>Ga0209370_1003123_pt1 | contig 10932 bp, 9 predicted proteins | sample AgamicAtPrz_FD_187164 | JGI IMG/M metagenome (GOLD analysis project Ga0209370, IMG submission 187164) | Agave microbial communities from Guanajuato, Mexico - At.P.rz (SPAdes) (version 2) | ecosystem: Host-associated > Plants > Phyllosphere > Phylloplane/Leaf | place: Guanajuato, Mexico... | reverse complement strand
AGGGTAAGTGCAGGCTAATTTTGAGGGTGACATCATGGAACTTTATCTCGACACATCTGACGTTGCGGCAGTCAAAAAGCTGGCGCGTATCTTCCCGCTGGCGGGCGTGACCACCAACCCAAGCATCGTTGCTGCCGGTAAAACGCCGCTCGACGAACTGCTGCCCGCGCTGCACGACGCGCTGGGCGGTAAAGGCCGTCTGTTCGCGCAGGTGATGGCGACCACCGCCGAAGGGATGGTGGAAGACGCGCGTAAGCTGCGCGCTATCATTAACGATCTGGTGGTGAAAGTGCCGGTAACCGCAGAAGGGCTGGCGGCGATCAAGATGCTGAAAGCGGAAGGGATCCCGACGCTGGGTACGGCGGTATACGGTGCCGCGCAGGGGGTGCTGTCCGCGCTGGCGGGGGCGGAGTATGTGGCGCCTTACGTTAACCGCGTGGACGCGCAGGGCGGGGACGGGATCCAGACCGTGGTGGAATTACAGCAGCTGCTGACGCTGCATGCCCCGCAGTCAAAAGTGCTGGCCGCGAGCTTTAAAACCCCGCGTCAGGCGCTGGACTGCCTGCTGGCAGGGTGCGAGTCCATCACGCTCCCGCTGGACGTGGCGCAGCAGTTTATTACCTCTCCGGCTGTGGATGCGGCGATTGTGAAGTTTGAGCAGGACTGGCAGGGGGCGTTTGGACGGACGTCTATCTGACGCGGTTGCCGGGTGGCGCTGACGCTTACCCGGCCTACGATTTTCTCCCTCTCCCTGTGGGAGAGGGTCGGGGTGAGGGCATCAGGCCGCAGCAGGGTTTACCCTCCGCAAACCTCACACCCTGGGTTACGCATCAGCTTCATCTCGCGGAACTGGCAGGTCATCGCGTCGTACATCACGATTTTCCCCGCGGCGGGCGTGCCGTAATTCGCCAGCACCTTGATCGCTTCCATTGCCTGCAATGAACCAATCACGCCGACGAGCGGCGCCATTACGCCCGCCTCAACGCAGGTCAGCGCATTCTCGCCAAACAGACGGCTCAGGCAGCGGTAGCAGGGTTCACCCTCGGCGTACGTGAAGACGCTGATTTGCCCCTCCATGCGGATCGCCGCGCCGGAGACCAGCGGGGTTTTGTGAGCAAAACAGCCCGCGTTGAGCTGATTACGGACGGTGACGTTATCAGTGCAGTCCAGGACCAGGTCGTGCCGGGCAATCTGCGCGGAGAGCGCGTCGTCATCCAGCATTGCGTCAATCAGCGTGAACTGAACGTGGGGGTTGATGCGCGCCAGCGCAGCCCTGGCGGATTCCACTTTCGGCTGGCCCACCGTCGCGTCGCTGTGCAGCGTCTGGCGCTGCAGGTTGGAGACCGATACGGTATCGAAATCCAGCAGCGTCATGCTTCCCACGCCCGCCGCGGCAAGGTACTGCGCGGCGGCGCAGCCCAGCCCGCCCAGCCCGACGACCAGCACGCTGGTCGCCTTGAGCGCTTCCTGACCCTCGAAATCAAACCCGCGCAGCACAATCTGGCGGTTGTAGCGCATCATCTCCTGGTCGCTCAGCTCCACCGTCATGTCAGCCTCCGAACAGGTGGTTAAAGCGCTCGACCTCAACCCATTCGCCGGCTTCCACGTTGCCGCGCTCGCGCTCCAGCACGATGAAGCAGTTGCCCAGACAGAAGGAACTGAAAATGTGCGAGCCCTGATGTCCGGTGGTGCTCACTTCGAGCTCGCCGTCCGCACCGCGGGTCAGAATGCCGCGCTGGAAATCGAGACGGCCCGGTGATTTTTTCAGCCGCGTGGCGGCACGCACGCGCACGCGTTCCGGCAGCGGGCTGGCCTTGTTGCCGGAAAGCTTCGCCAGCAGCGGGATCGCCAGCTGGTAGAAGGTGAGTGCCGCCGAGACCGGGTTACCCGGCAGGCCGCAGAACCAGCTGTGTGAAAGCTTGCCAAACGCGAACGGCTTGCCCGGCTTGATCGCCAGCTTCCAGAATGCGATTTCACCCAGCTCTTCAAGAAGGGTTTTGGTGTAATCCGCTTCGCCCACGGAGACGCCGCCGGAGCTGATGACCACGTCGGCGGATTTATCCGCCTCGATAAACGCCGCGCGCAGTTGTTCCGGGTCGTCTGGAATAATCCCGAGGTTAATCACCTCGCAGCCCAGCTGCTCCAGCATCAGGTGTACCGCCAGGCGGTTGGTGTCGTAAATCTGGCCGTCCTGCAGCGGCTGGCCCGGAAGCTGCAGCTCGTCGCCGGTGGAGAAAACGGCGACGCGCACTTTACGGATCACGTCGATGTCCGCGATGCCGAGCGACGCCAGCACCGGCAGCTCCGCCACCGTCAGCTTTTGCCCGGCGGCAAAGACCGTCGCGCCGAGGGTAATGTCCTCGCCGGTACGGCGGATGTTCTGGCCCGCTTTGACGCTCGCGGTAAAACGCACGCCGTCGTCGGTCTGTTCGGTCTCTTCCTGCATCACCACGGCGTCGCAGCCTGCCGGAACCGGTGCGCCGGTCATGATGCGCACGCAGGTGCCCGCAGGCCATTCGCCGCTAAACGGCTGACCCGCAAAGGCTTTACCCGCCACCGGCAGGGCGTTACCCGTCTGGAGATCCGCCAGGCGTACCGCGTAACCGTCCATCGCGGAGTTATCAAACCCCGGCACGTTAAGCGGAGAGACGATATCGCGCGCGGCAATACGGCCAAAACAGCGCACGAGGGGCAGCGTCTCAACGTCATGCAGCGGGGAAACTCGGTCAAGCATCTGCGTGAGTGCCGTCTCAAGCGGCATCAGTCCGGCGGTAAAATCCATGGTGGGCTCCTGCGGAGTAACAACGAAAGCGTCCATTATGGCAGAAAAGTGCGGCTAACTGTATGACCGAAGGGTGCACGCTTTACATCACTGTTACGTCTTTCTATATTCAAAAATCATCTGAAGTTTCGTCGACGATAATGATATTTATAGAAAAAGCCGCAAAACAGGCTAACGGGTGATGCGAATGGTTAAGGCGGTAATCGCAATTCATGGCGGGGCCGGGGCAATCACCCGTGCACAGCTCACTCCTGAGCAGGAAAAACGCTACATCGACGCGCTGTACGCCATTGTGGAAACGGGCCAGAAAATGCTGGAAGCGGGCGAGAGCGCGCTGGATGTGGTCACCGAGGCGGTGCGTCTGCTGGAAGAGTGCCCGTTATTTAATGCGGGGATCGGTTCGGTCTTTACACGGGATGAAACGCACGAGCTGGATGCCTGCGTCATGGACGGTATCACCCTGAAAGCGGGGGCCGTGGCAGGCGTCAGCCACCTGCGTAACCCGGTGCTGGCCGCGCGTCTGGTGATGGAAGAAAGCCCGCACGTACTGCTGACGGGCGCGGGGGCGGAGAGGTTTGCCTTTGAACACGGAATGGAGCCGGTATCGCCTGACCTGTTTTCCACAGAAGCCCGCTATCAGCAGCTGCTGGACGCCCGTTCGGCGGGCATGACGCAGCTTGATCATACTGCGCCGCTGGATGAGCGCAGCAAAATGGGCACGGTGGGCGCGGTGGCGCTGGATAAAGCCGGCAACCTCGCGGCGGCAACCTCCACGGGCGGGATGACCAACAAGCTGCCCGGACGCGTGGGTGATAGCCCGCTGCCTGGCGCGGGTTGCTATGCCAATAACGCGACGGCGGCGGTGTCGTGTACCGGCACCGGAGAAGTGTTTATCCGCGCTCTCGCGGCCTATGACATTACCGCGCTGATGGATTACGGCGGCTTAAGCCTGAGCGAGGCCTGCGAGCGTGTGGTGATGGAAAAATTACCTGCCCTGGGCGGCATCGGCGGACTCATTGCGGTGGATCGTGAGGGCAACGTGGCCCTGCCGTTCAACAGTGAAGGCATGTACCGCGCCTGGGGCTATGCCGGCGATGAGCCGAGCACGGGGATCTATCGTGAATAAGGGGGCAGCGCGTGCCGCACAGTGAAGAGCTGGACAACCGCGAAGTGCTGGCTGTCCATCAGCTGAATATTGCGTTTCAGGAAGAGCGGCAGTTCATCCCCGCAGTACAGAATTTATCGTTCACGCTCAGGCGCGGCGAGACGCTGGCGATTGTTGGCGAGTCCGGCTCCGGGAAATCGGTCACCGCGCTGGCGCTGATGCGCCTGCTGGAACAGACGGGCGGTCAAATCAGCAGCGAGAAAATGCTGCTGCGCCGCCGTAACCGCCAGGTCATTGATTTAAACGAGCTGAGCGGCGCGCAGATGCAGGGCGTGCGTGGGGCGGATATTGCGATGATCTTCCAGGAGCCGATGACCTCCCTGAACCCGGTGTTCCCGGTGGGGGAACAAATTGCCGAGTCCATCCGCCTGCATCAGGGGCTGAGCGGCGATGAGGCGCTCAGGGAAGCCAGACGCATGCTGGAGCTGGTACGCATTCCGGAGGCGCAGGCCATTCTCGGCCGCTACCCGCATCAGCTTTCCGGTGGCATGCGCCAGCGGGTGATGATCGCCATGGCGCTCTCGTGCCGTCCCGCGGTGCTGATTGCCGATGAGCCGACGACGGCGCTGGACGTGACGATTCAGGCGCAGATCCTGCAGCTCATCAACGTGCTGCAGCAGGAGATGGATATGGGGGTGATCTTTATCACCCACGATATGGGCGTGGTCGCCGATATCGCCGATCGCGTACTGGTGATGCACAAGGGCAGCGCGGTCGAAACCGGCACGGTTGAGCAGATTTTTCACGCGCCCGCGCATCCCTACACCAAAGCGCTGCTGGCGGCGGTCCCGCGTCTTGGGGCGATGAACGGCAGCGATCTGCCGCGTCGTTTTCCGCTGATTTCCCTGGCGGCGTCTGAGCCGCAGGAGGAGGAACGCGAGCAGGACACCGTGGTGCCGGGCAAGCCCATTCTGGAAGTGCGCAATCTGGTCACCCGGTTTCCGCTGCGCAGCGGTGTACTGAACCGGGTGAAGCGCGAAGTGCACGCGGTGGAAAACGTCAGCTTCGATCTCTGGCCGGGCGAAACGCTGGCGCTGGTGGGGGAGTCCGGCTGCGGTAAATCCACGACCGGGCGCGCGTTGCTCCGTCTGGTGGCCTCTCAGGAGGGCAGCATTACCTTTAACGGCGAGCGCATTGATACCCTTCCGGACAGCAGGCTGCAGGCGGTGCGGCGGGATATTCAGTTTATTTTCCAGGATCCGTATGCCTCCCTCGATCCGCGCCATACGGTGGGGTATTCGATCATGGAGCCGCTGCGGGTACATAACCTGCTCGACGGCGAGGCGGCGCAGCGTCGCGTCGCCTGGCTGCTGGAGCGCGTTGGCCTGAAGCCGGAACACGCCTGGCGTTATCCGCACGAGTTTTCCGGCGGGCAGCGGCAGCGTATCTGCATCGCCCGCGCGCTGGCGCTGAATCCGAAAGTGGTGATTGCGGATGAATCCGTCTCGGCGCTGGATGTCTCTATCCGGGCGCAAATCATCAATCTGCTGCTGGATTTACAGCGGGATATGGGGATCGCCTTCCTGTTTATCTCGCACGACATGGCGGTGGTTGAGCGCATCAGCCATCGCGTGGCGGTGATGTTTATGGGGCAAATTGTGGAAATCGGCCCGCGAAGAGCGGTGTTCGAGAACCCACAGCACCCGTATACCCGCAAGCTCATCGCGGCGGTCCCGGTCGCCGACCCGGCGCATCGTCACGGCCAGCGCGTGCTGCTGCAGGATGAAATGCCGAGCAATATTCGTAAACGCGGCGAGGCCGTAGAGCGCGTGGCGTTGCGTGAGGTCGGGCCGGGTCATTTCGTGGCTCCCCCGCGTCAGGACAATGCTTTTTCGCGGTTATAACTTTCAACAGGCAGGAGAACATAATGGTTACATTTGTAGCGCGTAGATGGTTGTTAGCCGCGAGCGTGACGGCAGCCCTGGCCGCTGCCCCCGCGTTCGCTGCCAAAGATGTGGTGGTCGCTGTCGGCTCTAACTTCACCACGCTGGATCCGTATGACGCTAACGACACGCTCTCCCAGGCGGTGGCGAAATCGTTCTACCAGGGCCTGTTTGGCCTGGATAAAGAGATGAAGCTCAAAAACGTGCTGGCGGAGGGGTACACCGTTTCGGATGATGGGCTGGTGTACACCATTAAGCTCAAAACCGGGGTGAAGTTCCAGGACGGCACCGACTTTAATGCGGACGCGGTGAAGGTAAACCTCGATCGCGCCAGCAATCCTGAGAACAGCCTTAAGCGTTATAACCTCTATAAAAACATCGCCAAAACCGAGGTGGTCGACCCGGCGACGGTAAAAATCACCCTGAAAGAGCCGTTCTCTGCGTTTATCAATATCCTGGCGCATCCGGCGACGGCGATGATATCCCCTGCCGCGCTGAAGAAATACGGCAAGGAGATCGGCTTCCACCCGGTCGGTACCGGTCCGTACGAGCTGGTCACCTGGAATCAGACCGATTTTGTGAAGGTGAAGAAATACGCGGGATACTGGCAGAAAGGGCTGCCGAAGCTGGACACCATCACCTGGCGTCCGGTAGTGGATAACAATACCCGTGCGGCGATGCTGCAAACCGGCGAGGCGCAGTTTGCCTTCCCTGTTCCGTATGAGCAGGCCGCCATTCTGGAGAAAAACAGCAAGCTGGAGCTGGTCGCCAGCCCGTCGATCATGCAGCGCTACATCAGCATGAACGTCACGCAAAAGCCGTTCGATAATCCGAAGGTGCGCGAAGCCATTAACTACGCCATTAACCGTCAGGCGCTGGTGAAAGTCGCTTTTGCGGGCTATGCCACCCCGGCCACCGGCGTGCTGCCGCCAGCTATCGCGTATGCGCAAAGCTATCAGCCGTGGCCGTACGATCCGGCTAAAGCACGCGAGCTGCTGAAAGAGGCGGGCTTCCCGAACGGGTTCAGCACCACGCTGTGGTCGTCGCATAATCACAGTACCGCCCAGAAGGTGCTGCAGTTCACCCAGCAGCAGCTGGCGCAGGTGGGTATCAAGGCGCAGGTGACCGCCATGGATGCCGGACAGCGTGCGGCCGAGGTTGAGGGGAAAGGGCAGAAAGAGAGCGGCGTGCGGATGTTCTACACCGGCTGGTCGGCCTCGACCGGTGAAGCCGACTGGGCGCTCTCGCCGCTGTTTGCCTCGCAGAACTGGCCACCAACCCTGTTCAATACCGCGTTCTACAGCAACCCGCAGGTGGACAAAGACCTTTCTGACGCGCTGAAAACCACCAAACCGGAGGAGAAAGCACGCCTCTACAAGGACGCGCAGGACATCATCTGGAAAGAGTCGCCGTGGGTGCCGCTGGTGGTGGAGAAACTGGTGTCAGCCCATAACAAAGCGTTGACCGGGTTCTACATCATGCCGGATACGGGCTTTAGCTTTGACGATGCGGATTTAAAATAACGCCCATGCTGAACTATGTTTGTAAACGCCTGCTGGGGCTTATCCCGACGCTGCTGATTGTGGCGGTGCTGGTGTTTTTGTTTGTCCATATGCTGCCGGGCGATCCGGCGCGTCTGGTTGCCGGGCCTGAAGCGGATGCCACGATCATTGAGCTGGTGCGTAAACAGCTGGGTCTTGACCAGCCTCTGTATAGACAGTTTCTGCACTATATTGGCAACGTTCTGCAGGGTGACTTTGGTATCTCGATGGTCTCGCGTCGACCGGTGTCGGAGGAGATCGCCAGCCGCTTTATGCCCACGTTCTGGTTAACGATAGCCAGCATGAGCTGGGCCGTGGTGTTCGGACTTGGCGCCGGGATTGTGGCGTCCGTCTGGCGTAACCGCTGGCCGGACAAGCTCGGCATGGCGCTGGCGGTGACCGGCATCTCCTTCCCGGCGTTCGCGCTGGGGATGCTGCTGATGCAGATCTTCTCCGTCGAGCTGGGCTGGCTGCCCACCGTCGGGGCCGATACCTGGAAGCATTACATTCTGCCCTCGATGACGCTGGGGGCTGCCGTGTCGGCGGTGATGGCCCGCTTTACCCGCGCCTCGTTCGTTGACGTGCTGAGCGAAGATTATATTCGCACCGCGCGGGCGAAAGGGGTCAGCGAGAAGTGGGTCATCCTCAAGCACGGGTTCCGCAATGCGATGATCCCGGTGGTGACGATGATGGGGCTTCAGTTTGGCTTCCTGCTGGGCGGCTCTATCGTGGTGGAAAAGGTCTTCAACTGGCCGGGGCTGGGACGTCTGCTGGTCGATTCCGTCGAGATGCGCGACTACCCGGTGATCCAGGCGGAAGTGCTGCTTTTCTCGCTGGAGTTTATTCTTATCAACTTAGTGGTGGACGTGCTCTACGCCGCCATTAACCCGGCCATCAGGTATAAGTAAGATGCGATTGTTGAACTGGCGACGTCAGGCCGTTTTAAACGCCATGCCGGGGCTAAAACCGGACCACATCCGCACCCCGTGGTCTGAATTCTGGCGGCGTTTCCGCCGTCAGCCGGTCGCGATGACGGCGGGGCTGTTCGTGCTGCTGCTGATTGTGGTGGCGATCGTGGCGCCGTGGGTGGCGCCGTTTGATGCGGAAAATTATTTTGACTACGACCGCCTGAACGACGGGCCCTCGATGCTCCACTGGTTCGGCGTGGATTCCCTCGGGCGGGATATCTTTAGCCGGGTACTGGTAGGGGCGCAGATCTCGCTCGCCGCCGGGGTGTTCGCGGTGCTGATCGGCGCGGCCATCGGGATCGTGCTGGGGCTGGTTGCCGGGTATTACGAAGGCTGGTGGGACCGCATCATCATGCGCATCTGCGACGTGCTGTTTGCCTTCCCCGGCATTCTACTGGCGATTGCCGTGGTGGCGATCATGGGCAGCGGCATGGCCAACGTCATCATCGCGGTCGCGGTGTTTTCGATTCCGGCCTTTGCCCGCCTGGTGCGCGGCAACACGCTGGTGTTAAAACAGCAGACCTTTATCGAGTCGGCCCGCAGTATGGGGGCCAGCGATGCGACCATCCTCTTCAGCCATATTCTGCCGGGGACGGTGTCGTCCATCGTGGTCTATTTCACCATGCGCATTGGCGTGTCGATTATCTCGGCGGCCAGCCTGTCGTTTCTGGGGTTAGGGGCACAGCCTCCGACGCCGGAGTGGGGCGCGATGCTGAACGAGGCGAGGGCCGATATGGTGATTGCGCCGCACGTGGCGATCTTCCCAAGCCTGGCGATTTTCCTGACCGTGCTGGCGTTTAACCTGTTAGGTGACGGGCTGCGCGACGCGCTGGATCCGAGGATAAAGGGGTAGTGCAGTGAAATGTGCCGGGGGGCGGCTACGCCTTACCCGGCCTACAAAAGCGGAGTGGGGCGATTAAACCCGGCTACCCCACAGGTCATACTCGTCGGCGTTTTCAACCTTCACGCGAATAATATCACCTGGCTTAACGTTGGTTTCGCCATTCAGGTACACCGCACCGTCGATTTCAGGGGCGTCCGCCATGCTGCGGCCAATCGCGCCTTCTTCGTCCACTTCGTCGATGATAACCATGATTTCGCGACCCACTTTCTCCTGCAAACGCTCGGCAGAGATCTGTTGCTGCAACTGCATGAAGCGGTTCCAGCGCTCCTCTTTCACCTCTTCCGGCACCTGGTCCGCCAGCTCGTTGGCGGTTGCGCCTTCCACCGGGCTGTACTTGAAGCAACCGACACGGTCCAGACGCGCTTCTTTCAGGAAGTCGAGCAGCATCTGGAAGTCTTCTTCGGTTTCACCCGGGAAGCCGACGATAAAGGTGGAGCGCAGGGTCAGGTCCGGGCAGATCTCACGCCACTGCTTGATGCGCGCCAGCTGGCGGTCAACGGAGCCAGGGCGCTTCATCAGCTTCAGGATACGCGGGCTCGCGTGCTGCAGTGGGATGTCCAGGTACGGCAGAATCTTGCCTTCCGCCATCAGCGGGATGACGTCGTCAACGTGCGGGTACGGGTAGACGTAGTGCAGACGCGTCCAGATACCGAGTTTGGACAGTTGCTCGCACAGGCCGACCATGCTGGTTTTCACCGGCTCGCCGTTGTGGAAACCGGAGCGGTGCTTCACGTCCACGCCGTAGGCAGAGGTATCCTGGGAGATGACCAGCAGCTCCTTCACGCCCGCGTCGGCCAAGCGCTTAGCTTCTGCCAGCACTTCGCCGATTGGACGGCTCACCAGATCGCCACGCATGGACGGGATGATGCAGAAGGTACAGCGATGGTTACAGCCTTCGGAAATCTTCAGGTACGCGTAGTGGCGCGGCGTCAGCTTCACGCCCTGTTCTGGCACCAGGCTCAGGAACGGGTTATGTTTTGGTTTTGGCACGTAGTGATGAACATGTTGCAGCACCTGCTCGTAGCTGTGCGGGCCGGTGATCTCCAGTACCTTCGGGTGCACTTCGCGGATCTGGTCTTCTTTCGCGCCCAGACAGCCGGTCACGATCACTTTGCCGTTTTCGGTCAGCGCTTCACCGATGGCTTCCAGTGACTCCTGGACCGCGCTGTCGATAAATCCGCAGGTGTTAACAATCACCATATCGGCGTTGTCGTAGCTTGGCACCACGTCATAGCCCTCGGTGCGCAGTTCGGTCAGGATGCGTTCTGAATCCACCAGGTTTTTCGGGCAGCCCAGGGAGACGAAGCCGATTTTCGGCTGGTGCGTAACATTGCTCATAGGTTAAAAATTCATCAATTATGGAGTTATCAGGGCGGGATTTTACAGCGTATCGCGGGGGATTTATACACTCTTTGCAAGGCGGATGCGTCGGGCCGAGGTTGTAACATTGTAAATAATGTTAATCAGTTAATAAAAATTGATCCCAGCCATTAAACTGTACAAAAAATGTACTTATCCTGACTATGCACCATGGCTGACAGAGGAGGAAAGAGCATGACCGTTGACAGACTAAAACGCGATCTGCTGAACAAGCTGATCAACGCCCGAATCGACCTGGCCGCGTACCTGCAGTTGAGGAAGGCAAAAGGGTATATGTCAGTCAGCGAAAGCGAACATCTGCGTGATAAC
>Ga0209370_1003120_pt1 | contig 10937 bp, 8 predicted proteins | sample AgamicAtPrz_FD_187164 | JGI IMG/M metagenome (GOLD analysis project Ga0209370, IMG submission 187164) | Agave microbial communities from Guanajuato, Mexico - At.P.rz (SPAdes) (version 2) | ecosystem: Host-associated > Plants > Phyllosphere > Phylloplane/Leaf | place: Guanajuato, Mexico... | reverse complement strand
TGGGGCTTCTCATTCGAGGAGGGTTCTGGTAAAAAGTCTGGCTTCGAAGCGGGTATAGTTTATTGGTAAAACTATAGCTTCCCAAGCTATTGAGGAGGGTTCGATTCCCTCTACCCGCTCCATCTCGTATTCCCCGCACGACGTTCCAATAACGTCGTCGCTGTCAAAAGGAGCCTCGGCTCCTTTTTTCGTTTCTGCGCTTGAAATTCAAAGCACCGCTGAGAATGCCAAGGTCAATCCTCATTGCCCTTCTCGGTCTTCAAACGCCGACCGAACGGCCTCCACGATTCGCGCTGCGAGGCGCTCGTCGTCGAGCTGCGGATATTGCTTCTTGAGCTTGCCTGAAACATTCCAGCCATTCTCCTTCACCGCGCGAATGATGCGGCTTGCATCCTGGTCTGGCATCTCAACAACATTTTTTAAACGCTCTTGGGCGAGCTGGAAGATGACAAGGATCCTGGCTTCTTCCGCCATCTGCGTTCGAATCGTGTGTTCCACGACGCGCGCGGTATAGACAACATGTGCGGTCAGATCCGGATAGCGCCAGGCGAAGCGCGCATCTTCGTAATCGTCGAACTCGAAGTTGCTCGGCGTACCGTCTTCGTAGGCCACAAGCGTGCCAAAGCGACAGGATGCCGCATAACGCCGCATGAATGGTCGGGAGAACTGCTCCAGTGTCGCATCATAGCCGGCACGGAACTCGGTCGAGCTGGTAATGGTTGCTGAAACAGGCAATATCACGCCATTCGGAACCGCCTGGTCCCGAACCAGAGTGTCGTTGATCAGGAAACGGTGGATTCGCCCATTTCCGTCTCTCATCGGATGGATGTAGACGAAGCCGAACGCCAATGCCGCGGCGCGCGCAAGCGACTCGGCGCCCCGGGTGGCCATCTCGAATTCGTTGAGGCCAGCAAGCATCGGGGCAAGGTCGTCAAAATGAGGGGCGACGTAGTGCACGATGTTCTCGCGCATCGTGGATTGCCCGACAAAAACGGGGGAGCGCCGTAACCCCAGGCCAAATGCATCGTGCCCCAGGATACCTTCCTGCAAGAGACGCAGACTTCGGTCACTCAATGGTTCATCGATATGGCCGCAGTGTTGCGCGATGACATGTGCAAAGCGCTGGATGCGGCCAGCTTGGCCTTCCTCTTTCTCAATCAGAAAGCTGGCGCGCGACTCTTTCAACGTCAACCAACTCGCCGTCCGCATCAGGATGTCGGGGCCGAAGGTCTGATCGAGCTCTCCCAAAGCGGCTCTCAGGTCAAACTGCAAGGCTTGCTGCACGGTGTCGGTTCGCCGGATAAGCGGGCAAAACCCAGGCGTGCCTGGCAGATTGTCGTTGACCCGCCAGCGGCGAGATCGAAGCGGCGCCGTGCGGATCAGGTAGTGGGCGGGCGGCACGGCATCGATATAGGCGCCATTGGTCACATCAGGCACATCCAGATGTTGCCCCGTCAGCCACTCGTATAGAAAACCGGTGCGCCGAGCGTACTGGCCAAAAGGGGAACGCCGGCACCAAGCTTCGATTGGCTCGGGTCCTACGACGGCAAACAGGCGGGCGAAGAACTCAAGGTGAATCTCCTCGTATTTGAGCCCGAACTCGAAGTGGCCTGCAAAATCGTCGTCGGGCCGGTAGTTGGGCGGAAACCTGTTTTCTACTTGACTACCGGTGTCGCGGCTTGCTCGCACTGTGCCGATGGCCGAATCGACGCGCAGAGGTTGTACCGGATTAACTCCGTACCGAGTGGCTAACGCCTTGAAACCGACCTGCATGGAAAAACCTCTACCGGAAGCCCAAAAACGCTAATATTTTTTGACTATAACCGCAAAACGATACCGTCAGCCGTCAGACGCAAAAATACTACGGAACACTCAAATTCGCTACCGATCCAGATGGTTTACTCAAAAACGATAATGAAAGCGCTCCTCGCGAATTCCTTGGCCGCTCATCTCCCCTGCCCGAAGTTTGTCCTATAACCGTTCGATTCACTCTCCCGCTCCAACTCGTATTCCGTCCACGTCGTCTCTGTCAAAAGGAGCGTCGACTGTTTTTTCGTTTCCAACGTGCCTTTGTTGATCTGGCCCATAGCCATCGCCGCGCCAATTGGCTTGAATGCCCAGTCGTTCGTGGCGCCTGACCGCTACGCTTTGTGAAACACCTCCAAAGGACTGCGCATGTTTCTCTCCCGCTGGCTACCGGGCCTGGCCAACCTGCTGCACTACCGCCGCGAGTGGTTCCATGCTGACCTGCAGGCCGGCCTGTCGGTGGCCGCGATCCAGATCCCCATCGCCATCGCCTATGCACAGATCGTCGGCCTGCCGCCACAGTACGGCTTGTATGCCTGCGTGCTGCCGATGATGGTCTATGCCCTGGTCGGCAGCTCACGGCAATTGATGGTCGGCCCGGACGCCGCCACCTGCGCCATGATCGGCGGCGCCGTGGCACCGCTTGCCATGGGCGACCCGCAACGCATCGCCGAGCTGTCGGTGATCGTCACCGTGCTGGTGGGCCTGATGCTGATCGCCGCCGGGGTGGCGCGGGCCGGCTTTATCGCCAGCTTCTTCTCGCGACCGATCCTCATCGGCTACCTCAACGGCATCGGCCTGAGCCTGCTCGCCGGGCAGTTGTCGAAGGTGGTGGGTTTCAAGATCGAAGGCGACGGTTTCATCCTCAGCCTGATCAACTTCTTCCAGCGCCTGGGCGAGATCCACTGGCTGACGCTGGCCATTGGCCTGGCCGGCCTGGGCCTGCTGATCTGGCTGCCACGGCGCTATCCACGGCTGCCGGCGGCGCTGGTGACAGTGGTGGTATTCACAGCCCTTGCCGGGCTGTTCGGCCTGGACCGTTTCGGCGTGGCGATCCTCGGCCCGGTGCCGGCGGGCATTCCCGAGCTGGCCTGGCCACAGAGCTCCCTGGCGGAAACCAAGAGCCTGCTGCGCGACGCCCTGGGTATCGCCACCATCAGTTTCTGCAGCGCCATGCTCACCGCCCGCAGCTTCGCCGCCCGCCACGGCTACGCGATCAACGCCAACCATGAGTTCCTCGCGCTGGGCGTGAGCAACCTGGCCGCCGGTATTTCCCAGGGCTTCGCCATCAGCGGCGCCGACTCGCGCACCGCAGTCAACGACATGGTCGGCGGCAAGAGCCAGCTGGTGGGCATTATCGCCGCACTGGTGATCGCCTTGATCCTGCTGTTCTTCACCGCGCCCATGGCCTGGATTCCCCAGGCTGCGCTGGGCGCGGTGCTGCTCATGGCCGGCTGGGGTTTGATCGACGTGAAGTCGCTCAAGACCATCCGCAAGCTCAGCCGCTTCGAGTTCTGGCTGTGCCTGCTGACCACGGTCGGCGTACTCGGCCTGGGCGTGTTGCCAGGCATCGTGTTCGCCGTGACCCTGGCCATCCTGCGCCTGCTCTACAGCATCTACCAGCCCACCGACGCCGTGCTTGGCTGGGTGCCGGGCATCGAGGGCCAGGTGGACGTGCGCCAGCACAAGGATGCCCGCACCGTGCCCGGCCTGCTGGTGTACCGCTTCGACGACGCGATCCTGTTCTTCAACGCCGACTACTTCAAGATGCGCCTGCTCGAAGCCGTGCAGAACGTGGAGAAAACCCAGGTGGTGCTGTTCGATGCGGAAGCTGTGACCAGCATCGACGTCAGCGGCATCGCCGCCCTGCGCGAGGTGCGCGACACCCTCGCCGCCCAGGGCATCCACTTCGCCATCGCCCGCGCCCGCGGCACCTTCCTGCGCATGCTGGTGCGTTCCGGGATGGCGCGGGAGATGGAGGAAAAACTGCTGTTCGGCTCGGTACGGGCGGGGATTCGGGCGTATCGGGTATGGCGCAACAGGGCTCGGCGGGAGGGTGCTGCGGATTGAGGGAGGGGGACTACATTGCTAACAGAAGCGAATGACATATCCACGCACGCAATGATCAGTAGGCTTCGGGGAACGCCATCAAATCTAAAATAGAAGCGCGGTAGTCATATGAACCACCTGTTTGACAAACTGATGGAAAGCGTTGAACAAATGGATGAGATCATCCAAAGTCAACGCCCTCCCTCCCGCCAGTTCGAAATCGACGCCCTCCAGGTAAAGAGCATCCGCAAGGCGACCGGGCTATCACAGCTACGCTTTGCCAAGATGATCGACGTGCAGGTGGCCACCTTGCGTAACTGGGAACAGGGACGTCGAGAACCTACAGGGCCCGCCAAAGCCCTGTTGAGGGCCATCCACAACGATCCTGACCACGTTCTGAAAGCACTTTCCCACTGATCACGCACGACGTCCCTTGAACTGGACGTGGGCTCGGTATTACGGCACACAAGCCCGCGCAACAGCCTGTGTCCCCTGCCCAAGCAAGCTGATCAACCCACAGGGCAGGCTCCCCCGCCACTGCAGATAGTCATGCCCAGCCGGAAACTCCACCTGTTCCACACGGTACCCTTTGGCCAGCAACACATCGCGCAAGTGGCGGTTGGTGTCGAGAATTTTCGGTCCTTCGAACAGACCCGACTGCATGTAGAACCGCAACGGCTGGCGTGGTGCCTTGACGTACTCGCGGGTTAGCCAGCCAGATTCGTCACCGGCCATCGGCCACCAGTAGGAACCGGACATGCTCAGCACATTGCCGAACAACTCCGGGTGCCTGAGGCCCAGGTAGGCCGACCCCAGGCCGCCGTAGCTGGACCCTGCCACCACGGTGCGCGAGGCTGGTGCCGCGAGCCCCTGGTGGCTGGCCCAAGGCATCAGTTCCTCGGCCATGAACCTTGCGAACAGTGGGTTGGGCGGCAACTCCCGCTCACGGCTTTCGCTGCTGGGGTTGGCGATGATCAGCGCTGCGGTGGGCGGGATCAGGCCGTCAGCAATCAGGTTGTCGAGTATCGTCGGCGTCGGCACCTGGCGGGTATAGGCATGGGCATCGAACAGCACCAGCAAGGCCTGGTCGGCCTTGCCCGGGCGCCAACCTGCCGGGCGGTAGAGGTAGATATCGCGCTCGTTGCCCAGCACCTCGCTGGCCAGGCGCCTGCGCTCCAGGCTGCCACGGGCCACCCCGGTACGCTCGGCCACCCACGGCTGGGGCGGCGCATCCGCAAGTTCCAGCCGTGAGCGCGACAACCAGGCGTCGCCACTGCCGTCGGCGAAGGTATTCGGGTTCAACGGATCGCGCCGGGTACTGGCCAGGATCACCCGGCGGTCGTCGGACACCGGTACATCCGGCGCAATCTGATAACTCAGGCGAGTCGTCGCCGGTACCTCGAAACTGTGGAACCAGACATCGCTCGCGCCCAGCCGGGACAGCGGTTCGTGGTTGCCTGTGGGGGCACCGAACATCCTCACGTTGTCCCGTGCCCCGCGCCAGAGGAAGGTGACCAGGCGCTTGGCGGGTTGCCCAGCAATGGCCTCGACCAATGGCGTTCCCTCAACGGCACGGGCCTGCCAGAAGGCCTCGCTGGCGCCACCCGTTGCCAGGTGCTGCTGCAGGGCGCGCAGGGTCGGGCTGAGCAGCGCCGCCGGTGTACGGCGTTGCTCGCCGGCAGGCAGGACCTGCTCCAGGCTCAGGCTGAAATGCGCCGCCGGACGTATCGCCAGGGGTTCGGCGCGCACCGCGTAGCGACCGTCCTGCGCCGCGACGAACAGGAACTCGCGGGGCTGGTCCAAGCCGTCGATCAGCAGGCGCAACGGACGCCCTTCGGCGTCCAGCAGGCGCAGGCTTACGTCACCGTCGAGCCGACCACGCACCAGGTCCCCGGCCTTGAGCGTCACTTGCCAGGCTGGCGGATGCGCTGCGCCGACCTGGCCGGCAACCGGTTTTCCAACCTCGAGATCGGCGTACGTGCTCGCCAGGGCCAGGTTCGAATAGAGCGTGGCCAGCAGGCATGCTCCGCCCAAGCGCTTCAATCGCTGCATGTTCACCTCAGAAGTCGACGCTGGCGGAGAGTTTGAGCGTGCGCGGTTCGCTGACCGTCGCATAACCATCGTTGAACACACCGGCCCAGTAGGCGCGGTTCTCGACGTTCTCCAGGCTGGCGCGCAGGGTCACGTCCTTGCTCAGCACCTTGGTCGCATAGCGCGCGCCCAGGTCATAGCGGGTCCACTGTGGGATCTTCAGCTGGTTGGCGGAATCGAGGTACTGGGAGCTGCTGTGGATACCCAGCGCGGTCAGGGTCAGGCCCTCGACCCCAGGCAGGTCCCACTCGGCGCCGAGGTTGGCCGACCAGGCCGGCACGCCGCGGGCGGTGTTGCCATCCATGGCGCCATTGGCGGTCTTGCTCAGCACCGCGCGGGTGTAGGTCACGCCACCGAGCAGGCGTACGCTGGGGACGACTTCGCCGAACATCGTCCACTCCACGCCACGGTTGCGCTGCTCGCCGTCATCGTTGTAACGATTGCTGGGCTTGTCGTAGATCATGCTGGGCTTGTCGATCTGGAACACCGCCAGCGTGTGGGTGAAGTCGCCCAGGTCCCACTTCACCCCGGCCTCCATCTGCTTGGCGACATAGGGCGCGAACTGCTCGCCGTAGTTGGCGGCCTTCTGGTCGGTGACCATGCCTCCCTGGGTCAGCCCCTCGATGTAGTTGGCATACAGCGATACCGGTGCCTCCCAGGGCTTGAGCACGATACCCACGGCGGGGGTCAGCTTGCGTTCGTCGTACGAAGGGTTGCTCATCTTCTGTCGCACGCGCTGGGAACGCACGCCGAGGGTGAGCAGCACACGCTCGTCCATGAAGCCCAGGGTATCTGCCACGGCAAAGCTCGACAGGGTGTTGTCGCCGGTCTTGTCGCTGCTGCCGTGGTCACCCGCAATGATCGCCTTGCCCGGGTGGTAGATGTTGGTGGGGTACTTGGCACCGGTGACCGTCGGCGCACGGCCGATGTCCTGGTGCAGCAAGGTGGTGCTGAGCACCAGTTGGTGGCTGACCGGACCGGTCATGAAGTTGCCGCGCAGGCCGGCCTCGGTGGAAAGACTGTGGGTGTAGCCGGCCTGGTTGTAGGTTTCGCCCGTGGCCGTGCCGTCGGCCTTGTTCACCACCACCCGGGTGCCGTTGAGGAAGCCGTCGTAGCGGGTGCGGGCACCACCGACGCTGGCGTAGGCGGTCCAGCTGTCATCGAACTGGTACTCGCCACGCACCACCACGGCCTTGCTGATCTGCCGGGCGTGGATGCCTTCGAGGATGTTGGTGTCTGGCTTGGGTGCGCGGGTTACGTGATTGAGGCCGCTGAAGCCGGCCATCATCGGGCTGCCGTTCTCCAGTTTCTCGTGGCTTTCGTAGGCATCCAGCTCGAGCTTGAAGTCGTCCCCTCGGTAATCCAGTGCCAACGCCGCCAAGGTGCGGTCCTTGGACTGCTCGTCGACGCCGGTGTCGCCGCTGCCATAGACCCCATTGAAGCGAATGCCGAAGCGCCCCTCGGCAAAGCGCCGCCCGACATCGACATGCTCGGCGACATAGCCATCGGATACGTAGCTGGTGGTCAGCCGGGTCAGCGGCGTATCGCCGGCGCGCTTGGGCACCAGGTTGACCACCCCGCCCACGCCACCGTTGGGCGCCATGCCATTGAGCAGCGCGCCCGGCCCCTTGAGCACTTCGACGCGCTCGAGGAATTCGGTCGGCACATGGCCATCGGGCGCCAGGCCGTACAGGCCACCCAGCGCCAGCTCGGTGGAGTCCAGCGCATAACCGCGGATCATGAAGTTCTCGTAGGCATGCCCTTCGCCGGTGCTGAAGCGGATCGACGGGTCGTTGCGCAGTACCGCGCCGACCGTGCCGCTTTGCTGGTTCTCGATGGTCTTGGCGGTGTAGGCGGTGACGCTGAAGGGGGTGTCCATCAGGTCGCGATTGCCCAGCATGCCGATGCGCGCGCCGCGGGCCACCTGGCCGCCACTGTAGCTTTCCGGCAGGTCACTGTTGAAGCCAGAGGCGTTGACCGTGGTCGCCCCCAAGGTCAGGGCACCTTGGTCGGTCGGGCCGCGCAGGATGATCACGCCGTTTTCCTCCACCGCCACCAGGTCGCTGCCGGCCAGCAACTGGCGCAGCGCCTGCAGCACGGTGTAGCGGCCCTGCAAGGCAGGCGTGCTGCGCCCGGCCAATACACGGCTGTCGGCGGCGATCGCCACTCCCGAGGCATGGGCCAGGGCATGCACCGTGGCCTCCAGCGACTGGCCCGGCAAGTCGAGGTTCAGCGGCTGGCTATCGGCCAGGGCCAGGCCGCTGCCACCCAGGGCGCAGGCCAGTGCCAGGCGCCGCAGGGTGCCGGGGAAGCGGGAGGTGAAAAGCGACATGATCAGTCCTTGCAGGAGGTGGGTTCACAGCTGATGACGCGGCAGCGGCGGTTTACCCCTCAAACGTTTTTCAGAGGATCAGCGCGGCACGATCAGACGTTGCCCACCCAACGCCTGCACGCTGACCGGCAGGATGCCCGGCAAGGCATCGAGCAATACCTCAGGCCGGTCACTGGGGAAACTCCCGGTCAATCGCAGGTTGACCAGCCCGGGATCGACCTTAACGGCCTGCGGGGCATAGGCGTTCAGCTCACCGATCACCACGACCAGCCGCTGGTCGGTGAACGACCACCAACCGCGCTGCCAATGCGCCTGGTCTGGCCCGTACTGGCCACCGGCGCGCAGGCTGCCCAACCGCCCTTCGCCCTCCAGGCAGATGCGCTCGCCAGCCTGCAGCACCTGTTCGCCACCCTGCAGGTCGCGTACCTGCACCCGCCCCCTGGCTACGGCCACCTGGACCTGGCCACCACGGTCGCTGACCGTGAACGCGGTGCCCAGCACCTGTACCACGCCCAGGCGGGTACTGATCAGGAACGGTCGCCACAGCTCATGAGCCACATCGAAGAAGACATTGCCGTGCAACAGCAGGACCTGGCGCTGGCCGTGATCGAAGCGCACCCGCAGGTTGCTTTCGGCCGCCACCAGCAACTGGCTGCCATCGGGCAATGCCAAGGCCTGCGGCGCTTGTGCGTGGGCCGTCTGCAGGTCCTGGCCGAACGCTGCGCTGCGCTTGTACATCCAGCCCAACCAGCCACCTGCGGCCAGCAGCAAGGCCAGCGCGCCGCCCTGGCGCAGCACCCGCCGACGCCCCACATCGCAGGCCTGCGGTTGCAAGGCGCCACGCAGTTGCGGAGCGAGGCGGTGAACCAGTTGCCAGCGCTGTTCGGCCTCGAGCCAGGCGCGCTCATGCTCGGCGCTGCGACCGCGCCAGCGCTGCGCCAGGCCATGGGTCTTGCGCACGCGTTCGGGATCATCCCCTTGCAGCGCCGCCAGGTAGACCAGCGCCTGCTGCACCTTGCGTGGCGCGGCCGGCTCAGTCATGACGGCTCGCCAGGCGCAGCTCGGACAGGTCGAAGACCGCCCGGGCGATATGCAGCTCGACCGACTTGGCCGACAGCCCCAAGGCTTCGCACACCTCACGGTGACTGTGGCCGTGCAGGCGCACGCGCACGAACACTTCGCGGCGCAGTTTGGGCATGCGTTCTATGCGTGCGATCAGGTGCTGCAACTGTTCGCGCGCGATCATGATTTCTTCGACGCTGGGGCTGAGCCAGTCAGCCCGTGCCAGCCAGTCTTCCAGCGCCGCCAGTTCGGTGCTGCGCCGCCGGTACTGATCGATGCACAGGTTGCGCGCCGCCTGGAACAGCAAGGCCCGGGCATTGATCACCGGTGCGTTGAGCGCATGGGCGTAGGCCTGGGCGAAGCTGGATTGGGCGATATCAGCGGCGTCGTCAGGATTGCGCAGCCGCCCGCAGAGGTAGCGGCGCAGATCACTGTAATGGGCAAGCAGGTCGTCGACGGCTGCCTGGAGGGCTGGCCGGGCCTGCCAACTGGAAAGGGAGGTCATTGCGGATGTGGCGAGGGCCGTTAATAGGAATTCCTATCATTCTCACACATGTCATTCGGCCATCGCCAGCATCATGTTGCCGATCAGTAACCCAGCTTGCGCAGCAACTGGCCTTCGTTCTGTGGCATCGGTCGTTTATAGAAACGCATCAGCTCACCGGCACGGTTGGTGAAGATGCCGTCGACGCCGGCTTTCATCGCCTTGGCGAAATCCACCGCCTCGTCGAGGGTGTACGCGTGCACCAGCAGCCCCTTGTCGTGGCTGGCCTGGTTCATCCACGGCTGGATCAGGTCGGAGTAGCTCTGCTCGCCGAGGTGAGTACGGATTGCCGAAGGGCCGGTACCAATGGCGCCGCCGGCCTTGGCATAGTCGAGCCAGCGCTGGAACTCGGCACGGTCCTTGGGTTGCTGACGGGCGTAGAAGGCCGACTTGTCCTGCTCACCGGATTCGGCGAAGTCCTGCCCCGAGGCCGGCTCGATGCTGCCCTTGGCCACCCACAGCAAGAGGATCTTCGGCACCTGCGGCATGGCCTCGTGCAGCAGCTTGAGACTGTTGCGATCGAAGGTCTGCAAGATCACCTTGCCCGGCTTGTCTAGCCAGCCACGGGCCTCGAGGCGCTTTTTCAGGTCCTGCTCGATACCGGGAAACTGCGCGGGCTCCTTGGTCTCGATGTACAGGCCCGGGTGACGCTCGGGGTTGCCTTCGGCGATATCGATCACTTCGTCCAGGGTCAGGATACGCTGGCCCTTGAACGCTTCGCGGGCACGCTCTGGATAGGCCTTGTTGAACCAGCTGCCGGCGTCCAGCGCCTTGAGTTCAGCCAGGGTGAAGGCACTGATCGGGCTCGCCTTGCGCTCGGGGTAACGTTCGGCGACGTCGCTGGTGCGGGCCAGCACATCGTCGTGGACCACCACCAGCACCCCATCGCGGGTGCGTTGCAAGTCCATTTCCAGGTAGTCGGCGCCGAGTTCGCGGGCCAGCAGGTAGGCGGGAGTGGTGGACTCGGGAGCGTCGAACGAGGCGCCACGGTGGGCGATCACGGCCGGATGCGGGATGTCCTGGGCCTTGGCGAGGGCCTTGCCGTCGGTGGCA
>Ga0209370_1003119_pt1 | contig 10940 bp, 5 predicted proteins | sample AgamicAtPrz_FD_187164 | JGI IMG/M metagenome (GOLD analysis project Ga0209370, IMG submission 187164) | Agave microbial communities from Guanajuato, Mexico - At.P.rz (SPAdes) (version 2) | ecosystem: Host-associated > Plants > Phyllosphere > Phylloplane/Leaf | place: Guanajuato, Mexico... | reverse complement strand
CGATCAGTACCTCGGCATCGCCCTCGATCTGCAACGTAACCCCTGCCTCCTCAAATAAAACGTCGAGGTAATCCGCCGTCAGTGCCACCTCGGATGCAATCGAAGCACGACTCAGATTGTCCGCCCGTATGCCACGATCTGCCTGGGCAAGGAAAAGCATGTCATTGATGATGCTGCGCAGGCGCTCCAGCTCCTCAAGGTTAGACTGCAGCACGTCCTTCAGCTCCGCAGCGCTGCGCTCTCGCGACAGGATCACTTGGGTCTGGCCGATCAGATTGCCGAGCGGTGTCCGCAGCTCGTGGGCCACATCGGCATTGAACGTCGATAACTGCAAATAAGCCTGTTCCACACGTTCCAGTGCGCCGTTAAACGACAGCACCAGGCCATTCAACTCACTTGGCAAATGCTGCACGGGCAGACGCGCGGCAAGGTTCTGCGGACGCAGTGCTTCGGCATAGCGCGACAGATCGTCCACTGCCGCCAAACTACGCCGCGCAATCCACCAGCCCAGACCAGCTACTGCCGTCACGCCGAGAAGTGAAAAGCCGACCAGGGCGATGCGCAAAATTCGCTTGGTGGTGTCAAAACTGTGTGGATCAGCCGCCACAGTCAAACGCACTGGCGGCCGCTCGCCAAGCGCAGGAATATCCTGACTCATGGCCAAATAGGTTCGCTCCGGCAATTCGATACGATTGATGCCTTCGTCTTCACGAGTCACCTTGGCACCATGACCGAATGGGGTGCCAAACTGATAACGTGGATCATCGCTTTCCACCAGATAAACCACACTGCCATCGGGAGGACTCAGTTCGGCGAACTTTTCCTCGAGGACGTGCCACTTTTCCAGACTGAAAATTCGCCTTGCAATCAGGTTCTGCATGTATTCGAAACGAATGTGAACCTCTTCGAACTGATGTCGACGCAGCTCCATGCGCTGCACCGAGTACAGCGCCAATCCAATCACTGTAAATACCAACGCTGCGGCCAACGCGAACATAAGAGCCAGACGGCGTGCGATGGAGTTGCGGGTAGCCATTGCGTATAGGCTCATTCCTCAGCTCCTGCTCTCACGTTGTCGCGCAGTTCAAGCACATAGCCCATGCCACGGATGGTGTGCAGAAGTTTGGTCTCTCCAGCTTCATCAAGCTTGGAGCGCAAACGTTTGATCGTCACCTCAACGACATTCGTATTGCTGTCGAAATTAACGTCCCAGACCAACTCTGCAATGACGGTTTTCGACAAGACCTGACCGCTATGGCGCGCCAATGCCACCAGCAACGTAAATTCTTTGGCCGTAAGATCAAGACGTCGGCCTCCACGCGTCGCTCGGCGTGCCAGCATATCGACATGCAAATCGGAAATCCGGAGTTGGGAATTATCCTGTGGCCGACCGCGCCTTCCCAGCGCCTGTAAGCGTGCAAGTAATTCAAGAAAGGAAAACGGCTTGACCAGATAATCGTCGGCACCGCTACGCAGCCCGAGGATACGGTCATCCACTTCGCCGCGCGCGGTCAGCATGATCACCGGCGTGTTCTTTTCGCGACGCAATGCCTGCAGAACCGCCAGGCCATCACGGCCCGGCAGCATGATGTCGAGCACGATGACGTCATAATCCCCGGTCATGGCCAGATGCTGGCCATCGATGCCGTCGGTCGCAACCTCGACGCTGTAGCCTTGTTCGCTCAAGCCACGCTGCAAATAGGCAACTGTTTTCGGTTCGTCCTCGACGACAAGTATCTTCATCATGCTTTCATCATTCGCTATGCCAGCTTCCGCCTAGCGCCTTGACCAGACGCACCGCATTCAGCAGCTGCTGCCCCTGTAACTGTACAGCTTGGCGTTGATAGTTCAAGTAGCCTTGTTCAGCAATCACCACCTCCAGATGGCTGGCCGCGCCCAGCCTGTAGCGATCGGTCGAGAGCGATAGCGCCGCACCGGCGCTGTCCGCAGCACGTTTGGCGGATACATAGGCATCGGCGAGCGCGACGGTTCCGTTCAGACCGTCCTGAACCTCCTGCATCGCCACCAGCACTGACTGACGATATGCGGCCACCGTCTGTTGATAGCCAGCTTCGGCAAAAGCCACATTGGCGCGCGTGCGGCCGGCATCGAACAGCGTTTGCGTCGCACTCACTCCAAGCGCCCATAAGGAGGCCGGCGCCGAGAACAGCTTGCCGATATCGCTGGCGTCGCTGCCATACAGCCCGGACAAAGACAGTGAGGGGAAATAGGCACTCTTTGCCACGCCGACCTGCGCATTCGCAGCCGCCATAGCTCGTTCGGCAGCGGCAATGTCCGGGCGGCGTTCCAGCAGCAGTGTTGGAGCGACCAGGGGAATGGCCGGTACAGCCGCCAGATCCGTTCTAGCGGCCAGCGTGAACTCCGGCGCCGGCACGCCCACCAGGGTTGCCAACGCATGCAGGTAGCGTGAACGCTGGTCGCGTAGCAGGGTCAGCTGCGTCTGCGTGGCGGAAGTCACGGATTCCTGCTGATGTAGATCAAGCGCCGACGCGGCACCAAGCTCATGGCGGTCCGAAATATAGGCCAGCGCCTGCTTTTGCGCCCGCAAGGTTTTTTCCAGCAAGGCGATTTCGGCATCGCTTTCACGCAAGGCAAAATAATCTGCGGCCAGTTCTGCCGTCATGACCAGACGCACATTCTCGAAGTCGGCATTGGCCTGTTCCGCCGATGCGCTGGCACTTTCAGCCTGACGCCGCACGCGACCGAATAAGTCAAGCTCATAGCTCACATTGAAGCCAGCATTGAAGTCGTTCTGGACGACCGAAGAATTCTGTGCACCGTAACTCGTGACCGGTCTTTCTGCCGAGGTTCGATTGCGCGTGGCGCCAGCCTGTAGGCCAATACGTGGAAATAGTGCGCTGTTCGCCACGTTCGCTTGCGCACGTGCCTGCTCCAATTTGGCCTGTGCGATGCGCAAGGTCTGACCGTCCTGGAGGGCTCTCTTTTGCAAGGCATTGAGATCGGCGTCGCCAAAGACCTCCCACCAATTGCCCTTAGCCTGGCTATCACGCGGACGCCCTTCCTGCCAGCCTGGATCGAGCTGCCACTGCTGCGCCACAACAGCATCCGGGCGGCGGTAGTCCGGCCCGACGGCACACGCGCTGAGCAGAGCGAGTAGCAGAAGACTTACACAGCTTGACTTCAAGAAGCACCTCCCTTGCTATCCTTGCTCTTGGCGTCTTGCTTATCCGAGATGACGCTAACGACATCTCCATCCGCTAGGGAGTCAGGTGGATTGACGATTACCTTGTCCTCAAGCCTGAGGCCATTGACCTCAATATCGCTGCCCAGCTCTCTGGCGATCGTGACGGGAACCAGGCGGGCCTTGCCGTCGGCATCAACAACCGCCGCACGCGGACCTTCGGGCCGGAACAAGAGAGTATTGCCCGGCAGTGTCAAAGCACCGCCGTTCTCGCCCGCGGTCAATGTCTTGATCGCCACCTGGACAAAAGCCCCGGGTAACAAACGGCCATCGGCATTCGGCAGATTGACCTCGACCTGCATGGTGCGGGTCAGCGTGTCGATCGCGCCAGCTGTACGCACGATGCTGCCGCTAAAGACCTGGCCCGGCATCTCCCGTAGCGTTATCTCTGCCTTGTCTCCACACTTGACGCGCGTGGCATAGTTCTGCGGAACATAGATATAGACACGTAGCGGATCGCTCTTGGCCAGCGTGAACAGGATCCGGCTCCCGCCACCGGCATCGACGAGGTTGCCGATATCAATGTTGCGGCGTGTCACTACCCCCGAGAAAGGCGCCACGATGCGGCTATAACCAACTTGATCCTGAAGCCGCTTAACAGCGGCGGTCGCCGTCGCCAGCGCATTCTTTTTTTCCTCGAACTCCTGGTTCGATACCGCATCGCGTTTCTGCAATGCATCCCAACGATCGAAAGTTGCCTTAGCAAGTTGCAGATTGGCCTTGGCTTCGTTCAACTGCTGTTCGACCTCTGGGGCGTTGATCTGTGCCAGCAATTCGCCTTGTTTGACCTGATCGCCAATGTCCTTGTACCAGTGCGTGACATAACCGCTCGTGCGCGCATAGATTGGCGCTTCGGTAAAACCCTGCAATGTGCCCGGCAGGCGCAGCATGCTTTCGCTGGCATTGGCCTTGGGCGCGATGATGTTGACATAGCGTGTCGCCTGCTCGCGGGAAACATCCTCGAGCACATTGGCCCCGGCGATGCGCTGACCAATCACGAGGACTGCCCCGAGGCCGAGGACGCCAAGCACGAGCAAGGCATATTTCTGCGTCTGCTTGAGCATGCGTACCCGGTTGATCGTGTGCGCACCCTCGTGCGCCGGCTGGCCGTGGATACCGATGGAGGAATGGCGCTTTTCGGACATGTTAATGGCTTCCTTGTGGAGCTGGCGTATTCAGTGAAGGCGGAATCCCTTTACGGGCAGCACGCTTGGCCAGGCGTTGGTGGACTTCGGCGAACACCAGTGGCACGAAAAATAGAGTGGAGACGGTGGCAAACATCAGGCCACCGATGGTGGCTCGGCCCAGCGGGGCATTCTGCTCACCCCCATCACCGAGGCCCAGTGCCATAGGCAGCATGCCTATGATCATGGCGAGCGCAGTCATCATGACCGGACGCAAGCGCGTGGCGCCGGCTTCGAGCGCTGCCGACAACGGTAACTCGCCATCCAGCAGGCGCTGGCGCGCGAACGACACCATCAAGATACTGTTTGCCGTCGCTACCCCCATCGTCATGATGGCGCCCGTCAAGGCAGGTACGCTCAGGGTCGTTCCGGTCAGGAACAGCATCCATGCGATCCCGGCCAGCGCTGCCGGCAACGCGGTGATGATGATGAAGGGATCGAGCCAGGACTGGAAGTTCACCACGATCAGCAAGTAGACCAACACAATGGCGCCGGCAAGTCCGAGCCCCAGACCGATGAAGGAGGACTTCATGGTTTGCACCTGGCCGCGCACCGCAATCTTCGAGCCTTTAGCCAGCTTGGCGCGCAAGGGCTCGATGGCACGTTCAACCTCGGCGGCGACCGAACCCAGGTCGCGGCCGCTGACACTGACATAGAGATCGATCACCGGTTCGATGTTGTAGCGCGATACCACGGCCTGCTCACGGCTGGATTCAGCCTGGACCAAATTACTCAACAACTGCGTCGGTACATTTGGGTTGCCCGTGCCGACCGGAATCTGCATCAGTGAGTCTAGGGTATCGAACCGGTACTGCGGGGTTTGCACCACGACGTTATAAGACACGCCGTTCTTGGGATTGAGCCAATACGCCGGTGCTGTCTGGAAACTTCCGGACAGCGGCACCAGCACGTTCTGTGCGACATTGCTGGCCGAGAGGCCCATCTGCTGCAGGCGGCTGCGATCCATATTGAGCTGCATGGCCGGCTGGTCGATGCGTTGCTGGATGTGCACATCGACCGCCCCGGGGATCTGCTGCACAGCCTTCTGCAACTCAGCTGCGAGCTGGTAGTTTTCCTTGATGTTATTGCCGACAAACTGCACATCAATTGCCGCAGGCAGGCCAAAATTGAGAATCTGCGTCACCACATCGGCCGGCTGGAAGAAGAACTCCACGCCGGGGAAGCGCTTGGGAAGTTCTCTGCGCAAGGCAACAACATAGTCATTGCTCGGCGCATGGCCCTCCTTCAGTGCGATCAGGATTTCGCCGTCAAGGGTGCCGATGGTGCCGGCATTGCTGTAGGAAAGATTGATGCCGCTATAGGGCAGACCAAGATTGTCGAGGATGGTGCCAAGATCCTTTTTCGGAATCTGCTCGCGGATCACGGCTTCGACCATGTCGGCCATACGCGCGGTTTCTTCGATCCGGGTGCCGGTCGGCATGCGGAAATGCAGGCGGATCTGGCCGGCATCGACGCTGGGGAAGAAGTCGCGGCCCAGCACCAGATACAACCCAGAGGAGAGCAGGCAAAACCCCAGAAAGATGGGCGCAAAGACCCGACGACGCGGCAGCAGCGCGCTCAATATGACGATGTAGCCGCCGCGTAGTCGTTCGAACTGCGCGTCGAAGCGCTTATAGGTACGCTCCAGCAGGCTCGGTTTTGCATCCGGTGCCCGTGGCGCGCCGTGATTGCGCATGAACAGCATGACCAGCGTAGGTATCAACGTGCGCGACAGGATATAGGACGCGATCATCGCGAACATCACAGCTTCCGCCAGCGGCACGAACAGGAACTTGGCCACCCCGGTCAGAAAGAACATGGGGACGAACACAATGCAGATGCAGAGCGTGGACACCAACGCCGGAATCGCGATCTCGCCGGCGCCCTCGAGAATCGACGTCTCAAGGTCGTGGCCCATATGCAGGTAGCGTTCGATGTTCTCGATCGTCACGGTTGCATCGTCGACCAGGATACCGACCGCTAGCGCCAGGCCGCCTAGGGTCATGATGTTGATGGTTTCGCCCATGGCATGCAGGGCAAGAATTGAGGACAGCACCGACAAGGGAATCGAAATGGCGATGATGCAGGTGGTACGCCAGTTGCCAAGAAAAAGCAGGATCATGGCTGCGGTCAGGCAGGCGGCAATGATGGCTTCGTGAATTACGCCGGTGACCGCGGCCTTGACGAAAACGGACTGATCGAACAGCGGCGTCACCGTCACGCCGTCCGGCAAGGTCGGGATGATTTCCTTAAGCGATGCGTTCAATGCATCGACGATCTGCAGCGTCGATGCACCGCCGTTCTTGAGGACGGACAGCAGCACACCACGTTCGCCATCCTTGCGAATAATGTTGGTTTGCGGCGAAAAGCCGTCGCGCACGCGGGCGACCTCGCCCAGATACGTCGTGGCACCATTGACCGTACGCACAGGCAGGTCGTTCAACTCGTCAATCGCGCGTGGCGAGCCGTTCATGTTGACATTGAACTCGGTTGCGCCGAACTTGGCCGTGCCGCCCGGCAGAATCAGATTCTGCGCATTGATGGCTGAAACCACATCGGTGGGTGACATGCCTTTGGCCTGCAGCGCCTGCGGGTCGAGGTCCACCGAAACGACACGGCTCTTGCCGCCGTAGGGGTACGGAATCGCCACACCGGGAATGGTGACTAGCTTGGTGCGCAGGAAGTTGATCGCGGTGTCGAACAAACCTTGTTCTGGCATGGTCGGGCTCGACAGGCCAAGCTGAATGACCGGCACGCTGGATGCCGAATACTTGATTACCAGCGGCGGTGTAATGCCCGGCGGCAGTTGACGCAGGATGGCCTGCTCGACCGAAGTCACCTGGGCAATGGCAGTCTGGATATTGGCTTCAGGCTGGAAGAAAACCTTGATGACGGCAACGCCCGGCAACGATTGCGACTCGATATGTTCAATATCGTTGACCGTTGTCGTCAACACCCGCTCGTTGGTTGCGGTAATGCGCTGCCCCACTTCCTGGGCCGACAAGCCGTTGTAGTTCCAGATAATGCTGATGACCGGAATATTGATTTCCGGAAAGATGTCGGTCGCCATGCGCATCAGCACGATGGGCGTGGACAGGAAGATCAGCAGGGCCATGACGATGAAGGTATAGGGCCGCCGCAGGGCAATATTCACAATCCACATCTTGGTTTTCCGTTCGGATCTCTATGTTTGAGCGGCAGCCATAAACTTTTGGCGCCGATGATGCAGCGCAATATACGCAGCCGTCCCGGTCACCTTACTGACAGCTAAATGACTTTTTTGTCATTTTCCCGGTGCGGGCAGGAGTGCCGTATCCTTTGATCTTTCCCAGACATCACGAAAGCCGCGCTATGAAGCTCTACTACACCCCCGGCACCTGTTCCACCACCCCACGCATCCTGCTCGCCGAAGCCGGTATTCCGTGCGAACAGGAAGCTGTTAGCTTCAAGACCCGACAGACCGCTAGTGGCGCCGACTATCTGCAGATCAATCCCAATGGCTATGTCCCCGCCCTGCAGCTTGATGATGGCTCGGTACTGACGGAAGGCCCCGCCATCGACCAATACATCGCCGACCTAGTCCCGGCCAAGAAGCTTGCCCCAGCCAACGGAACCCCCGAGCGCTATCGCATGCAGTCCTGGCTCAACTACATTGCCACCGAACTGCACAAGGGCGGCTACAGCGTCCTGTTCGATCGCAATGCCACGGATGAATGGAAGGACATCGTTCGCGCCAAGCTGGGCAAGCGCCTGGCCCACGCCGATGCCGCACTGGCTGATCGCTCCTTCCTGCTCGGCGAAGACTTCAGCTGTGCTGACGCTTATCTTTTCGTCGTATTGGGCTGGAGCACGGCAGTTCAGGTCGACTTGTCAGGATTCACCCACCTCAACGCTTTCATCGAGCGCGTCGCCGCACGCCCTTCGGTACAATCCGTCAAGGCAGCAGATACCAAGAAGTAAGCCTTTGGTATCTCAGGCATGAGGGCTTTCAGCCCTCATGCCGCCAAATTTTTTTGAAAGTTGGCGAGCGCAACATTAGGGTCACGAACTCGTAATATTCAAACTGCATAGTCTCGGCTTTTTTTGGCCTAGAGACCCCATGCACGCGCCCAACCATTTCCGGCACCTTCCGCTGGTCCTCGCACTGCAAGCAGCCTTTACCCTACAAGCCCACGCCGCAGGATTTACCATTGGCACAGGCACTACCGTCACGGCCAATCAAGCCCTGAGCGCCGGTGCTGGCGCAGTTGAATCAGGCGCTGCTGTCGTCACTTCCGGCAGCACCGTCGCCGTCACAGTCGGTACGGGCACATCGACATTGGTCAATCGCGGCACCATCAACCAGACGGGTAGCGGGCGTACTATTGACGCAAACACTAGCGGCCAAACCTTCACGCTGACCAATGAAATTGGCGGTGTAATCAACTCGACGGGCGATGTTGCAATTCGCCTTGGTCAGGCCAATGGCATATACAGCATCAACAATCAGGGCACCATTTCCTACACAGGCCTGAATGCCGGTGGTGCGCGCGGCATCAAGGCAGATGCTGACTACGCTAACAACGTCCAGATCATCAACGGCTCCACTACCAACAGTGCAGCCACCATCAGCTCCAACGGTGACGATGCCCTGCGTATCGGCAGCAAGGTCACGCTGATCAACTACGGCAATATCATATCGACCAGCGCCGTCAACACCAGCTGCCCAGACTACATGGCCAGCAGTGTCGGCTGCGGCCCAGACGTCAAGGCCGGAGACGGCGTTGCCATCGAAGACGCTCGCACCAAAGCTGCCATCATCAACTACGGCACGATCACTGGCCCCCGCCACGGCGTTGACGCTGGTAAAGCTGGCCCGGTTGCTGACACAAACCTCTCGAACGGGACCCTGACTACTGTCGCTCGCCTGACCGTTACTTCCGCCGATAGCAACGGAGTGCTCTTTACGCGCGTAGACAACACCGGTGCGGTATCTACCAATGTAAGGATAGACAGCGCAGTACTCATCAACAACGCCAGTGGCGTGATTACCGGCAAGAATGGCTCTGGCTTTGGTTCCGATCGCAATGGTGTAGTCATCAACTACGGCACCATTACCGGTAACTATGCTGGCGCTGGCAATGCATATAACCACGCTGGCGCAGGCATCACTGTTGACAACGGTGACGGTGACGGTGTCGACATCGATGGCGTTGCCTATGTTGAGAACTGGGGCAGCATCCGCGGCACTGGTGCTGGTGGCCTCGACTCTGGTGGGCAACCAAATGGCGCCGATGGCGTTGCTGCCGGTGGCGGTATGATCATCAATCATGCCGGCGCAACTATCTACGGTCAGTCCAAGGGCATCCTGATCGATGACGGCGCCGACTGGGCCAAGAAGACTGGTGCCACTGGTAACACCGACGCTGACTATGTCAGTGGGAACCGGACAGGCCGTGGCACCGCCGGCGGCATCGGCGGCACAAATGTCACCATCATCAACGATGGCGCCATCATCGGTGACAAGAAGTCCGCCGTTGGTCTGGTTGGCGACTACGGCGACACGTTGGTCAACAACGCGACCGGCGTCATTACCGGCGGCGCACAAGCCACACTGCTTGGTGCAGGCAAGAGCGAACTCGCCGGCGCCGCCGTGCAAATGGGCGGCGGCGCTGACACCCTGACCAACTACGGCCGCATCGAAGGCAAGAACGGCATGGCCATCGACATGGGTGACGGCGACGATACGCTGCAACTGCTCGGCGGTATCGTCATCGGAACCATCGATGGCGGCGCTGGCACCAACGACACGCTGGAAACCGGCGGCACCCAGGTGTTCAACAGCGGCATCATCAGCAACTTCGAGAACTTCATCGTTCGCAACGGCAGCACCACCTTCAACTACGGTCTCGGCAATGTCAATTCGGTACAGATCGATGCAGGTGCGGCGCTTCGCGTTGATGGTGCACTCTCCACCAGTATGGATCTCACCGTCAACGGCACCTTCCGCGCCACGACTTCGAACGACGTGCGTACCGTCAACGTGGGTCGAAACTTCGAGATGGGCGCAGGTGGCGTACTCGAAACCGGTCTCGGTGCTGGCAACAGCGCAGATAAAATCTCGGTTGTCGGCACCGGCAGAATCTACGATGGCGCCACCATCGTTCCGGTAGCCAAGGCTTATGTGAATAGCGGCAGTACCTATACCATTGTTTCCACCACCGGCACTCTGACCGCAACCCCGACCGGTATCAATGTTATCGATAGCGCCATGGTCGACTACAGCCTGAGCAAGGTGGGCAACGACCTAGTCCTGAATGCTCAGCGCACTGGCACGCTTGCCAGCGTGGCTGGCTCCGTAGCTGGTGGCTTAGGTGCAACATTGGACTCTCTAGCCCAAAGCAACCCTGAGGCTGCGAAATTGCTCGGTGCCCTTGATAATCTGCCGACGCAACAGGCCGTGCGCGATGCTGTGCAACAACTGGCACCGGAAACCAATAATGCTAGCCGCCAAGCCACCAACGCTGGCAGCAATGCCGTGTTCTCGGCTTTCG
>Ga0209370_1003117_pt1 | contig 10945 bp, 7 predicted proteins | sample AgamicAtPrz_FD_187164 | JGI IMG/M metagenome (GOLD analysis project Ga0209370, IMG submission 187164) | Agave microbial communities from Guanajuato, Mexico - At.P.rz (SPAdes) (version 2) | ecosystem: Host-associated > Plants > Phyllosphere > Phylloplane/Leaf | place: Guanajuato, Mexico... | reverse complement strand
AAAGCCAGCCGGCATTGGTCTGCAGCACCAGCTTGGCGCGTTGCCAGGGCAGCGTGGCCAGCCATTGCTGGATAGCCAGCAGGTCAAAACGCTGGCTGGGGTGCCAGCGCCAGCCGATGCTCCAGCCCTCGGGCTGATCCTGAATCAGGCAGATCGGCTCATCGGTATTGCGCCACACCATTGCCGGCGGTGGCGGGCCGTCTGGCAGGGCGCCGGCCGGGTTCGCCGCAATCGCTTCAGCCTGGGGCAAACGCTCGAACGGCAGGCGGCCCTGGCTGGTCCAGTAAGGCGCCAGTGGCAGTTCGGCTTGCAGGCGTGCACGGGCGGCTTCATCCAGCCCTTCGCTCTTGTTCAGCACCAGCAAACCGGCGCGGGGCAGCGCGTCACGCTGGGTGTCAGCCAACGGCTCGCCGGCAGCCAGCGCTGCGGCGTCGAGCACCATCAGCAAAGGCTGCACGGCCAGCACACCTTCCCAGGGCGCCTGGCCAAGCTGTTCGAGTAGGCTCAACGGATGACCGAGGCCGGACGGCTCGATAAACAGCCGGTCCGGTTTGGCCTTGCGCAACAGCCGGCCCAGGCCGACCTGGAACGGCGCGCCATTGACGCAGCACAGGCAGCCGCCAGCCACCTCGCTGAAACTCAGGCCATCCTCGTCGCGGGCCAGCAGGGCCGCGTCCAGACCGATCTGCCCGAACTCGTTGATCAGCACCGCCCAGCGCTCGTTTGCAGGGCGCTGCGCCAGCAACTGATGGATCAGGCTGGTCTTGCCGGCACCCAGCGGGCCGGCGATCAGGTGGGTGGGGATCTGTTTCAACATGGCGCTATGGTGAAGGCTTGGGAGCGCGGGGAAAAGCCCGGCTTGCACTGATCCGGCGGCACACCTAAAGTCGCCGCATCTCTAAATGGAGTCGTACCAATGCGCCGTTTGCTGCCCCTGCTTTTGTGTGGTCTGTCCGGTCTGGCCTGGGGCGAAGCCTGCGTGGTGCATAGCCAGGCCGAGCGACTGGACGTGAAGGTCTGCCAGCAGAACCGCAGCATCCCGCCAAACCTGTTCCGCAGCGGTTTCTGCCAGCCCGAGCTCAAGGGTCAGAAGGTCGACGTCAGCTTCGTCGAGCAGTGCCCGGCCGGCGCCTTCGGCGTATGCCGTAATGCCCGGGTCGGCGGCACCCCGTATCAGCAGGACATCCACTACTACGGCGTGGCCGAAGACGCCGCCTACCTCAAGCCGTTTTGCGAAAGCCAAAGCAAGGGCGTGTGGATGGCTTACTAGGCCATTATCCGGTTTTCATCTCTCATCGCCGTTAATACATGGCTGCCGGGTAGGCCCTGTGAACCGGATAGCCGCTTCTGATGCCAACCCGCGCGGGCACTTGGCTCTGTTAGTGCCTGCAGAAGGGGCGATCAACCGAAGAGGAAGTCATCCTGGCGCAGCTCCTTCACACCCAACAGGCGAATTTCAAAGGCATTGCTAGCCCCCGAATCGACGGAGCCGTAGAGCGTACCAGCATCAAAACGCAGTTGATGACTACTGGCAGCCCCCGCATCGAATGACTGGCCGACGAAACTGAAACTCTGTGCCCCATCGCCCTGCAACTGAATCTTGTCGCCATCCAGACGGCGGAAGTCGGTGATCTGCGCATCGGGTCCATCACTCAGGCCGAGCCAGCTCAGGTCGAAACGGAAGGTGTCGGCACCGCGGCCACCGGTCAGCGTGTCGAAGCCGCCCATACCAACGAGGATGTCGTTGCCGTCACCGCCATTGAGGGTGTTGTTGCCCTGATTGCCGATCAGTAGGTTATTCGCGGCGTTGCCCGTGAGGTTGAGCGCGATGCTGCCTGTTCCACTCGCATCCAGATTCTCGATGTTATTGACCAACACCACGGTGGCTGCTTTGGGTAACAAGGAGCCGCCACGCAAGATGATTGTGTCGATACCTTCATTGGCGTTTTCGACGACGCGATCCTCGAACGCGTTGCTGGCCGTCAGGTCGACGATGTAGGTATCGTCGCCCTTGCCGCCACGCAGCGTATCCACGCCTGCGCCGCCATCGAGGATGTTGTTACCGTCGTTGCCGATGATGATGTTGGCCAGGGCATTGCCGGTGGCGGTGAGGTGATCGCTGCCCAGCAGGCTCAGGTTCTCGACATGATTGCCCAGGGTGTAGCTGACATAAGCCTTCACCAGATCGATACCACCATTGGCTTCTTCGATCACCGTGTCGCCAGCGCCGACGATATAGGTGTCGTTGCCGCCCAGGCCACGCAGTTCGTTGGCTGCAGCGTTCTGCGAACCGTCCAGGACGTTGGCCAGATTGTTGCCCGTTCCGGAGATGGCCTGATTACCGATTAGCACCAGATTTTCCAGGCCGCTACCAAGGGTGTAGGCGATGCTCGCGCGCACGGTGTCGATGCCGGCGCTGTCGATGATGACGTCGCCCACATCATCGACGATGTAGGTGTCGTTGCCCGCGCCTCCGTTCATCGTGTCAGCACCCAGGCCGCCATCAAGTACGTTATCCGCCGCGTTGCCGATCAGGATGTTGTTCAGCGCGTTGCCGGTCAGGTTGTAAGCGACTTTATTGATCAGCGTGGCGTTTTCGACATGATCGCCCAACGTATAGGTGCCATTTGCCGTAGCGATGGCAACCTGAACCAGGTCGATTCCTTCGTTGGCTCGCTCGATCACCACATCGCCTACATTATCGACCACGTAGGTGTCGTCACCATCGCCACCGATCAGGGTGTCGGCACCAGCGCCGCCGTTGAGCACATTGTTCGCCGCGTTGCCGGTGAGCACGTTGTCCAGCGCGTTGCCGGTCAGATTCAGGCGGGTGGTGCCGGTCGCGCTGGCGTCGAGGTTCTCGATGTTATTGCCCAGAGCGATGGCAGTGACTGTAGTCAGCGCGGCGTTGCCACCCCGCAACTGGACTGTGTCCTTACCCTCGTTGAGGTTCTCGACGATAGCGTCTTCGAGCGTGTTCTTGACGGTCAGGTCGACGATATAGGTATCGTCGCCCTTGCCACCACGCAGCGTATCCACGCCTGCGCCGCCATCGAGGATGTTGTTACCGTCGTTGCCGATGATGATGTTGGCCAGGGCATTGCCGGTGGCGGTGAGGTGATCGCTGCCCAGCAGGCTCAGGTTCTCGACATGATTGCCCAGGGTGTAGCTGACATAAGCCTTCACCAGATCGATACCACCATTGGCTTCTTCGATCACCGTGTCGCCAGCGCCGACGATATAGGTGTCGTTGCCGCCCAGGCCACGCAGTTCGTTGGCTGCAGCGTTCTGCGAACCGTCCAGGACGTTGGCCAGATTGTTGCCCGTTCCGGAGATGGCCTGATTACCGATTAGCACCAGATTTTCCAGGCCGCTACCAAGGGTGTAGGCGATGCTCGCGCGCACGGTGTCGATGCCGGCGCTGTCGATGATGACGTCGCCCACATCATCGACGATGTAGGTGTCGTTGCCCGCGCCTCCGTTCATCGTGTCAGCACCCAGGCCGCCATCAAGTACGTTATCCGCCGCGTTGCCGATCAGGATGTTGTTCAGCGCGTTGCCGGTCAGGTTGTAAGCGACTTTATTGATCAGCGTGGCGTTTTCGACATGATCGCCCAACGTATAGGTGCCATTTGCCGTAGCGATGGCAACCTGAACCAGGTCGATTCCTTCGTTGGCTCGCTCGATCACCACATCGCCTACATTATCGACCACGTAGGTGTCGTCACCATCGCCACCGATCAGGGTGTCGGCACCAGCGCCGCCGTTGAGCACATTGTTCGCCGCGTTGCCGGTGAGCACGTTGTCCAGCGCGTTGCCGGTCAGATTCAGGCGGGTGGTGCCGGTCGCGCTGGCGTCGAGGTTCTCGATGTTATTGCCCAGAGCGATGGCAGTGACTGTAGTCAGCGCGGCGTTGCCACCCCGCAACTGGACTGTGTCCTTACCCTCGTTGAGGTTCTCGACGATAGCGTCTTCGAGCGTGTTCTTGACGGTCAGGTCGACGATATAGGTATCGTCGCCCTTGCCACCACGCAGCGTATCCACGCCTGCGCCGCCATCGAGGATGTTGTTACCGTCATTGCCGGTGATGACGTTGGCCAGGGCATTGCCGGTCGCAGTGAGGTGATCGCTGCCCAGCAGGCTGAGGTTCTCGAGGCTATCGCCAAGCGTATAGGAAATACTGGCAAGTACCGTATCGACGCCGGCACTGTCGATGATGACGTCGCCCACATCATCGACGATGTAGGTGTCATTGCCGGCGCCGCCATTCATCGTGTCGGCACCCAGGCCGCCATCGAGCACGTTGTTCGCGGCGTTACCGGTCAGGGTGTTGTTAAGCGCGTTGCCGGTCAGGTTGAACGCTACCGTATTGGTCAGCGTGGCGTTTTCGACATGCTCGCCCAACGTGTATGTGCCTCCTGCCGTGGCAATGGCAACCTGAACCAGGTCGATGCCTTCGCCAGCTTTCTCGACCACCACATCACCCAGGTTGTCGACCACGTAGGTGTCGTTACCAGCCCCTCCGATCAGGGTATCGGCACCGTCCCCACCGTTGAGTACGTTATTTCCCGCATTTCCAATGATGAGGTTGGCCGAACTGTTGCCGAGCAGGGTCAGGGCAACAGTGCCCGTCTGGCTGGCATCCACCTCCTCGACATTGTTAGCCAGGGAAAATGTGCTGCCGAAAAAGCCGGCTCTGGTTCCACGCAAGATGACCTTGTCGTACCCCTCACCCGCATATTCGATCACCCTGTCATAGAATTCCGAGCCGGTGGGAAGATCGATGTAATAGGTATCGTCGCCGGCGCCACCGCGCAACGTGTCCTCGCCTTTTCCGCCATCGAGCACGTTATCGGCGCCATTGCCGATCAAGGTGTCCTTGTAATCGCTACCGATGGCATTCTCGATAACGGCACCATAGGCAATGGTCAGGAAGTTATTACGCCATGCGTCCGTCGCGTAGTTATAGATATCCTGACCAATCGAGCTGAATTCGCCACTATTGAGGTTGATCACCACGCCTTCGAGCTGATTGCTGGCATCGATCGTATCATTGCCACCCGCATCCCAGATGGTCTCGAAGATCTGCGCATTGGAATCCCAGCGGTAGACGTTGTCGCCCGTCTGCCAGCTATTGTTGCTGCCGTACAGGTATTGAATGGCGGCGATATCGAAGAGCATCGGGCCAGTGGGCTGGAAATCGTAGCTGTCGTTGTAGCTCATGACCGTATAGCGCACGTCGTCATAGCCGCTACGTAATACGTAATTGCTGAAGTCCGAGGCCTCGAACGAGTGCTTGAGGCCCAGAGCATGGCCGATCTCATGCACGAAGGTCAGGTAGTCATAACTACCCGCCGAGGGCGCGGATTCATTGGTGGCGCGACCGATCCAAACGTCGCCGGATACCGGGCTGCCATCGGGTAAAAAGGCGAATGCCGCCGTATCCCAGTCAATCAGTTCATAGCCGCCGAAACGCAGGTCCCCTACCTGCCCACCTGCGGTATCGCTCACCTCGGTGAAAGAAAGATTGGCTACCGCGCTCCATTCAGCCAGCGCGCTGCGCACGGCCTCCTGCTGATTAGCCGTCAGGGCATAAACAAAATCCCGGGAGTTGATACCAGGTAAATCGATGAAGTCATAGTCGCTCGAGTACCGCGACACACCGGGGTTGGCAAAGCTGTAGGACAGCGTCGTAGAGTTGCCCTGCCCAGCGCCAAATTTAGTGCCGTAAAGCAGCGCATTGACGGTCGTGGAGAAGCTCAGTGGTACGTACGAATACGGGGTGATCTGCTCAAAATTCGGCACGGTACTACGTCCCTGTAATGTCCATGAAAAGCATCAAGATAATGGCGATAAAGACAGCCGCCAGCGCGGGCCAAAGCAGGATCATTCCTCGACCAAACGCGCACAACGGCAATGAGCCATTACCGGAGGCATAGTCTACCGGTGCGCCGTAACAATGAAATGCCGACTAATCCACGACATCGACTTTCCGTCGAACGGTATCCGATAAAACGGCGTGAGCGAAGATGTCTACCTCAAGCCCTTGTGCGAAAGCCAAAGCTAGGCCGTATGGAAGGTCTACTGAGCCGTCATCCGATCGTCATCTCTATCGGTGTTAATAAAACCTCTCTTGGCTGCCGGACAGGCCCGGTGGCGATGTTGCTGCGCTCAGGCGCAGCATTTTTTTGCCTGCGATTCAGGCCAGCCAGTCCAGGGTCAGCAGCAGGCGACGCTCACCGGCCGGCAAGGCCGGCGAGCGATGGATCAGCCCGCGCCCTTCATTGCCCACCCAGCGCTCGCCCTTGACCAGCGCCACGTGGCCACAGCCGATCTGCTCGACCACCGCACCGTACCTGGGCAACGCCTGCGCGCCGCCCAGCAGCTGACGCGACAGCGCGCCCTCGGCCAGCCACTGGCTGCCGGGGCCGGCGTAGCTGGTGATCAGCCGCAGTGGCACGTGATCGACATGAAAGCGCGGGCACATGGCGCCATCCAGCGCCCGCAGGCGCAGGCCGATGCGCTTGGCATCGAGCAGGCAGGCATAGGCGCGCACCAGCCAGGCGACATCGGCGAGAAACGCCGCCTGGCCGGGCAAGTCGCTGTAGCCGCTGAGCAACCCGTGCAGATTGGGCTCGGCTTCCGGGTCGGCGAGTTCGATGCTCAGCGATTCGGCCAGCGGCTCGCCCTGGGCCAGCAAGGTGCTGGCGAAGGCGGCCAGATGCTCGGGCAGGCTGCGCTGCCACACCGCCAGGTTGACCTCATCACGCAGGGCCTCGCCGAGCACCTCGATGCGCTCGCTGCTGACCTGCAGCGGCGCCGGCTTGATCTTCAACGCCAGCATCACGCAGCCTCCTGCCAGGGGCCGAACGGATCCGGCAACTGCCGCCAGGCCTCGGTGCCGGCGGCCATTTCCGCGTCGGTCAGCAGGCAGGCGTCCAGCTCGGCGTGCAGCTGATCGAAGTCGATGTGCTGGCCGATGAACACCAGCTCCTGGCGGCAATCACCGCTGGCCTTGTCCCACTGGCGGATGATGCCCTTGAGTTCGTCTTCGTCCTGTGGCCACTGGCTCTTCGGCACGAAGCGCCACCAGCGCCCGGCCAGGCCATGACGCATCAGGCCGCCGGCCTGGGACCAACTGCCCGCCTCCTGATACTTGCTGGCCAGCCAGAAAAAGCCCTTGGAGCGCAGCAGCCGACCATTGGTCCATTCGCGACTGAGGAAATCGAAGAAGCGCTGCGGATGGAGCGGTCGCCGCGCCCGATAGGCGCTGGAGGCGATGCCGTATTCCTCGGTTTCCGGCACGTGCTCGCCACGCAGCTCCTTGAGCCAGCCGGGCGACTCGGCGGCGCGCTCGAAGTCGAACAGCCCGGTGTTGAGGATGGCGTCCAGCGGTACCGCGCCCATGCTCATCTGCACGATCCTGGCGCGGGTGTTGAGGCGGCGCAGGATGGCGGTCAGTTCCTCGCGCTCGGCGCTGCTGATCAGGTCGATCTTGCTGATCAGCAGCACATCGGCGAATTCGATCTGCTCGATCAGCAGGTCGGTAATCGAGCGCTCGTCCTCTTCACCGAGGGTTTCGCCGCGGCTGGCCAGGCTTTGCGCGGCCTGAAAATCAGGCAGGAAATTCACCCCGTCGACCACCGTGACCAGCGTATCCAGCCGTGCCAGGTCGGCCAGGCTCTGGCCCTGCTCGTCGCGAAAGGTGAAGGTCTCGGCCACCGGCAGCGGCTCGGAAATGCCGGTGGACTCGATCAGCAGGTAGTCGAAGCGCCCGTCGCGGGCCAGTTTGCTGACTTCCTCGAGCAGGTCTTCGCGCAGAGTGCAGCAGATGCAGCCGTTGCTCATCTCGACCAGCTTCTCTTCGGCGCGGTTGAGGCTGACGCCCTTCTGCACCTCGCTGCCGTCGATGTTGATTTCACTCATGTCGTTGACGATCACCGCGACACGCAGGCCGTCGCGGCTCTTCAGCACATGGTTGAGCAGAGTGCTCTTGCCGGCTCCGAGAAAGCCGGAAAGCACGGTAACGGGAAGGCGGTCGGGCATGGCGCAGGTCCTCATCGGCATCAGGGTTCACAGGTCACGTTGGTGGCGTTCGCGCTGTTCTTCGCGCTCTTTCGCCTCGATACACAGGGTGGCGGTGGGCCGCAGCAGCAGGCGCTTCAGGCCGATCGGCTCACCGGTTTCCCGGCACCAGCCGTACTCGCCATGGGCCAGGCGCTCGAGGGCCTGGTCGATCTTGTCGAGCAGCTTCTTTTCCCGCTCCAGCAGGCGCAGCTGCCATTGGCGCTGCTCCTCGCGGCTGGCGATATCGGCTTCATCGGCCGGCCGCTCCTGCTCGCGCAGCTCGCCGAATTCCTCGTCGATACGCTGTTGCAGCTCCTCGCGCTGGCGGCTCAGCAGGTCACGAAAGAACGCCTGCTGGGCGTCGCTCATGTAGGCCTCGGCGGGCTGGGCCAGCAATTCATCGGCAGTCATGGTGGGCTCACGGATGATTTAATTGTTATAACATAACATTAAATACGCAAGAGTAGTGCTCGCCACCTTGAGGAAAGCCGATGAACAGCCAGCCCCTGCCCGATATCGCTGCACAACGCAGCGCTCACGCCAACGTGCCACTCGACCGGGTAGGCATGGGCGGCATCGCTCTTCCGGTGCTGCTGGGCGAGCAACCAATCAATGCCCAGGTGGACGCCGGCGTCAGCCTGGATGACGGCCAGAGCCGCGGCATCCACATGTCACGCCTGTACCTGGCACTGGCCGCGCTGCAGGGCGAACCGCTGTCGCCAGCCCTGTTGCGCTATGTGCTGGAAAACTTTCTGGTCAGCCATTACGGCCTGTCGCACTGCGCCTACCTGGAACTGCGCGGCGACTGGCTGCTCTCGCGCCCGGCGCTGGTCAGCCCGCTGGCCGGCCACAAGGCCTATCCGCTGACTATCAGCGCGCGCCTCGATCCCGCCGGTTTCCATCTGGAGCTGGGCCTGCGCGTGGCCTACTCGTCGACCTGCCCCTGCTCGGCCGCCCTGGCCCGGCAGTTGATCCAGCAGCGCTTCGCCGCTGACTTCGCCGATCGCCCGCTGGATTTCAACGCCCTGCACGCCTGGCTGGGCAGCACCGGCATCGTCGCCACGCCCCACAGCCAGCGCAGCGACGCGCACATCCGCGTGCGCTTGCCCGACGAGGCCAACGACCTGCCCTTTCTGGCCCTGCTCGATGGCGCCGAAGCCGCCCTCGGCACCGCCGTGCAGAGCGCCGTCAAACGCGCCGATGAACAGGCCTTCGCCCTGGCCAACGGCCAGAACCTGATGTTCTGCGAGGACGCCGCCCGCCGGCTGTACCAGGCGTTACTGGCGATGCAGGGCGTCGATGCCTTCCATATCCAGGTCACCCACGCCGAAAGCCTGCACGCCCACGATGCGGTGGCATCGGCCAGCCATGGCTGGTGCTGACCCCAGCAGCACATGATCACCAAAAGGCGGCGCTTTGCTTGTGATGGCGTCGCTCCAACCATCCCGCGATACCTCCCCCTAACTAAGCCACCTATCGATGATTTTTCGAGCCGCGCAGCCTGCTAGCTAGAGCGCCAAGGCACCGTCGCGCCTGGGATTCGGCAATGCTTGCATATTGTGTATTCTGGTATACCATAATACCCAACACCAACCAGCCGAGGAGCTGTCATGAGTTTCGAGATTCGCAAGATCGTCAGCTACATAGAAGAAACCCTGATCGAAGGTGGCAAGGCAACCGACAAGCCGGTGACCATGGTCGGCCTGGCCGTGGTGATCAAGAACCCCTGGGTTGGCAATGGCTTCGTCGAAGACCTCAAGCCGCAGATCAAGGCCAACTGCTCCGCCCTCGGCGAACTGATGGTCGCGCGCCTGACCGCAGCCATCGGCGGCGCCGACAAGATCGAAGCCTACGGCAAGGCTGCCGTGGTCGGTGCTGACGGCGAAATCGAGCATGCTTCGGCGGTTATCCACACCCTGCGTTTCGGTAACCACTACCGCGAGGCCGTGAAGGCCAAGAGCTACCTGTCGTTCACCAACAAGCGTGGCGGTCCTGGCACCTCGATCCAGATCCCGATGATGCACAAGGACGACGAAGGCCTGCGCTCGCACTACATCACCCTGGAGATGCAGATCGAAGACGCCCCGCGCGCCGACGAGATCGTCGTGGTGCTCGGCGCCGCTGACGGTGGTCGCCTGCACCCGCGCATCGGCAACCGTTATATCGATCTGGAAGAACTGGCGGCCGAAAAGGCGCAGTAATCGGGAGCAGGCCATGATTCGGCACCTCGCTGAACGTACCCCCGCCGGCACCAGTTACCGGGTGATCGGCCAGGGCCAACCCGTGGTGTTGATCCACGGCGTGGGCCTGACGAAAGACATGTGGGGCGGCCAGGTGGTTGGCCTGGCCCAGCATTTCCAGGTCATCGTCTACGACATGCTCGGCCACGGCGATAGCCCGCGCCCGGCCGTGGACACCGACCTGGCCGGTTACGCCGACCAGTTGCGCGAACTGCTCGACCACCTCGGCCTGCCGCAGGCCATGGTGATCGGCTTTTCCATGGGCGGCCTGGTGGCCCGTGCCTTCGCGCTGCACCACCCGCAGCGTATCGCCGCCCTGGTGGTGCTCAACAGCGTGTTCAACCGCAGCCCCGAGCAGCGCGCCGGCGTTATCGCACGCACCGCCCAGGCCGCCGAACATGGCCCGGATGCCAATGCCGAAGCGGCGCTGTCACGCTGGTTCAGCCGTGAGTACCAGGCCGCCAATCCGGCGCAGATCGCAGCGATCCGCCAGACCCTGGCTGCCAATGACCCACAGGGCTACCTGACCACCTACACGCTGTTCGCCACCCAGGACATGTACCGCGCCGACGACCTGGCCGAAATCCAGGTGCCGACGCTGATCGCCACCGGCGAGCTCGACCCGGGCTCCACGCCGC
>Ga0209370_1003115_pt1 | contig 10954 bp, 10 predicted proteins | sample AgamicAtPrz_FD_187164 | JGI IMG/M metagenome (GOLD analysis project Ga0209370, IMG submission 187164) | Agave microbial communities from Guanajuato, Mexico - At.P.rz (SPAdes) (version 2) | ecosystem: Host-associated > Plants > Phyllosphere > Phylloplane/Leaf | place: Guanajuato, Mexico... | reverse complement strand
GCGCTCGCTGACTTTGGTCCACAGGCGTTTGAGAAACGCCGCATCCTGCGCCAGCTCTTCTGCGCCGATGCCTTCCGCAGCGGTACGAATAATAAAACCGCCCAGATCGTCACAGTAGGCAGCCACTACGGCTTTCAGCCGTTCGCGCTCCGCCTCACTTTCAATACGCTGTGAAACACCCACGTGTGATGCGCCGGGCATAAAAACCAGATAGCGGGACGGCAGCGTGATATCGGTGGTCAGGCGTGCGCCCTTGGTGCCGAGCGGATCTTTCACTACCTGCACCATCAGGTCCTGCCCCTGGCGTACCAGCTCGGCGATGTCGCGCACAACAAAATTTTTCTTTTCATCGCCGGCAACACACTCGGTGTGCGGCATGATGTCGGAGGCGTGCAGAAAGGCGGCTTTATCCATGCCAATATCGACAAAGGCGGCCTGCATACCCGGCAGCACGCGGCTGACCCGGCCTTTGTAGATGTTGCCAACAATGCCGCGCCGCGCTTCGCGCTCGATATGAATTTCCTGCAAAATGCCGCCATCAATATAGGCAACGCGCGTTTCCGAAGGTGTCACATTTACCAGCAGTTCAGCCGTCATTCTGTCCCCTTAATGCACGCAGCGACTGAAAATGGCTCAGCAGCTCTGTGGTTTCCACCAGCGGTAGTCCCACTACGGCGTAGTAGCTGCCATTAATCGTGCGCACGAAATTGCCGCCCAGACCCTGAATGCCATAGGCGCCCGCCTTATCCATTGGTTCGCCGCTGGCTATATAGTGCGCGATTTCATCAGCGGTCACGTTGCGGAAGGTCACATCGGTAAGCACCAGGCAATCCAGCAGCGTCTCGCTGTCAGCCAGCGCTATCGCGGTCATCACCTGATGCGTCTGTCCGGAGAGCCTTGCCAGCATCTCTGCGGCGTGTTCCGCATCACGCGGTTTTTCCAGTACGTCACCATTCAGCACCACAATCGTGTCCGCGCCCAGTACCGGCAGATCCCGGGGCGCCATAGCGACACCGGCGCGGGCTTTATCCGCCGCCAGACGGCGAACGTAATGTTCAGCCGTTTCGTCGGGCTGACGCTGCTCTTCGGTATGGGTTAACAGACGCTCAAACTGCAGCCCAAGCTGCGTAAGCAGCTCGCGCCGGCGGGGCGAGCCGGAAGCCAGATACAGGGTAATCATTGTGTTCCTTACTGAACGGCAAACTGCCGGCGGATCTTTCTCATCAATAAGAATAGCCAGGGCCAGAGGATGCCGTCGACCACGCTACTCCAGAAAATTTCTGGCCGGAATGAGACATCTATAACCAGGAATTCAGCCCAGAAAACAATGACATCTACTGCCAGTGAAAGAACCATAACCATTAACGCCTGCTGCCACAATGCGAGGTTGCGGAACAGCTGGAATTTAAAGGCGACCAGGTAGGCGATGATACTGAAGGCCAGCGCGCGTACGCCCAGCGTAGAGCCGGCAATCAGATCCATAACGGCACCGAGAAAGAACCCGGTGCCGACGTTGACCCGATGCGGCAGCGCCAGCACCCAGTAGATCAGAATAAGCAGCAGCCACGACGGCCGGAACATATAGAACTGCTCCGGCCACGGCATGATTTGCAGAATTAATGCCAGCAGAAAAGAGAGCCAGATTACCCACCGTCCCTGACTGCGATATCGGCTCAAGGCTGGCCCCCACGCGTGTTCGCCGGCGTGCTCTGCGCACTCCCGCTGGCCGCAGAGGATGGCGGTCCCATCTGCTGACTCTGCTGCATCCCCGCAGGCGCGGGCGGCCCCATTTCACCCGCCGGTGGCAGCACCTGAGGCATCATCTGCATCAGACGCTCGTTCGCTACGCGATGTACCTCATCCGGTGCCATCGGCATATCGCCATTTTTATCTGCTCCCCACAGCAGCAGCAGGTAGCGCAGACGCTGCAACCCGGCAGTCGGACGCGCCTGAATGACCGTATAGGCGCGCTGGGTATCAACCTTGACTGACGACACGACGCCGACCGGATAACCTTCCGGGAACCGGCCGCCGAGGCCGGATGTCACCAGCACGTCGCCGACGCGAATATCAGTATTGCCTGGCAGATGCTCCAGCTGCAGATCTTCGCTGCAGCCGTTACCAGCAGCAATGACGCGAATATCGTTGCGCAGCACCTGAATTGGCAATGCGTGAGAGGCGTCGCAGATCAGCAGCACGCGGCTGGTCAGCTGGCCAACGGCCACCACCTGCCCGACAACGCCTTTATCGCTGATCACCGGCTGACCTTCGTAAACGCCATTTACGCTGCCCTTATCGATCACCACCTGATCGGTATAAGGATCGGTGCCGGTTGAGATCACCTGCGTCACCATCTTGTGCTCATCCTGACGCAGCGGCGATCCAAGCAGCTCGCGCAGGCGTGCGTTTTCCTGCTTATATTGCCCCAGCATCAGCAGATCGCTGTTTTTCAGGAAAAGCTCGCGGCGCAGCGCTTTGTTTTCCAGCTCCAGCTGCTGACGGGATGCCAGCGTGTCCGACACGCCGTCAAGCAGCTGTCGCGGGCCGTTGGCCAGAAAATAAAATGGGCTGACTGACGTGTCCAGATAGTTGCGGATCCGGGAGAAAGTACTTACGCGGCTGTCGGCGATGATAATCGCAATTGCCACGATAACGGCCAGAAAGAGACGCAACTGCAGGGAAGGCCCCCTGCTAAAAATCGGCTTCATAAATTCTGCGAATTCCTCAACATCAGGGAAGAAGCACCAGTCCGCAGACCCGCGCCTCCAGGGCTGGACGCACTATGCCGTCATACGCAGCCGCGCCATTTACCCATGCCTGAACCGCCGCTGCATAATACAACGCTGCGTGCGGTTCAGTTTATGATGAGTATTGTCGCGATTCCCTGCGCAATATGACCATGGTCGCAGCCAATGAGGAATTACTCCTCGCTGAACAGATCGCCACCATGCATGTCGATCATCTCCAGCGCTTTACCGCCGCCACGCGCTACGCAGGTCAGCGGATCTTCCGCTACCACGACCGGAATACCTGTCTCTTCCATCAGCAGGCGATCCAGATTACGCAGCAGTGCGCCACCGCCGGTCAGCACCATGCCACGCTCTGAAATATCAGAAGCGAGCTCTGGCGGACACTGCTCCAGCGCAACCATAACCGCGCTGACGATGCCGGTTAGCGGCTCCTGCAGCGCTTCAAGAATTTCATTTGAGTTCAGCGTAAAGCCACGCGGCACGCCTTCTGCAAGGTTACGGCCGCGCACTTCGATTTCGCGTACTTCGTCGCCCGGATAGGCTGAACCGATTTCATGCTTGATGCGTTCTGCGGTGGCTTCACCAATCAGTGAACCGTAATTGCGGCGCACGTAATTGATGATAGCTTCATCAAAGCGATCGCCACCGATACGTACAGAAGAGGAGTAGACCACGCCGTTCAGGGAGATCACGGCGACTTCAGTCGTACCGCCACCGATATCCACGACCATAGAACCGGTTGCTTCAGAGACCGGCAGGCCGGCACCGATAGCCGCAGCCATCGGCTCTTCAATCAGGAAGACTTCGCGTGCCCCTGCGCCCTGCGCAGATTCACGGATAGCGCGACGCTCAACCTGGGTCGCGCCGACCGGTACACACACCAGTACGCGCGGACTCGGGCGCATAAAGCTGTTGCTGTGTACCTGCTTGATAAAGTGCTGGAGCATTTTTTCAGTCACGAAGAAGTCGGCAATCACGCCATCTTTCATCGGACGAATAGCGGCAATGTTGCCCGGCGTACGGCCAAGCATCTGCTTTGCGTCATGACCAACAGCCGCTACGCTCTTTGGGGAGCCGGCGCGGTCCTGACGGATAGCAACCACTGAAGGCTCGTTCAGCACGATGCCCTGTCCTTTTACATAAATCAGGGTATTCGCAGTACCCAGGTCAATGGACAAGTCATTGGAAAACATGCCGCGAAATTTTTTAAACATACTAAGGGATAATCCTGCAAGCTGGGGGCGGAAAATAAAATCCGCTTACTTTACCAACCACACGAAGCCGCTACAAGGCGCAAAAACGTTCGGCTAAGGTGAAAAAATAGACCGTATAATTTTTCCGGCCGGTACTGTTCGCTACTGGCAGCGCCAGATAGCGCTAAACGGCCCTCTTTAACGCAAATTGCCCGGACCTGCGGCGGGGTTATCGACATAAAATTTAACATTTCATGCCTCTGGCTCTGCCCGCTCCCGCTGGTTAACGCCAGAAAAACACTGATTGCCGGGACAAACTCTGCCAGCGCATCAAATGCGGTAACGTTGCGAGTGTTTTTTAACGTTACTGTTCACCGGTAAGGAAGGCGCAAACAGATCGCCCTGCCCGCCCGATACCCCAAGCGCAGTCAGGGTTTGCCATTCAGCCCGGGTACGCACGCCAGCAGCAAAAACATAGCTGGAGGTGGATTTACACACCTCCAGCAGGCTTTGCACAAAAAGCTGATTCTCTGTGCGGCGATCGATATTTCGTACCAGTCCCGGATCCAGCTTAATCACATCAACAGGAAGCTGGCGGATATAGGCGCTGCTGACCACCGTCATCCCCGCCTGATCGACTGCGATACGGCAGCCAAACGTGGTGAGCATGTGAAAGACCGGCAGCAAACGATTGATGTGTTGACACACATCCGCCTCGGCAAGTTCAAATAAAAATCGCCGGCGCTGGGATTTATTACACTGCAGCAGCAATTTTTGCAGCCAGCGCTGGAACGGGCGCTGCAGCAGCGAATCGATACTTACCGGCAGCGCCAGCGTCTCATCCGGCCACACTTCTGTCAGCGCGGCGATGCGCGTCACCAGCTGGCGATCCCAGCTGTCAGTCAGCCCCAGCTGCATGACCAGCGGCATAAATTCGGCGGCAACCACTTCTTTATCACCATCAAATATGCGCGCCAGCATCTCACGGTGGTGAACTTTACCATCCAGCAGTACCGCAGGCTTTTGATAAAGACGGGGACCCCCGCGATTGAGCGTATTCTCCAGCAGCGTACGCCAGCGCACGCTGCCGCGACCCATCTCCAGCGGATTACCCTCGCCCACCGACCAGGTATTGCCTCCCTGCAGCACGGCGCGCCGCGTGGCCAGCTCGACGCTCTCCATCACCTGCAGTACGCTCTGTCCGCTGCACCAGGCGTTGATGCCGATATGGATTAAATCATCACGATCTACCCTGCGCATTGGCGGCAGCGAGTCGACCGCATTGATGAGCTGCTCGGCAATGCTGTTCGCCTCTTTCAGCGTCCGGTGCGGCAGCAGCACGGCAAAATCGCTGCGAAAATAGCGGGCCAGCAGCGCCCCCGGATAGCGCAGCACAAACGTAGAAAACATATTGATGATATCAAACAGGTACTCTTCGGCCAGCGTCGAACCAATTATCTCATGCAGATTGTCGAAGTCAGGCAGGCGGATCATCATTACCACGCCATGCGTACCGACATCCTCCTGATCTTCCAGCAGCGTCGCCAGCTGGTTATCAAAGAAGAGGCGATTATTGAGACCCGTGCGCGCATCCTGAGCCGCAAACGTGCGGATCAGCGTATCAATTCGCAGACGCTGTTCTCCCGCCTCCTGCAGATCGCTGAGCAGCGTATCCAGCGCGCGGCTGGCTTTGGCCGGCCATTCAGTGGTGCCCGGGACGCGGGCAATGCGCTCGCCGGCAATAATGCGTTCCGCGCGCGCCTCCAGCCGATCCATATTGCGCCAGCGGCGATTGAGCCAGTGGTGCGTCATCGCCAGCAGCGCGGCCATAATGGCAACCACGCTCAGCAGCACCACCAGCGTATAGGCGCCGGTAAAGGAGCGGAACCAGGTTTTTGCCGGATCGAGAACCACGACGCGCAGCTGCATCTCGGGCGCATGCACCAGGGGCAGCTCAAGCTGAATAAACCGGTTAGGCTCATCTTCCAGCATCGGATTCTCATGGCGGGTAAGGCGGAATATTTCGCCTTCGTCATTAAGCAGCGTAACCTGCTCAGCGTTGATCACCGGCATCAGCCGCGTCAGCCACTGTTCAACCTCCTGCGGCGACTGAGTCATCAGCGCTTTGTCGACTTCGGTCGCCAGCGTATCGATACGGCTCTCAACGCGCTCCTGCGACAGCCAGATAAAACTAAAAGCGCAGCCTACCAGCATCAGTAACATTGCCAGTAAGCTTAATAATGTAATAAACGCAGAAAACTTCGTTGTTAATCGCATCCCTGTGCCTGTACCACTGCGGTTATAAACGGGCAGCCAGCCTGTGCGTCATTCAGCTGACGCAATCCTGAGCAAAGTACCATAAATAGCTGTCTGAATCAGCGCCAATGCTCCGGCAAGCACGCTGTCGCGCGAGTATAACGGTAAAGTCACGGCGCCTGACTGCCGGGCGGGCTTTTTCGTCCTATTCTCAACAGAGGCTGTCTGCCAGGAAATTTCATATTTTCCCCGGCAAAGTGGCATCGCCGATGGGGTTTACGCATCTTAATGATCACTGCTTATCTGCCGGAGAACACCATGAAGTTCAAGCACACTCTCACTGAAGCTGATGTTACCCCGGAAAACATCTTTGCGCTGCGCCGGCGTCAGGTGCTGAAAGCGCTGGGCATTGGCGCTGCCGCCGCAACGCTGCCGGGCAGCGCGCGGGCGGACATTCTGAGCTGGTTTAAAGGAAACGATCGTCCGCCGGCACCGGCAGGACGCGATTTGACGTTCACCAAACCCGCACAGTGGCAGGCGGATTTACCTCTGACGCCTTACGATAAGGTCGCGGGCTACAACAACTTTTATGAGTTTGGCCTGGATAAGGCTGATCCCGCAGCCAACGCTGGCTCACTAAAAACTGAACCCTGGCAGCTGCGTATTGAAGGCGAAGTGGCTAAGCCCATGACGCTGGATATGGATGACATCTTTAAACGCTTTGCCATGGAGCAGCGTATCTACCGTATGCGCTGCGTCGAAGCCTGGTCAATGGTCGTGCCCTGGGTGGGCTTTGAACTCAGTAAGCTGCTGAAGCTGGCTGAACCCACCAGCAACGCACGCTATGTGGCGTTTCAGACGCTCTATGACCCTGAGCAGATGCCAGGCCAGAAAGATCGCTTTATTGGCGGCGGGCTCGACTATCCCTATGTTGAAGGATTGCGGCTGGATGAAGCGATGCATCCGCTGACGCTGCTCAGCACCGGTGTCTATGGCAAAGCGCTGCCGCCGCAGAATGGTGCCCCGATACGCCTGACGGTGCCGTGGAAATATGGATTCAAAGGCATTAAATCGATTGTGAAAATCACGCTGACCGCTGAACAGCCGCCGACCACCTGGAGCCAGATTGCCGCCAGCGAATATGGGTTTTACGCCAATGTGAATCCGCACGTTGACCACCCGCGCTGGTCACAGGCGACAGAGCGTTTTATCGGCGCGGGCGGCCTGCTCAACGTCGAGCGGCAGCCTACGCTGCTGTTTAACGGTTATGCACATGAGGTTGCGTCACTCTATCGCGGGCTCGATCTGCGGGAGAATTTTTAAATGCGCCTGACCCTGCGACAGGTTACCTGGCTTAAAGTGGTGCTGCATCTGGCCGCCCTGCTGCCGCTGGTCTATCTGGTGCTTTCGGCTGCTCAGGGCTGGCTGAGCGCCGATCCGGCCAAAGATATTCAGCACTTTACCGGCAGAATGGCGCTGAAGCTGTTGCTGGCAACGCTGCTGGTCAGTCCGCTGACGCGCTATCTCAAACAGCCACTGCTGATCCGCACCCGCCGGATGCTGGGACTCTGGTGCTTTGCCTGGGCCACGCTACATCTGATCAGCTACTGGCTGCTGGAGCTGGGCTTTACGCATCTGCGCCTGCTCGGCAGTGAAATTTTCGCCCGCCCCTATCTGCTGCTGGGTATGATCAGCTGGGTGGTGCTATTTGCGCTGGCGATAACCTCGTTTCAGCGCGCGCAGCGCAAGCTGGGCAGACGCTGGCAAACGCTGCATAACGCTATCTATCTGGTAGCGATCCTCGTTCCCATTCACTATCTCTGGTCGGTCAAAGTCCTGTCACCACAGCCGTGGCTCTATGCGCTGGCAGCCGCGCTGCTGCTGGCGTGGCGCTACAAAAAGTTACGCAAAAGCTTCAGCCGCTGATTTTCCTGAGGTTGTTTTCTCCCCCCGCTTTCTGTTAAAACGTGTGGCCTTCGGGCCGCACCGGATCAACTTCGCAGATAAGACCAGTATTTTGCTGCGAATTGTCCCGAAACGGATATAATGCCCGGCTTTATTGCAAGCAAACCCTTCTTTTTCACTCTCAAGGGTGACAAATGAAGGATGTCGCGGTATTTTACGCGATGCCCTAATGATTGCAGGAGATAGCCGCAAGATGGCGCATAAATTTCACATACTGTTGTTGAACGGTCCCAACCTGAATTTGCTGGGAACGCGCGAGCCTGACAAGTATGGTCACGTCACGCTGGCTGATATCGTCAGCGATCTGGCGCAGCAGGCTGACCAGCACCATGTGAAATTGAGTCATTTGCAATCGAACGCAGAATATCAGCTGATCGATCGTATTCACGCCGCGCGCAGCGATGTGGATTACATCATCATCAATCCGGCTGCGTTCACGCACACCAGCGTTGCGCTGCGTGATGCTTTGCTGGCGGTAAGCATACCTTTTATCGAGGTGCATCTCTCCAACGTGCATGCACGCGAGCCGTTCCGGCACCACTCCTATCTTTCCGATGTATCTGCCGGCGTCATTTGTGGACTTGGCGCGGATGGGTACGCGTGGGCTTTACAAACGGCGATAAAACGCCTGTCACATTCCAATTAAACAGAGTACGGAACCACACTCATGGATATTCGTAAAATTAAGAAACTGATCGAACTGGTTGAAGAGTCCGGCATTGCTGAGCTGGAAATCTCTGAAGGCGAAGAGTCAGTTCGCATCAGCCGTTCACCTGCCAATGTCGGTTATCCTATGATGCAGCAGGCGTATGCTGCACCTGCTCCGCAGCCTGCACTGGCCGCTGCCGTTGCGCCGGTAGCTGCCGCTCCGGTTGAAGCAGCTAAGCCTGAAGTCAGCGGTCACATTGTCCGTTCACCGATGGTCGGCACCTTCTACCGCACCCCAAGCCCGGACGCAAAAGCGTTTGTGGAAGTGGGTCAGAAAGTGAACGCTGGCGATACCCTGTGCATCGTTGAAGCGATGAAAATGATGAACCAGATCGAAGCCGATAAATCCGGCGTTGTGAAGGCGATCCTGGTAGAAAGCGGCCAGCCGGTTGAATTTGACGAGCCGCTGGTCGTCATCGAATAACGAGGCGAAGCATGCTGGATAAAATTGTCATTGCTAACCGTGGTGAAATCGCGCTGCGCATTCTGCGTGCCTGCAAAGAGCTGGGCATCAAAACCGTAGCGGTCCACTCCACGGCAGATCGCGACCTCAAGCACGTGCTGCTGGCAGACGAAACTGTCTGCATCGGCCCGGCGCAGTCGGTCAAAAGTTACCTGAATATTCCGGCCCTGATCTCTGCCGCTGAAATTACCGGCGCAGTTGCGATCCATCCGGGATATGGCTTTCTGTCTGAGAACGCTGATTTTGCTGAGCAGGTTGAGCGTTCAGGCTTTATCTTTGTGGGTCCGAAAGCGGATACGATCCGCCTGATGGGCGACAAAGTTTCTGCTATTACCGCGATGAAAAAAGCGGGCGTACCGACCGTTCCAGGTTCAGATGGCTCACTGACTGATGATATGGATAAGAACCGCGCTATCGCGAAGCGTATCGGCTATCCGGTTATCATCAAAGCCTCTGGCGGCGGCGGCGGACGCGGTATGCGCGTTGTACGCCATGAAAAAGATCTTGAGCAATCCATCGGCATGACGAAAGCGGAAGCCAAAGCGGCTTTCAGCAACGACATGGTCTACATGGAGAAATTCCTCGAGAACCCGCGCCATATCGAAATTCAGGTGCTGGCTGACGGTCAGGGTAACGCTATCTATCTGGCGGAGCGCGACTGCTCTATGCAGCGTCGCCACCAGAAAGTAGTGGAAGAAGCACCTGCGCCAGGCATCACGCCGGAACTGCGTCGCTTCATCGGCGAGCGCTGCTCCAGCGCCTGTGTGGAAATTGGCTATCGCGGAGCCGGTACTTTTGAGTTCCTGTATGAAAACGGCGAGTTCTACTTCATTGAGATGAACACCCGTATTCAGGTTGAACATCCGGTTACCGAGATGATCACCGGCGTTGACCTTATCAAAGAGCAGCTGCGCATTGCTGCCGGTCAGCCGCTGTCGATCAAACAGGAAGATGTGGTCGTGCGCGGTCATGCGGTGGAATGCCGTATCAACGCCGAAGATCCTAATACCTTCCTGCCAAGCCCGGGCAAAATTACGCGTTTCCACGCGCCGGGTGGCTTTGGTGTACGCTGGGAATCGCACATCTACGCTGGCTATACCGTGCCGCCGTACTACGATTCCATGATTGGCAAACTCATTACTTACGGCGAAACCCGTGAAGTGGCGATCGCCCGCATGAAAAATGCGCTGGCTGAGCTGATCATCGACGGCATCAAAACCAACGTCGAGCTGCAGATGAAAATCATGTCCGACGAAAACTTCCAGCAGGGTGGCACCAACATCCACTATCTGGAGAAAAAACTCGGCCTGCACGAAAAGTAATCGCAGCGCAGAGCACGACAGAGGCCGGTTAATCCGGCCTTTTTTATTGTTATCGCCTGTGAGGTTATCTGATGGATGGGCGTTTTCTACAAGCGAACAAAGAGGCGCGCTGGTCGCTGGGCCTCTCTCTCGCGTATCTGCTGGTGTGGGCCCTGTCTGCCTGGCTCGGCGGGACGCAAAGCGGAATATCTGGCCTGCCCCGCTGGTTCGAACTCTCCTGCATATTTGCACCGCTACTGTTTACCGGACTCTGTGCGCTGATGGTCCGCGGCATTTTCCGTGATATGTCACTGGAGG
>Ga0209370_1003114_pt1 | contig 10955 bp, 4 predicted proteins | sample AgamicAtPrz_FD_187164 | JGI IMG/M metagenome (GOLD analysis project Ga0209370, IMG submission 187164) | Agave microbial communities from Guanajuato, Mexico - At.P.rz (SPAdes) (version 2) | ecosystem: Host-associated > Plants > Phyllosphere > Phylloplane/Leaf | place: Guanajuato, Mexico... | reverse complement strand
TAGTTGGTGCCGAGCGTCACGCCGAGCTTCTTGCCCTTGAAGTCCTCGAGCGACTTGAAGTTGCGCGTGTCGTCCTTGCGCTGGATCAGTTGCGCGGCCGAGTACGTGTACGGCTCGCTGAAGTCGAGCGCTTCCTTGCGTTGCGGCGTGATCGTGACCTGGTTGACGATCACGTCGAACTTGCCGGCCTGCAGCCCCGCGATGATGCCGCTCCATTCCGTCGGGACGAACTGCGTCTTCACGCCGAGCTTGCCGGCGACCGCGTTCGCGACGTCGACGTCGAAGCCTTCGAGCTGGCCGGACGTGCCGCGCGAGTTGAACGGCGGATACGTGCCTTCGAGGCCGACCCGCAGCACGCCGGCTTTCTTCACGGAATCGAGCAGGTCGTCCGCGTGCGCGGCGACGGCCGTGAAGCCGAGGGCCGACGCGAGCAGCAGGCCTGACAGCAGGAACTTCGAACGTTTCATCGCAGATCTCCAGTGGTCAGCAGGGTGTTGTGGTGAGCGCCGGGCACCGGGCGCTGACCGGCCTCGGTGGGCCGCAATACGGGCACGTAGACACTACTCGCAACCGCGCCGCACCGGAAGTCGAATTGGCCCTGATTGCACTCGATTTCAGCGGATTGAAGGCGGCAATGCAGTGTGACGGCAACCGCTGTGCACGGCGCCTGCCTGTTCGAGCGTTCGCCGCGGGCATTCGGAATCCGCTTAAAAATAGTCTTTTAAATCAGGTCATTTTCCGATTCGGGCCGTAATTTGTCTGTAAAATCGCGCGAGCGAAATCGCTCAGCGCGCCATCCGAGGGCGCGTCAAAAGAAGAAAAGGCCGTTGCCATGAACATGCAGAACACTGTTGCCGCATTGCGCGGCGGGTTGCTTCAGCAGGACCGGCTGCTGAAGCTCGACACCCCGTTGGGGGCGAACGTGCTGACCGTGCAGCGGGCGGTCGGCCGCTCACGCATCGGGCGCGCGTACGAATTCACGCTGGACGTGCTGTCGACCGACAGCGATGTGGAACTCAAAAAACTGATCGCGCAGCCGGTCACGTTGTGGATCCAGCAGGGCGATCGCAGCTACCGGCCGGTGAATGGCTATGTGCACACCGCGCGTCGTCTGGGCGCCGACGGCGGGCTCACGACCTATCAGCTCACGTTCGCCGATTTCACCCATTTCCTGAAGTTCCGTCGCGACCAGCGGATCTGGAACGATACGACCGTCGACCAGATCATCAGCGACGTGCTGGACCAGCATCCGCAGGCGAAGGGCCATTTTCGCTTTGCGCTGTCGAAGCCGTTGCCGAACCGTTCGTACACGCGCCAGCACGACACCGACTGGCATTTCGTACATCGGCTGATGGAGAGCGAAGGCCTTTACACCATCTGGCAGCAGGCCGACGACGGCAAGTCGCATACGCTCGTGATCACCGACAACCTGCAGGCGTTTGCGCCGCTGTCGCCGCAGGCCGTGCGCTTCTATCACGGCGGCGCGGCGAGCGAAGCCGACGCGCTCACGCAATGGTCGGGCACGCGCACGCTGCAGAGCGTGGCCCGATCGACACGCACGTTCGACTACAAGAATCCGTCGCAACCGTCGAACCCGAAGGGCACGACGCTGCCGACGATGGCTGGCCAGGGTGAATTGCCCGACCAGCTCGAAGTCTACGAATACACCGGTGCGTACACCTATCTGGACCAGACGCGCGGCGACCATCTGACGAAGATCCGGATGGAGCAGTGGGAGTCGGAGGCGAAGCGCTTCCACGGCGCGGGCGGCGTGCGTGCGATCGATGCCGGCCGGCGCTTCACGCTGGCGGACCATCCCGAACACGATCGCGATCCGGCCGATCAGCGCGAATTCGCGACGATCGGCGTCGAATGGTGGATCGAGAACAACCTGCCCGTTGCCAACAGCAGTGCGGACTTCCCGTACAGCCTGCGCGATGCGCTGACGCAGGCGCAGGACGGCTATGGCGCCGACCCGGCGTTTCGCGTGCCGCACGACGACGGCTCGGTCGGCTTCTATCTCGTCGAGGTCGAAGCGCAGCGCGTCAGCGTGCCGTATCGCAGCCCGTTCGAACACGAGAAGCCGAAGATGCATCTCGAGACGGCGATCGTCGTCGGGCCGCAGGGCGAGGAAGTCTATACCGACGAGTTGAACCGGATCCGCGTGCAGTTCGTGTGGGATCGCCTGAACCCGGGTAACGAAAACGCGTCGTGCTGGGTGCGCGTCGTGCAGTCGGACACGGGTGGCGGCTACGGCGGCGTGCACGTGCCGCGCATCGGCGAGGAAGTGCTGATCGACTATGTCGGCGGCGATTGCGACCGACCGCTGGCCGTCGGGCGCGTGTACAACGGCGCGAACCAGCCGCAGTGGCATAGCGACGGGATTCTGTCAGGGTATCGGTCGAAGGAGTATTCGGGCGGCGGCTACAACCAGCTCGTGATGGACGACGCGACGGGGCAGAACCGCGTGCAGCTGATGAGCAGCAGCGCGAACAGCCTGCTGCATCTCGGCTACATCATCGACCAGAGCGGCAATTCGCGCGGGTCGTATCTCGGCAGCGGGTTCGACTTGCGCTCGGATGCGTACGGCGCAGTGCGGGCGAGCCAGGGCCTGTACGTCACGACCCATCCGAAGGCGGCGAACAGCCAGCCGCTCGACGTGAAGGAAGCGCAGCAGCAGCTCGTGACGGGCGAGAGCCTGATCGAAGCGATGTCGGGCGTGAGCGAGCAGCATCAGGCGGAAAGCCTGAAGGAAGCGCACGACACGATGCGTGCGTTCACCGACGCGACGCAGGACAGTGCGTCGGGTAACGCGTCCGGCGGACGTACGGCGGGCGGCGGCACCGGCAGCGCGAACGCATTCAAGGAACCGGTGATGCTGTTCGGCAGCCCGTCGGGGATCGGGATGTCGACGCAGCAGTCGATGCACGTGGTCGCGAACGATCACGTGAACGTCGCGAGCGGGCAAAGCGTGCATGTCGCGGCGGGCAAGTCGCTGATCGGCAGCATCGGGCAGAAGCTGAGCCTGTTCGTGCAGAACGCGGGGATGAAGCTGTTCGCGGGCAAGGGCAAGGTCGAGATCCAGGCGCAGTCGGACAACGTCGAGGTGACCGCGCAGAAGGCGGTAAAGGTTGTGTCCGCAACCGACCGGATCGAGATCGCGGCCGATCAGGGCATTTTGCTGACGAGCGGCGGCGGGTATATCCGCATCAAGGACGGCAACATCGAGATTCATGCGCCGGGCGCCATCGATGTGAAGGGGGCGTCGCATACGTTCGCGGGTCCGGCGAGCATGGGGTATCCGTTGCCGAGCCCGCGGCCGGATCAGCCGGGGCAGCTCGAACTGTTTCACAAGTACGTGAACGGCGAGGCGGTGAAAGGCGGACTGTTCACGGTGAAGGACGTGAACGGCGCCGTGCTGAAGAAAGGCGCACTCGACAACAGCGGTCATACGGTTGTGAGCGGGTTGCCACCCGGCGCGGTGCGCGTCGAATTCGGGAAGGACCCACGCGAGTCGGATCAGCCGGCGAACTATTTCAAGCAGGCGAAGTGGCCGGCGGAGCCCGTGCAACCGTCGGCGGAAGCCGCGCAGGCCGCGGCGAGCGGACAGCTCGCGAGCCAGTTGCAGGGGATGGCGCCGGCCGCGACGACGGCGGCGATGGGGCTGGTGAGCGGCGGCAGCGCGGGCGCGGCCCTCGGCGGGCTCGCGAGCTCGGCATTGCCGGCTGCGGCGACCGCGTTGGGCGGAGCCGGCGTTGCGTCGGCGTTGCAGACGGCCTCGACCCTGAGCGGTGCTGCGAAGCAGGTGGCCGGGATGGTTCAGGCCGCCCGTCAGGGCGGGCTTGCCGCGCTTGCCGCGCCGGCTGCGAATGCCGCGTCGGGCGCGTTGCAGAGCGCATTGCCGGGCGTCGCCGGCATCGCGGGCAAGGGCGCCACGACCGTGGCGTCGGCCGCGGGCGCGACAGGTATGAAGCTGCCGACGAGCGGGTTTGGCGGACCGCTGAAATCCTGAGAGGGCGGCTTGTCGGCCGTCTTTAAAAAATACGAATTGAACGAAGAACGACATGGCACAACAACTTCCACCGGGCGCGGAGAAGGAACAGGCTGTTACGTGGCTCAGCGATGTTTCCGCCAAGGACGTCGCGGCGGTCGGCAACCGCTTCGACGCATGGTTGCGCCGTATCAGCGGCAATCACATCACGTTCGAGGACGTGAAGACGTTTGCCGGCGCCGTACCGATCGTCGGCAACATCATGGCGATGGTCGACGCGCTGGGTGATATTGCCGAAATCGTCGAGAAGCGCGGTGGCCAGGTGCTCGACTACATGAGCCTTGCGATCAACCTGCTCGGCATCATTCCGATTCCGCCGACACTCGCGCCGTTCCGGATGTCCGCGCGCCCGCTGCTCGCGCTCGTCCGTCACGAATTGCTGGCGACCCGCAACAATCTCGGCGCGGCGATCATCTCCGTGCTGGTCACGCATATCAATGCGACCTGCGCGACCGAGATCGAGGATTTTCTGAACAAGCTGAAGGCTGGCCTCGTCGAACTGCTCGACGGATGCGCGTCGAAAGCCGAGGAGCTCATGATCGCGCTGGCGACCGGCATGGACAAAGCGCTGCACGGACAGCTCTTCGATGCCAACGCCAATCTGAAACGCCAGCAACAGCTTGCGCAGAAGATGGCGGACAACCGGCCGTGGTACAGCCCGAGCCGGGTCGGTGACGGCATCCAGTTCGCGTACGAGGGGACCAAGGCGCTGGGGAAGAAGGTTGTCAACAAGGCGGCGGGCACGGCGGCGAAACTTGCGCCGGATGCGTGGCTCGAGCCGTTTCGCAGCACGGTGACCTTCCTTCGGACCGAGGCGCCGAAGATCGCGAAGTCGATCCGTTCGCTCGCCGGCAGCGAAGAAGGCAAGATGATGTGGCTGGTCGTGCAGCTGATCGAGGCGGTCGGGCGGGTGAAGGCACGTGCGAAGCTTCATGAGCAGACTGCGGACGTCAAGGCGAGCGGGAAAAGCCAGGCGAAGAAGACGCGCGGGCAGGAGGGGCTCGAGAAAACGGAGGGGCAGGCGCCGGCCGAAGGGCCGGGGAAGAGCACGTGCAAGGCGTGTGGGGTCGGGGCATCGCCGGCATCGATCGACTTCGCTTTCGGTGACGAAACGTTCTCCCACGTGGATTTCGACCTGCCGGGCGCCATGCCGCTCGTTTGGGAGCGTACGTATCGCTCCCGGCTGTCGGCCTATGACAACGGAGAGCTGGGCGCGCGGTGGATTACGCCGTACACGACGCGAATCGACATCAAGAACGGTCAGTGGATCTATCGCGATGTGGAAGGGCGCAGCATCGAGTATCCGGCACTGGCGGCCGGCGCGGCGCACGATGATCTGTCCGAGAATCTGACGCTGTCGCGGCTCGACGATACGTGGGTGACGATCGCATACGGCCATGACGCGCTGCATGTATACGAGCGCCGTGGCGACGCGTTCCGGCTCGCGATGCAGAAGGACCGTGCCGGCAACACGATCACGCTCGACTACGATGCGCTTGATCGCGTTGCACGCGTGATCGATGCGAGCGGCAATGTGCTCGCGTTCGAGCACGACCGGCATGGCCGGATCGTACAGATCGAGCATGTGCTCAAGGACGGTGCGCGTCGCACGCTGGCTCGCTACGAATACGATGCGAACGGCGATCTCGTGCGCGCGGTCGATCGTCATGGCAACGCGCGGACGTATCAATATCACCGCCACCTGGTGACGCGCTATACCGATCGCACGGGCCGCGGGATGACGCTCGAATGGGATGGCGCGGATGCTGAAGACAACGCAGACGCGAAATGTATTCGCGAATACGCCGACGACGGGAGTCTCGATCTTCGGCTCGCATGGAATCCGAACATCCGCCTGACCTACGTGACCGATGCCCTCGGTCAGACGACGCGGTACTACTTCAACATCCACGGCTACGTGTACCGGATCGTGTATCCGGACGGTAACCAGGAGTGGTTCCGGCGCGATGCCCACCACAATCTGGTATTGCATATCCGGCAGGATGGCAGCATCGAGCGGCGCGAATACGACGCGCGCGGCAATCTGGTTCAGCACGAACGGGCGGACGGCAGCGTTGTCGAGATGGCGTATGACGACAAGGATCAGATGATCCGGCTCGTCGATCCGAACGGGCATGTGTGGCAGCGCAAGTATGACGATGCCGGAAACCTCGTCGAGGAAATCGATCCGCTCGAGCATTCGACGAAGTACGAATACAACGACAAGGGTTTGCCGACGCAGATCATCGATGCGAAGGGCGGCTCGAAGACGATCGAGTACAACAATGCCGGGCAGATGACGAGCTATACGGACTGCTCCGGAAAGAAGACGGAGTGGCGCTACGATGACATCGGGCGTGTGATCGAGACAAAGGACGCGGCCGGCGGTGTGGTTGCCTATCGGTACGGACCGAACGGGCAGCCGACTGAAGTTCGCTCGCCTGCCGGCGTCGAGCAGCTCCAATACGATGCTGAAGGCCGCTTGCTCCGGCACACGGACCAGCTCAATCGTTCGACGCGATATGGCTACGATGCGGTCGGTCGCATTGCGAGCCGCGCCGATGCGCTCGGGCAGACGGTCGCGTATCGCTATGACCGTCTCGGGCGCTTGACCGCGTTGACCGATGCGAACTTTTCGACGTATCAGTTTCACTATGATCCTGCGGGGCGGCTGATCGAGGAAATCGGCTTTGACGGCAAGTCGACGCGCTATCAGTACGATCCGGACAGCGGCAGTCTTATTTCGATCGATGAAGCGGGTTGCGTGACGTCGGTCGACATCGATGTAAGCGGCCGGCTTCTGAAGCGCGTCGCGGGGGAAAGCGAGGAACGGTTTGCCTACGATCCGAGCGGCAGGTTGATCGACGCGGTGAATCGGTACAGCCGCGTGCAGTTCTTCTTCGATCCGGTCGGCAATCTCGTGCGTGAACATCACGCCTACGATCTGTTCGGCGACCGGCGCGGCTACGTGTGGCATCACGAATACGACGAACTCGGCAATCGTCGGCGTACTGTGCGTCCGGATGGGCATGTGGTCGACTGGTTGATGTATGGCTCGGGACATGTGCATGGAATGTTGCTCGATGGCGAGGAGCGCGTGCAGTTCGAGCGTGACGATCTTCATCGCGAGACGGTGCGTGTGCTGTCGAGCAAGGTCGGGCAGCGCACGCACTACGATCCGGCCGGACGCGTGCTGCAGCAGACGATCCAACGGTCGACGTCACCTGCGCCGCTTGCCGAGCGGCGCTATCGCTATGACGCGGTGGGGCAGTTGTCGCGGATCGAGGACAGCCGCAAGGGCGGGACCGACTATCGCTACGATCCGGTCGGACGGTTGATCGAAGCGATCAGCCCCATCGCGAAGGAACGGTTTGCGTTCGATCCGGCGAGCAACATCATCGATCCGGTGCGGACCGCGGAGACGCCGGCATCGCGTCCGAGCCCGGTGCGGCCGGAAAGTACGTTGCCGGTCGAGGTGCCGAAGGTGCTCGGTAACCTGCTGAAGGCGTATGCAGGGATGCACGTCGAGTACGACGCACGTGGGAATCTGGTGCGCAAGCGTACGCCGGCGGGTGAGCAGGAATACGAGTGGGATGAGTTCAATCGCATGCTGTCTGCGCGCGTTGCCGAGACGTCGCGGCAGAGTCAGGTGCGGTATTTCTATGACGCATTCGGTCGGCGTATTGCGAAGGAGGTGAACGGCGAGCGGACGGTGTTCGGGTGGGATGGTGACACGCTGGCGTACGAGAGTGATGGCGAGCGCGGCACGCACTATCTCTACGAGCCGGGGACGTTCGTGCCGCTGGCGCAGTATGTGGCGGAGCGGGTCGAGGGGATCGCGACGCCGGAGTGGAAGAGTACCGACCGCTATGTGCCGGAGGAGGATCCGCTGCAGAAGGTGCCGGAGCGGCGGGGCAATGCGGCGGTGTTCTATTACCACTGCGATCAGATCGGTACGCCGCAGATGCTGACGGACGACGACGGCGACGTTGTGTGGGAAGCATCGTACAAGGCTTGGGGCGAAGCGCGGGAGGTGATTGAGCGGGCGTCGAAGGCGGCGGGAATCGTGCCTAAGAATTCGTTGCGATTCCAAGGGCAGCAGCTTGATGAGGAGAGTGGACTCGCTTACAACCGATATCGATACTATGATCCGAGCAGCGGCCGTTTCATCAGCAAAGACCCAATTGGGCTGGCTGGCGGGATCAACGCGTATCAATATGCTGACAACCCAACAGGGTGGATCGACCCGCTTGGCCTTGCTCGCTGCCCTTGCGATCCGTGTGGTAAGTCTCGTCGTTCAAGTCTGAGGGATATTCGTCGGCAGCTCGGCATCCCCTTGTCTCAGCAGCCCATCAACCAGAAAATGGTCCCGTTGACGGATTCCAGCGGAAATTGGCTTCTTGGCGACAACAACAAGCCCATCATGACGCGGGAATTGACCTATCAGGTCGGTGGTAAAAACGTGGTCATCCAAGACCATTCTGCAGGTCACGTATTTGGAGAAGGGGGGATCGGCGATCAACCATCACACCACAACGTACGCCCCGAAGAAAACACCCGCACAGGAAAGATTCAGGGAATGGATGATCACTATTACTTTGACTGCCGGAACAAGAAATGAACCTGATACAGCGGATCATGAATCCACAAGCCCTTACGGTGCTTTATGGGAGCGAAGCACCACTTGATGGCGCCGAGATCCTTGAGGTTCAACTCAAGCGGGACGAACCTCGACTGTCGGTGAGAATCATGACCACTCAGAAGCCTGTTTCGCAGCCGAACCGATGGCCGAAAGACTATGACGTCGTCTATCTAAGCTTGTCATTTATCGGTGTTTCCGGCCTCTCCATCGGAGGGTGGGGGTACGATAATATTGTTGCGGCGTTTGTATCGACCGTCGCCGATAATGTTGCTGCGATAACGATCAATTGCAAGGAAGGCGCGTCGATTGCGTTGAAGTACGACTGGGTTCGCGTAGAGGGAATCACATACGGCTACCTAGGTAGCGCCTAATTTTTCCAGTCAGCGCGTAACCCGGTGCGCTGAATCGACCCACTTGGGCTCGCTCGTTGTTCTTGCGAGCCCTGCTCAAAATGGGACGTTGGTCAGTGCGACGAGCTCAAGTGAACCGCCCCGGATTTTGTGGAGGCTCCAACTCTTGAGAGTGATTCATCGGACCTGTCCGACCCCGAAGTATGAAGCGCCACCGCATCGATCTAGTATTTCGAGGTAGCGGTTGCCGAGGTCGGCCCATTGTCTGGTGCACTGAGCCCGTTTGAGAGTTGGACCCGCAGCCCTGCGAGCACCCCAAATTGTGACCTGGGGCAGTCTGTCGCCCTACCGGATCACGCTTACCAGAATCCGATTGACCTGCCCCCTTCAATAGGGCCAATGGGCTTCTAGCAAAGTCCCTTTAAACCAGCTCCTGGAAAGCGGCAGGAGCATCCACTATTGCCCGGTGTTTCGCAGCAAACTCTGCTGGCGACAGGTAGTTCAGTGCGGTTAAACAGCGCGTTATCCGGAACGATTCAAGTCTGAATCTCAACCCGCCTCACACCCGAAATTCCGGATACCTCCTCCCGGGGTGTTGTCGTCGAGCCGGTCCCCTCGACACTCGCACGACGCAGGATGATCAAGCCGACCAATTTCCCCGTCGTGGAATCGGCATAATGACGGCCTGCCAACGTGACACTGCGGCGCCCAGCAAAACTCATCCTCGTTACAACGCACTGCCCATGTCGACCATCACCGCGACCACCGCGTCGCTGAAGCACATTCTCGAACACCCCGGCGACTTCTCCGGATGGCTATGTCTGCCGCCGACGCCATGGACGCTCGATACAGAAGGCGCATTCAAAGACGCCGACCACACTGAAGCCGACATGCCGCCCGCCACCGCCCCGCACCCCGGCTGGCGCGTGACACTGACCAGCGCGACGATCGAGGACATCGTGATCAATGCGCATGACCAGGTCGACGAACCGAGCGTCGCGCAATTGTTCGATGCATTCGTGTTCTACGTCGACAACGACGATTTCATCCTGCTCTGACGATGCACGCCACGCGCCACAGCAACGAAGGACCGCCGGGCGGTCCTTCTTTCATGAATCGACACGTTCGTACGAAGCCCCTCAAGGCAACGAAATCGTCAAATTAGCCGACTCCGGCCCCACCTTGATGACTTGCGAATAAGGCGCCAACGCCTGCAGCGTCTTGTCCTTGAGATAAGTATTGAGCCCGAGATACCCAAGCAGCGCCACAAGCGCGAACACCGCCCCAATCGCCCAAACCGGCACCTCCCGCTTCAACCGATGCGCGATCTGATCCGGCAGCGGCCAATGCGGAGCAAACGCAGCGCGCTTGCCCTTCATATGCGCGATCTCGTCGCCTAGCCGTGCGGTGAGATAAGCGAGCTTCTCCGGCCCCTCGAGCAGATACTTGCCTTGGAACCCGAGCAGCAGGCACATGTGAAACACCTCGAGCGACTGCAACCGCGCCGCGCCCTGCGCACGACATTCCTCGAGATACTGGAAGAACTTTTCCCCCGCGAGCTGCTCGCCGAACAGCACGAGCTGCAGCGGCCGGCGTTCCCAGTCCGCGCGGATCTTGAACTGCGACGACAGCACCATCTCGTCGATCGCCGCGCAGAACGCGAACTTCGCGCCGTACACGTCCTCGGCGGCGATATTCAGCTTCTTCGCGCCGCGCTCGAAATCCGACAGGAATTCCTGGATTCGCGTGCTGAACTCGCTGGCGCTGTCCGGCTCCCGCTTGTTCTTGAGCAGGAACAGCATGAAGAACCCGTCGTACAGCAAATCGAGCAGCGAACGGGCCTGGAACGCGGAGTCCGTCGACGCCGGGCTATGCAGGGGCGGCGGCACGTTGTCGCCGAACAGGGAGGGCG
>Ga0209370_1003109_pt1 | contig 10961 bp, 13 predicted proteins | sample AgamicAtPrz_FD_187164 | JGI IMG/M metagenome (GOLD analysis project Ga0209370, IMG submission 187164) | Agave microbial communities from Guanajuato, Mexico - At.P.rz (SPAdes) (version 2) | ecosystem: Host-associated > Plants > Phyllosphere > Phylloplane/Leaf | place: Guanajuato, Mexico... | reverse complement strand
CTGCCATCCAGCACCTCAAGATGCTCATACTCCCTGCCACCGTCGACAAAATGCGTAATCCGCGAGGTCTCGCTGACATTGCCGTGGCGATACACAAACGTGCCGGTATAGTTGAGGCGTGAGGTCGCCTGCATCGCCTTGTTCAATACTTGGGCGGCATCAACTTCACGCGCCAGCAAGGCTGTATTGCCCGCCAGCTGCAATGCAGCAATCGCTGCCCATCTAACGGCCTGGGAACGCATTACTGTCCGCCCGCCTCCATCGAGACCGTCTTGATATAGTGCGCTGCCCCCTGTGAACTAGGCGCATGCGTCTGGTGTGCAACCAGATAGGCCTGCAGATTGGCGCCCGCAAGTTGTGCAGGCACCTGTGCCTCGGTCGGAATCTTGGCGACCTCGGCTACTGCGCCGGGACGGCCAGGCCAGGCCAGCACAGTCACGAGCGTAATCCCTGCCACCGAAGCTGCCATCGCCAAGGTACGTTGCAAGCCGGTTTGACGCTGTGAATCCTGGCGCTGAGGAGCCAGCACCACGGGCTCATCGAGCAATGCTTCCATGACGCGTGCGGTCAGGTCGAGCTCCAGCTTATCTCCGCCGCGCAGTGCATCACCAACTAGGTGATAGTCACTCCAGTGCTGGCGATAATCCTCGCTGTTGCGCAGGCGCGCCAACTCCGCTGAGGTCTCGACATCGTCGAGTTCGCCATCCATTAGCGCCGAAAGTTTCTCAGTCATACATCACCACCGTTTGTCGGGTGCCGTGTCCAGCAGCGGCCGCAGTTTCTGTGCAATTGCCTCTCGTGCCCGGAAGATACGCGAACGCACCGTGCCGATAGGGCAATCCATAATCTGCGCAATTTCCTCGTAACTCAGGCCTTCGATCTCGCGCAGCACGATCGCCGACCTCAAATCCTCGGGCAGCGCCTCCATAGCGCTGTTCACCGTTGCCCCGATCTGCTTCGACATCAGGACACGTTCAGGCGTATCCGTATCGCGCAGCAAATCAGCATCATCAAACCCTTCGGCCTCCTCGCTGTCGAACCCCGTCGAGGTCGGCGCACGCCGCCCCTGGGTTGCCAGCCAGTTCTTGGCCGTATTCACACCAATCCGGTACAGCCACGTATAGAACGCACTGTCCCCGCGGAAGTTCGGCAAAGCCCGATAAGCCTTGACGAAAGCTTCCTGCGCCACATCTTCGACTTCGGCGGGGTCGCGGATCAGACGGCCGATCAGACGCACCAGCTTGCGCTGGTACTTGGCTACGAGCAGGCCAAAAGCCTGTTTGTCGCCTCTCTGAACGCGCTCAACGAGCAGCTGATCCGCTTCGCGGTCTCCCATTGGCCTGTGCTTTTTTGGAATCGTTATTTGAGGTGTCGAGTATACCCGACCGGCCAGGCCCTCCCCCGAGTGCTTTGCCGCAGATGTGTTCTGTTGTTACAGACTCGACTCCGTGAGATTAGTTCAGTCAGCGTGGTATATTTTCCGGCTATTCCCTATCGGGTATTTCGCCTCGTTTGCTCGCACCCACCATGCCCCATTTTGATGTCCTGATCATAGGTAGCGGCCTTGCCGGCCAATCGCTGGCGCTACGCCTTGCCGCAACCCGCCGTGTTGCCTTGGTCAGCAAGCGCACCTTGGCCGACTCCGCTTCCGCTTGGGCCCAAGGCGGCATTGCCGCCGTTCTGGATCCGCATGACACGGTGCAGTCCCATGTGGAAGACACTCTAGTTGCGGGCGCCGGGCTGTGCGACGCCGATGCCACCCGTTTTGTCGTCGAAAACAGCAAGGCTGCCATTGAATGGCTGATCGAACTGGGCGTCCCCTTCACTCCCGACAATGAAACCGACCTCGGGTTTCATTTAACGCGTGAGGGCGGTCATAGCCAGCGTCGCATCATTCATGCGGCTGATGCCACCGGTGCCGCAGTACAAGCCACGCTCATCGACAAGGTTCGCCAACACCCGAACATTACGGTCTTCGAGAAGCACATCGCGGTCGACCTCATCAATAACGCCCACATCAACGGCGGTAGCAGTCAGCGCTGCCTGGGTGCCTACATTCTCGACATCGAGAACGATGAGGTCATTACCGTCGGCGCCACGCACACGGTACTGTCCACCGGTGGTGCCGGCAAGGTTTATCTCTACACCTCGAATCCCGATACCGCCACCGGCGATGGCATCGCCATGGCCTGGCGCGCCGGCTGCCGGGTGGCGAACATGGAATTCATCCAGTTCCACCCAACCTGCCTCTACCATCCGCACGCCAAATCCTTCCTGATTACCGAAGCAATGCGCGGCGAAGGCGGCATCCTGCGCCTGCCCAATGGCCATCGCTTCATGCCGGATCATGATGAACGCGCTGAGCTGGCTCCGCGTGACGTCGTTGCCCGGGCGATTGACTTCGAAATGAAGAAGCGCGGCTTGGACTGCGTCTTCCTCGACATGACACACAAGTCGGAAGAGTTCCTCAAGGAACACTTCCCGACCATCCACGCACGTTGCCTGGAGCTCGGTATCAACATTGCCACGCAGCCGATTCCGGTCGTGCCTGCTGCACACTACACCTGCGGCGGCGTCGTCACCGGCCTCTCGGCGCGCACCGATCTACCCGGCCTCTACGCCGTTGGCGAGGCCTCTTATACTGGCCTCCACGGCGCCAACCGCCTCGCCAGCAACTCCCTGCTTGAATGCCTCGTGTTCAGCGCAGCCGCAGCAGACGACATCATCGCGCAGCCTATTGGCGCCCCCGTCGCTCTGCCAGACTGGGATGAAAGCCGCGTCACCGATGCCGACGAAGCGATTGTCATCTCGCACAACTGGGACGAGCTACGTCGCTTCATGTGGGACTATGTCGGCATCGTGCGTACCAACAAGCGTCTGGAACGTGCGCAGCACCGCATCCGCCTGTTGGAAAAGGAAATCGACGAGTACTACGCCAACTTCCGCATCTCGAACGATCTGATCGAATTGCGCAACCTCGTGCTCACCGCCCACCTGATCATACGCAGCGCCCTGCGCCGACATGAGAGCCGCGGCCTGCATTACAGCCTCGACTATCCGGACACCATGCCCCGTGCAATGGAGACAGTGATTCCACCGCGACGCGGTTAATCTTTAATCTCGGTAGTCCGCCGCCAACGCAGCCAAAGACGCAGCTGACGGTGAGCATCTGCTTGAGTCAAACTATCCGGCAACAGAATCAAAGGCCGCAGGATCTTCGCATCCCCTTGGAGGTGCAACACCACCAGACAAGGCCACACCACCGTGTCGGCCCCGACGGTGGCAACCAGTGCGTCCTCTGCGCTACGCAACACTTCAACCTTGCCGTCACGACGCAAGAGCAACTCCGGCAAACGCCGTGATGCCACATGCCACTGGCGTATCAGCAACACGAGCAATATGAGTAGCAAGCCCGCACGTAGCAAAGTGGGGAACGGAAAAAGACAAACGGCCACACCCGCAAGGATGTGGCCGCTGGCCAGAAACATCAGAAAACTACGCGACGGTTTGAGTTGCAGCCGCAGCGGCAACTCCATCGCCCGGCCTTAAACGCGCTTGAACGCGATTGTGCCGTTGGTGCCACCGAAGCCGAAGTTGTTCTTCAGCGCGTATTCGATCTTCATCTCGCGTGCCGTGTTGGCGCAGTAATCCAGATCGCATTCCGGATCCTGCTCGAAGATGTTGATCGTCGGCGGCGAAATCTGGTGATGAATCGCCAGAACGGTAAAGGCCGACTCCAAACCACCAGCGCCGCCCAGCAAGTGACCGGTCATGGACTTGGTCGAATTGACGACCAGGTTCTTGGCGGCATCGCCGAACGCCAACTTGATGGCATTGGTTTCGTTCTTGTCACCCAGCGGCGTCGAAGTGCCGTGAGCATTCAGATACTGGACCTGATCCGGATTGATGCCGGCATTGGCAAGCGCGGACAGCATGGAGCGCTTGGGGCCGTCGGTATCCGGTGCAGTCATGTGGAAAGCATCGCCGCTCATGCCGAAACCAGCCAGCTCGGCGTAGATCTTGGCGCCGCGCTTCTTGGCATGTTCGTACTCTTCCAGCACCAGCACGCCAGCGCCTTCGCCCAGCACGAAGCCGTCGCGACCGGTGTCCCATGGACGGCTGGCCGTCGCCGGATCATCGTTGCGGGTAGACAGTGCCTTGGCCGATGCAAAACCGCCGATTGCCAACGGGGTCACCGTGGATTCGGCACCGCCACAGACCATCATGTCGGCATCGCCATACTCAATCATGCGTGCGGACAAACCGATAGCGTGCAAGCCCGTTGTGCAGGCAGTCACCACCGAAATGTTCGGGCCCTTGAGGCCGTGCATGATGGACAGGTTGCCGGAGATCATGTTGATGATCGTGCCGGGAATAAAGAAAGGCGAAATCTTGCGAGGACCACCAGCCGCATAATCGACTTGGGTCTCTTCGATCATCGGCAGGCCGCCGATGCCAGAACCGATATTGACGCCAATGCGGTGTGCATTGGCTTCATTCACTTCGATCCCGGAGTCCTTGATTGCCTGCACACCCGCTGCCAGGCCGTAGTGGATAAAGGTATCCATGCGGCGCGCATCTTTGGGAGAAACATACTGGCTGACATCGAAGTCCTTCACTTCGCCCGCAATCTGGGCAGCGAAATTCGATGCATCGAAGCGTGTAATGCGACCAATGCCGCTCTTGCCGGCAATGATGTTATTCCAAGCTTCGGTAACGGTGTTGCCGACCGGCGAGATGATACCCAAGCCGGTCACGACCACTCTGCGACGTGACAAGGTCTACTCCAGGAAAAGTACCGAACTACGGCTTACTTCAGGTTCTTGTTGATGTAGTCGATCGCTTGCTGAACGCTGGTGATCTTCTCTGCATCTTCGTCCGGAATCTCGCACTCAAACTCTTCTTCCAGAGCCATCACGAGCTCAACGGTATCGAGCGAGTCAGCGCCCAGATCGTCAACGAACGAGGAATCGTTCTTGATGTCGGCTTCGTTAACGCCGAGTTGTTCAGCAACGATCTTCTTGACGCGTTGTTCGAGGTTGTCCATCTATAACTCCTTCCCAAAACGGGGTGTGTTAGAAAACTTTTCTATTTTAACAGAAACGATTTGTGTGGCTGACGGCAAGGCCTTTCCGCAAAAGCGGGATCAGGCCATGTACATGCCACCATTTACATTGATCGTTTCGCCAGTAATATAGGCTGCACCAGGGCTGGCGAGGAAAGCCACGGCTGCGGCGATTTCCTGCGCTGCGCCGAGACGGCCCAGCGGAATCTTTTGCTGCAGCACTTCCTTCTGCGCATCGGCCAGGCCGCGCGTCATATCGGTATCGATAAAGCCAGGCGCCACGCAATTCACGGTCACGCCGCGACTGCCCAGCTCCTGCGCCAGCGCACGGGTCATACCGGCAACGCCAGCCTTGGCTGCAGCATAGTTAGCTTGTCCCGGATTGCCGGCTTCGCCGACCACCGAGGTAATGCTGATGATGCGGCCGGTACGTGCCTTCATCATGCCGCGCATGACTAGCTTGCTCATGCGGAACACAGCCTTGAGGTTGGTATCGATGACGTCGTCCCACTCCTCGTCCTTCATGCGCATGGCGAGGTTGTCGCGGGTGATACCGGCGTTGTTCACCAGAATCGAGATGGCGCCATACTTCTTTTCAGCTTCGCCTATGAAGGCTTCGGCAGCGGCAGCATCGGTCACGTTCAGCACTGCGCCCCAGCCGGCCACACCAGCCTCATTCAAGCCCTTCTGGATATCGGCAGCGCCAGCTTCAGAGGTTGCGGTACCGATCACGGTTGCACCCTGAGCACCCAGCTCAAGAGCAATGGCACGACCGATGCCGCGCGATGCGCCGGTTACCAGCGCGATTTGTCCGTTCAGAACGCCCATCTTTTACTCCTTGATTGCTGCAACAGCAGCTTCGATACCTGCAAGATCAGCCATTGCACCGCCACCTAGCGTGTCAACGCAACGCTTGGTGAGGCCAGCCAACACCTTGCCGGGACCACATTCGTAAACAGCCGTGACGCCTTGCGCCGCCATGGCCTGCATGGTTTCAACCCAGCGCACCGGGGCCGCAGCTTGGCGCACCAGTGCATCGCGGATCTTGGCCGGATCGGTTTCGATCGCCACATCCACGTTGTTGATCAGCGGGATCTGTGGCGCATTGAAGGTCACGGTTTCCAGCTTGGCTTTCAGCTTATCGGCAGCGGGTTGCAGCAACGTCGAATGGAAAGGTGCGGACACTGCCAGAATCACTGCACGCTTGGCACCAGCAGCCTTGCACGCATCAGCCGCACGCTGCACGGCAGCCGCATGGCCTGCAATGACGGTCTGCTTGGGTTCATTGAAATTCACAGCCTGAACCAGCTCGCCTTGGGCAGCTTCGGCACAGGCAGCTTTGACCGCTTCAGCGTCCATACCAAGGATTGCAGCCATGCCGCCGATACCGGCAGGCACTGCACCTTGCATGGCTTGCGCACGGAACTCAACCAGCGGCACGGCATCGGTAAAGGCAAGCACGCCGGAGGCGACCAACGCCGAATATTCACCCAGGCTGTGCCCGGCCACGACGGCAGGCGCAACACCACCCTTTTCCAGCCACAGACGGTAGGCAGCAATGGCAGCCGTCAGCATCAGCGGTTGGGTATTAACGGTTTGCGACAGAGCTTCGACCGGACCATCGGTGGCCAGTTGCCACAGATCACGACCGAGCGCGTTCGAGGCTTCGTCGAAGGTCTTACGGATGATCGGGCTGTCACCATAGGCGGCCATCATGCCGATGGATTGGGAACCTTGTCCCGGGAATACGAGTGCAAATTTCATGGGTGTGCGTATGAAAAATGTATCGGGAAAATCAGTAACGGAGCAGTACGGCACCCCAGGTGAAGCCACCACCCACGCCTTCGAGCATGAGGTTCTGGCCACGCTGGATACGGCCGCTGCGCACGCCGGCATCCAGTGCCAACGGAATCGAGGCACCCGAGGTATTGCCATGCTGACCGACGGTCAGAATGACCTTTTCCATGTCCAGGCCGAGCTTGCGCGCGGTCGACTGGATGATGCGGATATTGGCTTGGTGCGGTACCAGCCAGTCAATCTGGTCCTGGGTCACGCCTGCAGCTTGGAGCGCCTCGCCGGCAACTTCGGCCAGCACTTTGACGGCGAACTTGAACACAGCCTGGCCGTCCATCTTGACGAAAGGCGAACCACAGACCTGGCCACTAGCGACCTGACCAGGGGCGTTGAGAATATCGTTATAGCTGCCATCAGCATGCAGCGCAGAAGCCAGGATGCCCGGCTCGCTGCCGGCCTCGAGGACTACAGCACCCGCACCATCACCAAACAAAACGCAGGTAGTGCGATCGTTCCAGTCAACAACGCGGGAAAACACTTCGGCACCCACCACCAGCACACGCTTGTTGGAGCCGGAGCGGATGAACTTGTCGGCCAGGGTCAAAGCATAGACGAAGCCGCTGCACACAGCCTGCACGTCCAGTGCCGGCGCGCCGTTCTTCATGCCCAGCTTGTTTTGCAGCAGAGTTGCAGTACTCGGAAATACCATGTCCGGCGTCGAGGTCGCCACCACGATCAGATCGATATCCTCGACCTTGCAATTGGCTGCTTCCAACGCACGCTTGCTGGCTTCCAGCGCGAGATCGCTACTGAACACGCCTTCAGGTGCATAGTGGCGCGTGCTGATGCCAGTGCGCTCAACAATCCATTCGTCGGAAGTCTCGATCCCGCGTGCAACCAGATCATGATTGCTGACCGGATTACCCGGGAGATAGCTGCCGGTGCCGATAATGCGGGAATAGATGCGCGTGTCGCTCATTGAGGGGTTCCTTAAGCCGCGTGGGCTGGATGGGTAGCGTTGTAATCGTTGATTTTGGCGGCGATACGATCGGGCAGATTATGGCGCGCCGCTTCGGCCGCGCGCTCCAGCGCACAGCGGAAAGCAAATGCATCGGCGGAGCCATGGCTCTTGAACACGATGCCGCGCAGACCGAGCAAACTGGCACCATTGTAGCTGCGATGGTCAAAGCGAGCCTTGAAGGCGTTGAGGACCGGCATAGCAACCAATGCCGCCAACTTGGTCAGCAAATTGCGTTTGAACTCACCGCGCAAGCCACCAATGATCATCTGCGCCAGACCTTCGGAGGTCTTGAGGGAGACGTTGCCGACAAAGCCATCACAGACCACGACATCGGTCGTGCCCTTGTAAATATCATTGCCTTCGACATTGCCGTAGAAATTGAGATTGGATTCGCGCAAGAGACCAGCCGCGCGCTTCACAACCTCGTTGCCCTTGATATCTTCCTCGCCGATATTGAGCAGACCCACCGTTGGTGCTTCCTTGTGCTCAAGCGCAGCAAACAGCATGGCGCCCATGATGCCGAACTGGAGCAGATGCTCAGGTTCGCAATCAACGTTGGCGCCCAGGTCCAGCATATAGGTCTTGCCCTTGGCATTGGGCAGAATGGAGGCGATTGCCGGCCGATCAATGCCCGGCAGGGTCTTCAGCACGAAACGGGAAATCGCCATCAGAGCGCCCGTATTACCGGCCGAAATGGCGGCATCGGCCTGGCCGTCCTTGACCAAATCGGCCACGACACGCATGGACGAGTCTTTTTTATTGCGCATGGCCGACGCAACAGCTTCGTCCATACCGACAACCTCGCTTGCGTGATGTACACGCAGACGATCGCCAAAGGCAGCATGCCCCTTCAACAGGGGTTTGATCGAGTCTTCGAGTCCGACCAGAATGACACGGGTATCGGGGTCGCGCGCTAGAAAATCCAGCGCTGCAGGCACGGTCACAGAAGGACCATGGTCCCCACCCATGCAATCGATAGCGAGCGTAACAGCCATCGCGTAATATTTTCAGGCTAAAGGAAGAAAGGCCCCACGCCTCACCGCTTGCGCGGCTTGCTGCCCCGTAACGTACAGAACCAGCTGTACGAGGCTTGAGCCCTGGGGCGGCTCGGCGGTAAAAAAAAGCGCGCAATGCGCGCCTTTCTTTCCCAAAAGCGAAAGTATTACTCGCCCTTGGTCTTCAGAACCTTCTTGCCACGGTAGTAACCGTTCGGGCTGATGTGGTGACGCAGATGGGCCTCACCGGTGGTGGCTTCGACAGCCAGCGGCGGGTTGGTCAGAAAATCGTGCGAACGATGCATACCGCGCTTCGACGGGGACTTCTTGTTCTGTTGAACGGCCATGTTACTACTCCTAGTTAATGCTTCTTAAGCGTTGCCAACACCGCAAATGGCGATGCTGCCAATTTGTCATCGCTGCGTGCCGGCGGCTCGCAGCCCTCTTCATGTTTAGGTGCCACCGGCAGAACCAGCATCACCTCTTCTTCAAGCAAATCCGTCACGGCCTGAGCCGCGTCGGCTGCAATTGCATCGGCACCCAGACTCAGTGCGCCATCTTCAAGCGCCTCATCCGGCCAGGGTTCGCCTGGCGCAATCACCTGCAATTCGTTTTCCGTCTCCAGCGCATAGGGCATAGCACCCAAACAGCGCTGACAGACCAGATTTAGCTGTCCCCGTACGCTCAGGCTTAGCCAGTTTTTTCCATCCTCGCGATGCCCGCTGAGCTCACACTCCAGCACACCGCCATTCGGACCGAGCAACTCGGCCAGACGGGGCAAGGCAGCAACAGGAACCGTGCCTGATACCGAGCGCCCCTCACGGGCGAACTCAAGCGTATCAATCACTAAACCAACCAGCGATCTACTCACAACAAGCTCTTTGCCAAGGGGCAGCAATACGGAAACACGCGATGATATCATCCAAAGACTTATTCAGTCAAATGAACCACATCCACCCGAATCCTGCCGTGCTGCCTCTTATCCTTGCCTCAACTTCCCAATTCCGTCGCGAACTGCTAACCCGGTTGCAAATTCCATTCACCGCAGTCGCACCTGACGCCGACGAAACCCCGCTTCCTGGCGAAAGCCCTGCCCAGACTGCAGAACGCCTATCTGAACTCAAGGCCCGTGCCGTTGCCCTAGAACACCCAAACAGCCTCATCATAGGTAGCGATCAGGTTGCTTACCTGGGGACACAGCGCTTCGGCAAACCAGGGAGGCGGGAGAATGCCACAGCCCAGCTGCGGGCCATGCGCGGAAATACGGTGATTTTCCATACCGGTTTATGCTTGTTGAACACCCAGACCGGCCATTACCAGCTTGCCGGCATCCCCACGGAAGTCCGTTTCCGCGACCTCAGCGACCAGGAAATCGAACGCTACCTCGATCGCGAAGACGCCCTGAATTGCGCTGGCAGCGCAAAATCAGAAGGCTTAGGCATCTCCCTGCTCGACTATATGCGCGGCGACGACCCCAATGCCTTGGTCGGGCTCCCTCTGATCGCACTTTCCAAGATGTTACGTGCAGAAGGCGTGCCCTTACCGTGACCTTAAAGCAGTTAGGAACACTTTACTTACTCCCCGTTGGCCTCAGCAGCCCCGGCGAAGAGGCCGGAGCATGGGAGCAATGGCTGCCCGTCGCAACACGCGAAACAGCCTGCAGGCTGCAGCATTTCGTCGTCGAAAACGCCAAGACAGCGCGCGCCAGCCTCAAGGGACTGGGTCACCCCACGCCATTGCGAGAGTTGGATATCCGAGAACTACCGCCCCAGCTGGACGATCAGGTGCTGGACGAACTCCTAGCTAACGCACGGGAAGGGAAAGATATCGGCCTCATGTCCGAAGCCGGCTGCCCCGCTGTTGCCGACCCCGGCGCCCTGCTCGTTCGTGCCGCCCATCGCAAGAAAATCCAGGTAAAGCCCCTGGTAGGCCCCTCCTCGCTACTACTGTCACTAATGGCTTCGGGCCTGGACGGGCAGCGCTTTGCCTTCCACGGCTACCTTCCGGCGCGCGACCCCGAACGCAACATTCCTCGCTCCGTGGTGATCGCGACGCCACTCATCGCCCTCATGTTCATTCTCGGAAC
>Ga0209370_1003108_pt1 | contig 10964 bp, 9 predicted proteins | sample AgamicAtPrz_FD_187164 | JGI IMG/M metagenome (GOLD analysis project Ga0209370, IMG submission 187164) | Agave microbial communities from Guanajuato, Mexico - At.P.rz (SPAdes) (version 2) | ecosystem: Host-associated > Plants > Phyllosphere > Phylloplane/Leaf | place: Guanajuato, Mexico... | reverse complement strand
CCTGGGCACGAGCCACCAGTCCACCGAGGACATCGCCTGCACGCGAGCGATTCCGGGACTGGAAGTGCTGTCGCCGGCCGACCGCTTCGAGATGACGGCCAGCATGGATTACGCCTACGCGGCCAACGGTCCGGTCTATTTGCGCATGGGCAAGTCCGATCGTGGCGACGTGCATGCCGGGCCGACCGGGACACTGCGGTCCGGTGGTCTGCTGAAGGTGCGCGATGGCCGCGCGGATCGGCCCGGCCTCATCGCGACGGGATCGATGGTCCGCACGGCGGTCGACATCGCGGCGGAACTCGACCTCGCGGTGTGGAGCGCACCTGTGCTGAAGCCGTTGCTTGCGGACGAGGTGTGCGCCGCCGCGCGTGCCACGGCGGGCCTTGTCACGTTGGAAGAGCATTCGGTGCTCGGCGGATTGGGCGCCGCGGTAACGGAAATCACCAGCGAGCATCAGCCAACGCGCGTGCTGCGCATCGGCGTGCCGGACCGGTTCTCGGAGCATTGCGGCACGCATGCGTATCTGCTGCGGGAGCATGGGCTAGACACGGACAGCGTGCGGGCGAAGGTCGAAGGATTCATTCAATGACGGCCAGCGCTGCCGCTCGTGTGGTCGACGAGGACTTGGGCGCGATCCTTTCGCGGGATCTGCCCTGGCAGGCGTTGAGCGGTCGCCGCGTGGTGATCACGGGCGCGGGCGGTTTCCTCGGCGGGTATCTGGTACGCACATTGCTGGCGCTGCACAGTGCCGGCAAGGTGGATGCTCCTCTGGAGGTCGTCGCGCCGGTACGCAATGTCGAGCGCGCGCGCGCGCGGCTGGCGGACTGTGTGGCGGACGCCCAGCTCACGCTGATGCGCTGGGACCTGAGCGAGATCGCCGTTCCCGAGATGGGTGACGTGCATTACGTGATCCACAACGCGAGCCAAGCCAGCCCGAAGTATTACGGTGCGGACCCGATGGGCACCATGCTTCCCAACACGGTGGGCACCTCGGCACTGCTGGAGGCGCTGCGCCGCAGCAGCGATCCGAAAGGCTTGCTGTTCGTCAGCAGCAGCGAGATCTACGGCGCGGTGTCGAGCGAGCAAGGCCTGCGCGAGCAGGACTACGGCATCGTTGACCCGATGGGGCTGCGCGCCTGCTACGCGGAGAGCAAGCGCGCAGGTGAAGCGCTGTGCGTCGCCTTCCATCATCAGCACCGCATTCCGACCTGGGTGGTGCGTCCCTTCCACACGTATGGACCGGGCCTGGCGGCGGACGACGGACGCGTGTTCTCGGATTTCGCTTACAACGTCGCTCGCAACGAACACATCGTGATGAACAGCGACGGCACCGCTCGGCGCGCGTTCTGTTATGCGAGCGACGCGGTGGCGGGATTCTTCACCGTGATGCTGCGCGGCGATCCGGCACAGGCCTATAACGTGGCCAATGAGACGGCCGAACTGTCGGTGATGGAGTTCGCCAATATGCTGGTAGGCCTGTTCCCGGAAAAGGGCTTGCACGTGGAGCGCCGGGTGGCCGTCGATCCGGCAGGCTACCTGCGCAGCACGGTCAACCGCATCGTGCCGGACACGGCGCGTCTGCAGGCGCTGGGCTGGCGCGCGGAGGTCACCCCTGCGCAGGGCTTCAAACGGATGATCGAGACGCTGGGATGAGCCGACTGCTGACGATCATCGTGCCGACGTACAACCGATCGGCCTGTCTGAACATGCTGCTGGAGGCGTTGACGGTCGAGCTGCGAGGTCATGAGGATCGCGTGGACGTGGTGATCGGCGACAACGCGTCGGCTGACGACACGCCGGCGGTCACGGCGGCATTCGCCGACCGTTGGGCGGACACGCGCATCCTGCGGCATGCTGAGAACCTTGGGCCGGACGAGAACTTCTGCCGCTGCGTGGAAGCAGTCCGCACGCCCTACTTCTGGATCATCGGTGACGATGACTTGCCGCGGGCCGGGGCGATTCCCGCCCTGCTCTCGATGCTGGACATTGAGAAGCCGGACCTCGTCTACCTGAGCAGCCGCTGGACCCAGACGCTGACCAGCCATGAAGAAGCCGGCCGATTGGAGCGTTTGGAAGCAACGCGTCTGGACCGCCGCGACTTCGCACGTCGGGTTCATGTCTGGACCACCTTCATCTCCGGCTCCATCGTGAAGCGCAGCCTGGCGCCCGACGCCTCGCTGCGCCAGTTCACCGGATCGCTTCTGGTTCAGCTCGGCTGGATCCTGGGGGCCTTGCGTCACGGCAGTCGCTTCATCCACGTGGCCGCGCCGTGCGTGCTCGCGACCTCGGGTAACTCCGGCGGTTATGGCGTGCTCAAAGTCTTCGGCAACAATTTCCAGCGGGTGACGCGTGAGGCGCTGGCCGGCGATGCCGAGCAGCGCGCCATGGCCGAGGAGATCATCCGGCGTGCCTCGATCGCGTTTCTGCCCGACCTCGTGTGGGGATTCCGTCAGGCCAAGGCCGGCAACTTCGACCAGAAGGAAGGCATTGCCGCCAACCTCGAGCCGCAATTGGGGTCCAGCCTTGCCTATCGCTGGATCATCCGACCGCTGGGCACGGCCAAGCCCTCCACCGCAGGGCTGCTGCTCAAGATCGCCCATGCGGCGACGCGGCTGACCGCGATGTCCGATCGCCTGCGTGCGCGTCTTGGCGGAGGGATGCAAACCCTATGAGCGCCGTCGAGCGTCCTGGCCTCGCCGCTCGGCTGAAGCGCTGGGCGGGGCTGGACTTTCACGTCTTTCTCACTCTGCTGCTCCGCGGCTGGGGCATTCTGGCCGGAGGCGCGACCACCTTTTTGCTGCCTTTCTGGCTCACACCGGGTCAGCAGGGGTTCTATTACACGTTCGGCAGCCTGTTGGCCTTGCAGGTCTTCTTCGAGCTCGGCCTGAATCAGGTGATCATCCAGCTCGTCAGCCATGAAGCGGCGCATCTGCAGTTGCATGACGATGGAAGGATCACCGGCGACGCGCATCGCGTCGAACGCCTGAGCGCGATTCGACGCCTGGTCCAGCGCTGGTACCTGATCGCGGCCGCGATGTTCGCCGTGATCACCGGAATTGCAGGCTACGTGTTTTTCGAGCAGCGCGGCGGCATCCCGACCTCGGAGTGGCTGCCCATCTGGTGCGGACTGGTCGGCTGCACCGCGATCAACCTGTACATGAGTCCGCGGCTGGCCATCGTCGAGGGCACCGGCCACGTCGGCCAGGTTGCCCGCTTGAGGCTCATACAGTCTGTGCTGGGCTACGGCGCGTTGTGGGTGCTTCTGCTGGCAGGCGCCGGCCTGTGGGTCGCCGCTGTCGTGCCCGCAGCATCCGCCGCAACGACGTGGGTCTGGTTGCGCTTGCGCGCTGACGACCTGCGCCACACGCCTGCCGCTGGAACCTCGGCGCCGTTCACGTGGCGCAAGGACATCTTTCCGCTGCAATGGCGGCTGGCGGTGAGCTGGGTCAGCGGCTATTTCATCTTCAATCTTTTCACCCCGATCATCTTTGCCCATCACGGTGCCAAGGAAGCCGGCCGGTTCGGCATGGCGATGGCCATCTTCAATGCTGTCACCACCGTCGGGCTGAGTTGGATCAACGCGAAGGCGCCCAGCTTGACGATGCACATCTCGCGGGGCGAGTCCGAGGCGCTGAACAGCACGTTTCGCGGCGTGATGATCCGTTCGGTCGCCTTCACCGGCGCGCTCTCGGCAGTCGTGGTCGCGACGGCCGCGGCTGCGACGCTGGCCGGCTGGTCCGCGATCCAGCGCATCGCGGATCTGGAGTCTCTGCTGGCGATCGCCGTCGCCACGACGATCAACGTCCTGGTCTACGCCTGCGCCAGCTACATGCGTGCGCACCGCGAGGAGCCGATGGTGCCGGTCTCGGTGGTGTCGGCGGCTTGCACGATCGCAGCGGTCGCCGCCTCGGCAGCGCTGCCCGTGTCCTGGATGATGGCGCTGTATGCCGCCATTGGCGGACTCGTCACGCTGCCGTGGACACTGTTCCTGCTGCGCCGCTATCGCGCGCGCCATCGCAGCCCCGTTCCGGCGGAATCGGCCGCTTGAGGAACCTCGAATGATTGCCCTCCTCTTCAAGGTGTTCGACCGCGTGGGGCGCATCTGCGCCCGCCTGCTCAGCCGCTGGCACGCGGCGCGCTTTGCCGCATGCGGTCCTGGCGCGCTGATCCGCGCGCCCCGCGTGATCTACGGCGGCCGCTTCATGCACATCGGCTCCGGCTTCGACGCCTTCCCTGGCCTGCGCATCGAGGCCTTCGATCGCCACCTGGACAAACGCTTCACGCCCCGCATCACGATCGGCGACCGCGTGAGCATCAACTACGACTGCCACATCGGCTGCGTCAACGAGATCACCATCGGCAACGACGTGCTGCTGGCCAGCCGCGTCTACATCTCCGACCACAGCCACGGCGCTCCGGACTATCACGACGTCGACGTCCCGCCCTCCGTGCGCAAGGTGTTCTCCAAAGGGCCCGTCGTCATCGAGGACGGCGTCTGGATTGGCGAGGGCGCCTGCGTGCTGCCCGGCGTGCGCATCGGCCGCCATGCCATCGTCGGCGCCAACGCCGTCGTGACCCGCGACGTTCCGCCCTACGCGATCGTCGGCGGCGTCCCCGCCCGAGTTCTCAAGACCCTGTCCCCCGGCAGCCGCTCCGCGGCACCGATCCAGTCATGATCCATATCTTCACGATCACCGCCAGAAACTACCTCAGCCTGGCGCTGACCCTCGGCGACTCCATCGCGCGCCACCACCCCGAGGCCCGCTTCACCATCTGCGTCGCCGATGGCCTCGATCAGCTGGATGGCCTGCTCCCCGCCGCGCGTCACCCCGGCCACCGTCTGGTCTCCGCGCTGGACCTGCTGCCGCGCGCCGAGCTGGACGACATCGCGTTCAAATACAACATCACCGAGTACTGCACGGCCATCAAGCCGCTGATGTTCAAGTCCCTGTTCGCCGACCCGGCCGTCGACCTGGTCTATTACATGGACCCGGACACCCACCTCTATCAACGCCTGGATCCCATCACCGAAGGCACGCCGGACAAGACGCTCTATCTGGCCCCCCACCTGATCGACTGCCGCCTGGCCGACGACCACCCCTACCCGGAGTTCCGTCATCTCTGGGAAGGCATCTTCAATCTGGGCTTCTGCGCCCTCCGCCGCACCGCGTCCACCCCCCGCATCCTGGACTGGTGGGACGCGCGTCTGCGCGAGTACTGCTACGCCGACCATGTGGACGGCCTGCACACCGACCAGAAGTGGATGGACTACGCGCCCGTCTTCTTCCAGGACGAACTGCAGGTCGTGCGTCACTACGGCGTGAACGCCGCCCACTGGAACCTCGCCGAGCGCCCGATCGAACGCCGTGACGGCACCTACTTCGCCGGCCGCGATCCGCTGATCTTCTTCCACTTCTCCGGCTTCGAGTTCCGCGGCAACTCGCTCACCAAGCACACCCCCGCCCACCATCAGGGCAGCTACACCACACCGACCCTGCTGGCCTTCGCGCAGCAGTACCGCGAGGCGGTGCACGCCAACGGCTATGAGCGCCTGCTGGCCGTGCCCTATGCCTTCGCCGCCTTCGACGACGGCACGCCCATCACCCAGCCACATCGGCGCCTCTACCGCGTGCGGGCCAAGGAGGCGAGCTTCGCCGCGCCCTTCACCGCCGGCGGCCCCTTCTATGCAGAGCTCGCGTCCGCCGGTCTGCTCGACCGCAGCCCGGCCGCCAAGGCGAACTACTCGAAGGCCACGGTCGGCGACATGGCCGGCAAGATCCGGAAGGTGGAAGGCGCGATGCGCCTGCTGCTCAAGGTCCTGGGCGTGCGGCGGTACGCGCAACTGGTGAAGCTCGCCGCCTGGCTCGGACGCTTCGAGCACCACCGCTTCCTGCTCGACAAGCGCGGCTGACCCGTCATGACCGAGCGCTCAGTCCCGCCCCAGCCGCACCTCCTGGTGGACGCGCGCCCGCTCAACGGCGCTCGCAACGGCATCACGCGCTTCGTGGAACAGCTGGTCGCGGCGTGGCCCCACGCGCCAGCGTTCCGGACCACGCTCGTCTCCAACAAGCCGATCCGCAGCAACGCCTCGCTTCCCGACGGCATCGACTGTCTGCACGACACGCATCCGCTCTCCCGCCTGCCCGGCACCCTCTGGATGACCTTGCGCGTGCCGGCGCTGGCGCGCCAGCTCGGCGCGACCCACTTCCTCGGAACACAGCACGTGCTGCCGCTCTGGCGCACCGGCAAACTCGAACAAGGCGTCGTCGTGCACGACCTTGTCTTCGAACTGTTCCCGCACACCATGGCGCGGACGAACCGCCTGCTCACCGGCTTCTTCGCGCCGCGCTCGATCCGCCGCGCCGATCACCAGTTCTGCGTGTCCCGCACCACGCGCGACGACATGGCGGCCCAGCTCGGCGTTCCGCTGGATCGCGCCAAGGTGTGCTACCCCGGGCGCACGCCCGACCTGAACTCGGCCGCCACGAAACGCCCCTCCCGCGACCCGGCCACCCTGTCGCTGCTGGTGGTCGGATCGATGGAGCCGCGCAAGAACGTCCCGCGCTTCCTGCAGGCCTTCCTCATCGCCGCCGAGCGCGATCCGCGCCTGACCCTGGACCTGGTCAGCGGCGACGCCTGGGGTGACGTGCTGGGCGACGCCGTCTGGACGGCGATCCGCCAGCATCCGCGCATCCGCATCCATCAGCGCATCTCGGACCAGGCCCTGCGTGCGCTCTACAGCGCCGCGGACTACCTCGTCTTCCCCAGCCTCTACGAAGGCTTCGGTCTACCCATCCTCGAGGCCGTGGGCCATTGCGCGGTCATCGCCAATGACATTCCGATCTTCCGGGAACTCGCGGCCGTGATCGACGGCATCCACCTGACGGACCTGCAGGCCGCCCCGGCCGAGATCGCGGCGGGGCTGGCGCGCCTGCTGGCAACAGCCGACCGCAGCGTCGTGGCGGACGACCATGGCCGTTTCTCCTGGCAGGTAGCCGCCAGCCGCATGCTCACCGCGATGGGGCTGATGAACGGCCCTTCCCAGACATGGAGCCCCCGACGATGAACGCCCCAGCGCCCCAGCGCCCCAGCGGCAGCGGACTGCCCTCCGCGCCCGCCACCGGCGTCGCCCTGTTGTCGTGGACCTTCCCGCGCGTCGGGCCGTTCAAGTTCACCGAGGTGCTGGCGTTGCTCAGCCTCACCGGTGCGCTTCAATCCCCCCGCACCGTCCAGCGCGTCTTCAATTGCTACGGCTTCTTCCTGCTGGCCACTCTCCTGGCCTGTCTGCCGGCGATGTTCACTTTGGGCACGGGCGACAACAGCCTGACCAGCGACAAGGGACTCTATTCGTCGCCGGAGGCCTCGCTGCTGATGACGGTGGTGCGCACCGTGGCCTACCTGCTGGTGGTGACGGGCCTGACTCACTTCTTCCGCACCGTGTCGGATGCCCGGATGCGCAGGACGCTGGACTGGTGTTACGCGCTGTCGCTGCTGCCGGGCCTGCTGCAGATGCTGCGCATGTACTCCGGCGTCTACTTCGACCTGCCCTACTTCGAGCGCGCCGGCCTGGGGCCCTTCAGCGGCGTGTACGACTCCGGCTATCTGCGGCTCATGGGGTTCGAGTTCGAACCCCTGGGCTACGGCACCAGCCTCATGGTGGTGTGCTGCCTGCGCGTCTTCGCGCGAAGCCGATGGCCCCTCCTGGGCCTGCTCGTGCTGGCCCACACCTTCAGCGCCGGCGCGATCGTGGCCTCGGGCGCCGCGCTGCTGATGGGCTATCCGCAGCGCCTGCGCCGCTACGTCACGCCGGTCTACGCGCTGCTGTTCGCGGTGCTCTGCATCGTCGTCTGGATCCATCTGGATGAACTGCTGACCCTGCTCTCATTCCAGCGCTCGGCATCCGAGCGGATCAACGCATTGGGCGTGTGCATCAACATGTGGCTGGACCATCCCTTCGGTGTCGGTCCCGGCCTCTACGGCTACTTCCTCAACCTCTACGACCTGGCCAACTTCCCGACGCCGCAGCTGGACTGGTATCCCAACAACGACCCCGCCATGTTTCTGGCTTATGGCGGCGTGCTGTACCTGCTCTCCTACCTCTGGGTCTTCCATTACGCGCTGTCGGTCACGCCGTCCCGCTGGGTCCGCATCGCCCTGGTCGGTCTGCTGGTGCAGTCCATCAGCTCCTACATGTTCTTCAATCCCGCCGCCGCTGTGGTCATCGCCATCGCCCTGTCGGGACGCTCGCTTCCGCCCGTGATCCGGAAAAAGAAGAGGCGCACAGCCCTGCCCGCCCCCACGCCGCCGGTCTCTCCGGTCACCGCCTGACATCACTACATGCTCTTCATCAACGGCAAGTTCCTCGCTCAATCCCTGACCGGCGTCCAGCGCTACGCGATCGAGCTCCTGCAGGCCTTCGACGCACTGTTGGCCGACGGCGCCTGGGTGGCGCCCAGCCCCGTGGTGCTGCTGGTCCCGTCCAAGCGCGTGCAGCCGCTGCCGGCGCTGCGCCACATCCAGATCCGCGAGATCCCCTCGGGCAACCTGCACCTCTGGGAACAGATCCGCCTGCCCTGGGCCGCTCGCGGCGCGACGCTGATCAACCTTGCCGGCAGCACGCCGCTGATCAAGTTCGGTCAGGTCTGCACCTTCCACGACACGGCCGTCTTCGACGTCCCCACGTCCTTCAGCGCGAACTTCGTGCGCTGGTACCGGCTGCTGTTCAAGGTCCAGGGCCGGCTCAGCCGCCGGGTGCTGACCGTGTCGGAGTTCTCCAAGGGGCGGTTGGTCCACCACCTGGGCATCAGGGCGGACAAGATCGCTGTCGTCCACTGCGGGGCCGACCACATGCGCCGCCAGCCCGCCGACGACGCGGTGCTCGCCAAGCTCGGCGTCGAGTCGGGCCGCTACTTCCTGGCCGTCGGCAGCGCGAATCCCAACAAGAACTTCGCGCGTCTCATCGAAGCCTTCGCCGGCCTGGAGGATCCGCAAGCCCGATTGGTCGTCGTGGGCGGGAGCAACGCGACCGTGTTCGCGGACAGCTCGAATGCGGCCCGCGAGGACTCTCGCATCGTCCGCGCCGGCCGCCTGACCGACGACGAGATCAAGGCGCTGTACAGCAACGCCCGTGTGTACGTCTTCCCCTCCATCTACGAGGGCTTCGGTCTGCCACCCGTTGAAGCAATGTTCTGCGACTGCCCGGTCCTGGCTGCCCGCGCGGCGTCGATCCCGGAGATCTGCGGCAGTGGCGCGGCCTTCTTCGATCCGTATTCGGTGGAAGACATCCGCGCCTCGATGCGGCGGGCCCTCCATGACGACGCCTGGCTGGAGGCGCTGCGCCGCGCCGGCAGCGCCCGCGCCGAGACCTTCACCTGGCACAACGCGGCCCTGAGCCTGGTGCGCACGCTCTCCGAGCTCTGATCCCGTCTCTCATGACCACCCGCAAGAAGATCGTCCACCTTCAGCTCCTGCCCCTGATGAGCGGCGTGCAAAAGGTGTCCCTCGATGAACTGGCCCATCTGGACCCGGCCCGCTATGAGCGCATCGCCGTGTGCAAGTGTGAGGGCGAGTTCACCGAACAGCTGCGCAGGATTGGCGTGCGCGTGCATCTGGTTCCAGAACTGGAGCGGGCGATCTCGCCCAAGCGAGACGTCCAAGCCTATCTCGCCCTGCGCGACTTCTTCAGGGCCGAACGTCCCGACATCGTTCACACACATTCCTCGAAGACCGGCATCTTGGGGCGCCTCGCCGCCAAAGCTGCCGGCGTGCCAACCATCGTCCACACCGTGCACGGCTACGCCTTTCCGGCCGAATCGCGCGCAGCGATCAAGGCCATCTTCAAATTCCTGGAGCGGCGCGCCGGCCGGGTGACCCATCGGATGATCGTCCTCAACGACGCCGACGCCGCCATCGCGCGCGACCTGCTCGGCGTGCCCGATCGCCGCCTGGCAGTGCTGCCCAACGGGGTGGACGTCGACACCTATTCCCCGGCCACACCCGAAGCGCGGCATGCGCTTCGCCGCTCGGTGTTCGGCATCGAGTCCCTTGATCACGTCGTCGTCGGCATGGTCGGTCGCTTGTGGGTGCAGAAGAATCCGCAATGCTTCGTGCGCGCCGCCATCCAGGTGGCGGCGCAACGCCCGCAGGTGAGCTTCTTCATGATCGGAGACGGCGAGTTCCGCCATGAACTGGAGGCCGCCATCCGAGCCAGCGGTCAGGCCGACCGCATCCGCATCCTGGGGTGGCGCAGCGACGTACCCGAGCTGCTGAAGGCGTTGGATCTGATGGTGCTGCCTTCGCGCTGGGAAGGCATGCCGCTGGCCGTCCTCGAGGCGATGTCGTCGGCGGTGCCGGTCATCGCGAGCGACATCCCCGGCAACCACCATCTCGTCGAAGATGGCAGCGATGGCCGACTGTTCCCGCCGGATGATGACCAAGCCTTGGCGTCGGCGTTGATCGAGCTCGTCGATGACGCTGCCCTGCGGGCGCGCTTCTCAGCGCAGGCGCGCTCCAAGGTGCTGAGGCGCTATACGCTCTCCGCGCGCATGAAGCAGATCACCGCGATCTATGAAGAAGCTCGCTGATGTCTGCCATGTCGACCCGAGCTGAGCGGCGCCTCAGCGCGCGGGTCGAAACTCCCCGGGCAGTAATTGCATCAGCGCCACGCGCACATCGTCATCGTTGCAACGCCCGGACGACAAGCAGCCGGTCAGCCACGGCAATACATGCTGCGCCCCCGCAGCGCTGTCGAGTCGCGCAATGCTCAGCGCAGCGATCGATGTCGCGACGGTGCGGTCGCGATCGTTGAGCAGTTCCTCGTAGAGCTTCTCACCTGGCCTCAAGCCAGAGAATTCGATCCGGACCTCGCTGAGGTCCTTCCCACTCATCCGGATCATCGTCCTGGCCAGCTCCACGATCTTCACCGGCTCGCCCATGTCGAGCACGAAGACCTGTCCCGACTCCCC
>Ga0209370_1003107_pt1 | contig 10966 bp, 7 predicted proteins | sample AgamicAtPrz_FD_187164 | JGI IMG/M metagenome (GOLD analysis project Ga0209370, IMG submission 187164) | Agave microbial communities from Guanajuato, Mexico - At.P.rz (SPAdes) (version 2) | ecosystem: Host-associated > Plants > Phyllosphere > Phylloplane/Leaf | place: Guanajuato, Mexico... | reverse complement strand
GAAATACCTCGGGCAGGGGCGGCTTGCCTAGAATATTCTCCCACTCTTCCAAGCACTCAAATTCACTCTGAAGACGACCACGATCAAGCGTTCGCGCGGCTTCACGAAGAGCTTGGAGTAGAGCGCTTCCGCGAATTCTATCGATTTCCCGTCATACGCGATCCAATCCCGGCCACATCACCGCTCAGCAGATTTGGAAACCCTTCATATCCGGTCGTCGCCAGCCTGTGCTCCATTCCCGAGCGTGCCGAGATGCTTCGCCAAGTTCTAGCAAGCCTCGCCCCTCAGGTGGACGCACTCCATATTTACCTAGACCGCTACGAGTCAATTCCCGAGTTCGTGCGCGACTGCCATGTGAACGTAACCGTATACTTAGCTAATGACTACCCCGGCTTACGTGATAACGGGAAGTTTCTAGGGTTTTCGGATCTCCAGGAAGATTGTTATTACTTCACCGCTGATGACGATATTCTCTATCCCCCAGATTACGTCATCAGCATGATACAACGCATTGAGTACTACGGTAAGCTTGCAGTAGTTGGCGTGCATGGAGTGCTTTTGCCTGAGCAAGCTGATAGATATTTCGGCTCATTTCGCAAAGTACATTTATTTAATAAAGAGCTCGAAACAGACGCTTTAGTGAACAACTTGGGTACTGGGACAGTGGCATTCCACTCTCGTTTATTGCGAGAGCTGGACCTCAGCCACTTTGGCTCATCTGGCATGGCTGATCTGCACCTCTCCGTATTCTGTAAGCAACGCGGCATTCCGATGGTAGCATTATCTCGGCCTAAAGGTTGGCTCCAAGAATTGCCCTCCCCCAATACCAGCCTGTATCACGAATTTCGGCAGGCAGACGACGAACAATCGGCGCTTATCCGAGCTCACCACCCATGGGGTTACGCGGCCATCAAACAAGCCGTCGAAATGACATCGATGCGCGTGACCAAGCCGGAAACTAGTGAACGTCTGCACCGCCTAATTCCTATCTTGCATACCTGCCTTGAGTGAACTGCCTCCCAGCACTACGCGGTAGTGGGTAACCGAGCAGGCCCAATGCAAGCCCGTTTTGTATCTACTACCGATTCAGCTCAGGCGCACAACGGAACGCACCACATGATGATCAACCATCCGCACAATCGCTCAAAGACGCTATCTTGGGAACCACAGCTATGAAAATCGCTGTAGTCGGCATGGGCTATGTGGGTTTGGCCAACGCCGCGTTGCTAGCTCAAGAGGTGCACGTGGTGACGCTGGATCGGGATCCGGTCAAGGTTGACGCTGTCAATCAGCACCGCTCGCCGATTGTCGATCCGATGCTCGAGGACTTTTTACACAACTGGCCCCTCAAGATGCTAGCAACGCTCGATAGCACCGAGGCCTATGTCAATGCAGCATTCGTCATCATCGCCACGCCCACGGATTATGACGCTGAGAGCGGCCGCTTCGATACCCAGTCTGTCGAATCGGTGATCCAGGACGTACGCGCAGTCAACCAAACCGCTACGTTGGTGATCAAATCCACTGTGCCTGTCGGGTTTACTGAGCGTATGCGGCGGGTCTTTGATTATCAGGACATTATTTTTGCCCCTGAATTTCTGCGTGAAGGCCAGGCGCTGTACGACAATCTGTATCCATCGCGCATCGTCATCGGCGGGCAAAGCGAGCGTGCGAAGCTGTTCTCTGAGCTGATGCAACGCTGTGCCTTCAAGAAAGGTGTGCCGGTGCTGCACACTGGGCCGACCGAGGCCGAGGCGATCAAGCTGTTTTCTAACACCTATCTGGCCATGCGTGTCGCCTACTTCAACGAACTGGACAGCTACGCCGAAAGCCACGGCTTGGATACCCGCCAGATCATCGAGGGTGTCGGACTGGATCCGCGGATCGGCAACCACTACAACAATCCCTCCTTCGGCTACGGCGGCTATTGCTTGCCGAAGGACACGAAGCAGCTGCTGGCCAATTACAGCGACGTGCCGCAAACCCTGATTCGGGCGGTCGTGGACTCCAACCGTACCCGTAAAGATTTCATAGCCGACGCGATCCTCAAGCGTCAGCCGCAGCGCGTCGGCATCTACAGGCTGATCATGAAGGCCGGCTCGGACAATTTCCGTACGTCTTCCGTCCAGGGCATCATGAAGCGACTCAAGGCTAAGGGCGTGGAGGTAGTGGTGTATGAACCTGTGCTCAAAGCTGCGAACTTTTTCAACTCACGGGTTATCAATGACCTGGAAGAATTCAAGCGCATCTGCGATGTCGTTGTAGCCAATCGGCTCACCGACGAAATCAACGATATACTCCCCAAGATTTATACCCGCGACCTGTACAGCAAGGACTGAGCGCGGCCATGACATGGCTAACGTTTTTATGGAGACATTGATGCAAACCCTACTCTCCGGCCTGAGTGAACAGGCCAGCCGCGCGTACCTAGGCGCTTCTTTTGATGACGCGTATTCGCTTCAGTGGAAACCCGCCGCGCAGTTCATGACCCCTTCCGATGCAGCCGGTACTGGGACAATGCAGCAGCGTGTGTGGCTGTACCGTGCTCCGTGGGCTTGGTTGGCTGAAGGCTCCACTGCTGATCCGGCAGCAGCGCTCCAGCAATGGCAGGCGGAACAACGGGCAGTGCTGCAACTGCGCCGTACGCTTCGCCAGCGCATCATGCTCGTGAACATTGATAGGGTTCCCGTTCAGGCACTCTGCGAGCGCTTGGGTGTGACCTATCGCGACCAGCCCATCCATTTCCCCGATGATCCTCTGGCTGCGGTTCTGGGAAGCATGTTTGAACAAATAGCGCCTGAGTGCTGGACACTCTATGAGGCCTTGGAAGCTGGCGCATGGCTGCCTTCAGGGGAGCCGGAATTTCGCTCCAACCGTCCACCTGCCACAAGTTCAGGGTTGTTCGAACTGCTTGGGCTGGTACAAGCTGGCCGTCAACAGCCATTCACCCTCCTGCAGTTGCATGAGCGCGAATCAACCATCAACAGCTTGCGCCGAGAGGTTGAGCAAACGCGCACCATGCAGCAGAGCCGTCATAGCGAATCGGATAAGGCTGCGGCTCAGCTACAGCAAACCCAGCAAAAACTGATGGAGCGAGAAACGGAGAGCCAGCTGTTGAGAGAGCAACATGCATCTCTGAAGCAACAGCTCGCTGAAGCGCTTGCCGAACAGCAGCAGTCGCTTCAGGGTTTCAAAACTACAGATGCTGGCAACCGTGCTGACGAAAACCAGTTGCTCCTGTCCCAGTTGCAGCAGGTCCAAGAGGAGTTGGAGAAGCGACATCTGGAGAGCAAGGCGTTCAACGAAAAGTATTCAAAGCTTCGGAAGGAGCTGGACCAGGCGCTGGCGACCCAACAACAATCGGGTAAAGAACTGGCAGGCGCCACCGCAAACGCCCAAGCCCTGAGCGAAGAAAACGAGATGCTGCTTTCGCAGCTGCATCTGGTGCAGGAAGAATTAGAGAATTACTACTTGGCCAATCGCGAAATGCTAGCCGCGATGGACCAGTCCAATAACACGCTGCATCGTGCTCGTAAAGTGATGAGCCGGGTTGCCGCCCATGTCTGAGCTCAAGACGGTAGCACCGTACAAAAGCGTTGTGGATGCCCAGTGGTACCTGGCCACCTACCCTGACGTAGCCATAGCCGGAGCCGATCCGCAGCAACACTACGACCTGCATGGCGCCGCTGAAGGCCGCCTGCCTCGTTACCTTCAAGCCTGGCGCCTGGAGTCTGCCCTCTGGGGCGGTTTCGCGAAGTCGGCGCTGCCCGAGCTTAAGTCCCTGCAAGCCACAACCGATGACCCTGATGAGATGCCTTACGCCTCATGGGCGTTGGCACGCTGGTATGCTAGCGCTGCGCAATGGCCTGAGGCCCTGCAGTACATACATGTGCTAACAGAACCACTGCCAGCTTACATAGGGGCAACTGGTGCGGCATTGCTTAGGGCGGAAGTGCTTTTGCGCAACAACGAGCAGACGCTCGCGCAGGCTTGCATTGCTGAAGCTATCGCTACCAAGGGTACGACTGACTTTTATCTCGCGGCTGCCAATGTATCGCTCCCGACCGAAGACGCCCGGCATCAAACGCCGGAAGCGCGACGCTTGTACTGGCTCAATCGCGCGTTAGCGGCTGGTGACTTGGCTCCGGTGACTAAGCGCGCCCCTAAGGCAGATCTCACCTTAGACAATCTCCACGCTACATGTGCCGCCCAGGTTTCGCCCAAGCGTCAGGCAAAGATCAGTGTGGTCATGCCTGCGTACAACGCGCAAGATTTCATTGAAACCGCTCTGCGCAGCCTGCTAGCGCAAAGCTGGTCAAATCTGGAAATTATTGTTGTCGACGATTGCAGCACCGACGCCACGGTCGAACGTGTGTCGGCAATGGCTAGCGAAGACGCACGCATCGTTCTACTGAAACACCCCATGAATCGTGGAGCGTATGCCGCGCGCAACACGGCGCTGAAACACGCAACTGGCACTTTCGTGGTCAACCATGACAGTGACGACTGGTCTCATCCGCAGCGTCTGGAACTGATGGCAGCCCCCCTGCTGCAAGACTCCGGCTTGGTCGCTACAGTGGCTGAGTGGGTAAGAACCGACACGAACCTGCATTTCCAGAGCTGGCGCATCGAGAACAGCCTAATCGAGCCAAGCGTATCCACCATGATGATGCGCAGCGAAGCTGTACGGCAGATGGGTGGCTGGGATGAAGTGCGGGTTGCTGCTGACCATGAATTACGTCAACGGCTGCAGCGTCGTCATGGCAATCACGCAGTGCTTTACCTTCTGCCGGGAGTACCGTTGGTTATTGCCCGGCAGCTGCCCCAGTCGCTGACCATGGCATCGGCCACACATCTGCGCTCTACTTTTTTTGGTCTACGCCAGCTCTATAGTGCCCTGGCTGATACTTGGCATGAGATGACGGACGATGCTTCTGAGCTGTGTATACCAGCAGACCCCGATACTCGCGCATTTCCGGCACCAGCACTCATGCTGCGGACTGCCCCTGCTCAGGCGCAATACGACTGGTTGCTGATAGGCGATCTTAGTGATGCAGCTCGCTGTACCAAAGCACAGTCTTTGCTCTTGGGCAGATTGCAGGAGCAAGGGATGCGCGTTGCTCTACTGCACTGGCCAGAGTATCAACGTCCTGCTCCTATATCTGGCGCTTGGCTGCGCCAGGCTGTCACAGGCTCGGTGGATATTGTGCTTGCAGAGCAGCAGCTCGCAGCAGAGCGGGTGGTTATCGTAGGTCGTCATCTGTTAGCGCATCCTCTGGATCATGTACCCGTCCTTCAAGGCTTGCAAAACTGCCAAGTGGTGGACTCGGTTCGCGACGTTAAAACGCTTGCAGTCATGCAAACCAATGCTGAGGCTCCGTCTAAAACCGAGGAGCGGTCTGGAAATGAGCCTTACAACGTCTCATCCAAGGAAGCAGTTGAGGGTGAACAAGTATCGTTCGAATTTAAGCCAGATTCGTCGTTGGAAATGACAGATGATGGTACCGAGTGGTTTGACGCTGCTTGGTATTTGCAGCGCTATCCAGACGTAGAAAATGCAGGTATTGCCCCTCGGGAGCACTACCTTGCGCACGGCTTTGCTGAGGGCCGTGAGCCTGGCCCACACTTCAATACCTCTTGGTATTTTGAGCAGTGCCCCGAGGCTCGAGACAGCGGGCTACCGGCTCTGATGCACTACGAAAACGTAGGTTGCAAAGCAGGTTATAACCCCGGCCATCCTAGCTTGCCCGGTGAGCAAGAGCCTCATGCTGAACGGCCTACGGTGCTGCTGTGCGCTCACTCGGCAAATACGCAATTGTTTGGTGCTGAACGTTGCCTGCTGGATGTCATGGACGCATGTAATGCGCTGCAACTCAACGTGTTGGTCAGCGTACCCACTATGGCCAATATGGCTTACATCGAAGAATTGCGAGCACGTGCGCTGCGCGTGGTTTGCGTTCCAACACAGGCCTGGTCAGCCAATGCCGCCCCTTGTTCGTTCGCAATAGAACGTTTCCGCGCGTTGATCCGCGATAATTCAGTGGCATTGGTGCACGCCAATACGCTGATGCTGCGCGAGCCATTGATTGCCGCACGCCGGGAAAACGTGCCAGCTGTTCTGCATGCTCATGAGTCGCCTGCCCATGATCCTGCATTGTGCGCTGGCATCGGCTTGCCGGCAGGCCAGATCGTGCACGAAGCATTGGAGCGGGCCGATTATGTACTGGCGAACTCTGCCTTCACAGCTGAGCATCTTGCCAAGCCTAACGCGACGCATGTTGTCAGCAATATCGTCGACTTCAAAGCGTTCGACATACCTAACATCATTGATAACAAGTGCATCACGGCCGCGCTCATTAGCAGCAACTTGCCGAAAAAGGGTGTTCAGGATCTGCTGCAGCTTGCATGCGACACGGCAAAAGATACGCCAAACCTGCAATTACTGCTCATAGGGCCTGACACTCCCAATGTCTCGGCGTTGAGAACGTTGGAAGCTCGTGGCCAACTGCCTGCCAATCTTAAGCTCTTGCCCTATGCAGCAACCGCTCAGGCCGCGGTGGCTCAGGCGAATATCATTCTTAACCTGTCTCACTGCCAAGAAACATTCGGGCGCACGCTGCTTGAAGGTATGGCCGCCAGTCGCCCCGTACTGGCGTACCGCTGGGGGGCTCTCCCTGAGTTGATCGACGAAGGCGTCAATGGCCATACATTCGAGCATGGTGATACTAAAGCCATCGCCAACAAGCTGCGTCAGCTAAGCCGCAATCCGAAAAAAATCCGCACGCTTGGCGCAGCTGGGCGCAAGCGTGCCAAGCAGTACAACTTGAAACGGTTGTGCAAGCAGCTAGGCCAGGCCTATGGCGCAATTTTGGACTATCAATTGCAAACGCCCACCCGCGCACACCAATCGCACACTGAGGAATTGACATGATTCTAGTCACTGGCGGGGCCGGCTTCATCGGCTCCAACTTCGTGCTGCAGTGGTGTGCGCAGGTAGGTGAAGAGGTGGTGAATCTCGACGCTTTGACCTATGCAGGCAATTTAGCCAACTTACAGTCGCTTGAAGGCAATGAACAACATCGGTTCGTGCAGGGCAACATTTGCGATAGCGTACTTCTGGATCGACTATTCGCTCAATATCGCCCTCGAGCAGTAGTGCACTTTGCTGCAGAATCGCATGTCGACCGCTCCATATCAGGCCCCGAGGCGTTCGTGGAAACCAATGTGGTTGGAACGTTCCGCCTCTTGGAAGCAGCGCGTGGTTATTGGAACCAGTTGGAAGGAGATGCGAAAGCCGGCTTCCGCTTCCTGCACGTATCCACCGATGAGGTGTATGGAACGCTGGGCAGCAACGACCCAGCGTTCACGGAGACCACGGCCTACGCCCCGAACAGCCCCTACTCGGCCAGCAAAGCCGCCAGCGATCACTTGGTAAGGTCGTATTTTCACACTTACGGCATGCCGGTGCTTACCACCAATTGCTCCAATAACTACGGGCCATTTCACTTTCCGGAAAAGCTCATCCCGTTGATGATCGTCAACGCTTTGGCCGGCAAAGCGCTGCCTGTCTATGGCGATGGCCAGCAGATTCGTGACTGGTTGTACGTAGAGGACCACTGCGCCGGCATCCGCCGCGTATTGGAAGCAGGTGCTTGCGGTGAAACTTACAATATTGGCGGCTGGAACGAAAAAGCCAATATTGACATCGTTCGCACGGTGTGCGGGCTACTTGATGAAATGGCGCCGGCTACCCCGCGCAAGGTCGTCAATTTAAAGACAGGTGATCCAGTCAGACACTATGAGGAGCTGATCTCCTACGTCACCGATCGTCCGGGGCACGACCGGCGTTATGCCATTGATGCCCGGAAGATTGAGCGTGAACTGAGCTGGAGACCTACGGAAACGTTCGAAACGGGTATCCGCAAGACCGTGCAGTGGTACTTGGATAACCAGGATTGGGTAGCTGGTGTTATTGATGGCAGTTACCGGGATTGGGTAGCGCAGCAATACGGTTCGGGCAAACAGTGAAAATTCTGCTTCTAGGTAAAAATGGGCAAGTCGGTTGGGAGCTGCAACGTTCACTGGCATCGCTTGGGCATTTGATCGCACTGGATCGTCAGGGTTGCCTTGACCTGAGCGGGAATCTAGGTGACTTAGATGCCATAGCAGCCACTGTACGGGCGTTGAAGCCAGACATCATTGTCAACGCAGCCGCCTACACTGCCGTGGACAAGGCGGAAAGCGAAGCAGCCCTGGCGACACGCATCAATGCCGATGCGCCTGCAGTTATAGCGCGTCAAGCGGCTGCCATCGGCGCTTGGCTTATTCATTACTCTACGGACTATGTGTTTGATGGCAGCGGCCAGACCCCCTGGGTGGAAGACGCCCCAACCCAGCCGCTGTCGGTCTATGGCCGATCCAAGCGCGATGGTGAAGAGGCCATCGCGGCTAGCGGTGCCCGTGCCATAGTGCTTCGTACCAGTTGGGTCTATGCCGCTCGGGGTCAGAACTTCGCCAAAACAATGTTGCGCCTTGCCAAGGAGCGCGATGCGCTAAACGTTGTGGCTGACCAGTTCGGTGCACCCACCGGGGCGGAGCTGATTGCGGATGTAACCGCTCATATCATCAGGCAGATCTTCACGTGCGAGCATGCCAGCCAGCTGGCGGGTATCTACCACTTGGCAGCGGCGGGTGAAACCAGCTGGCATGGCTATGCGCAGTTTGTGCTGCAACACGCCATTGCCCAGGGTTGCGTGTTGAAAGTCGGCCCGGAAGACGTTGGTGCCATTGCCACGGAGCAATATCCAGTACCAGCAACAAGGCCTCGGAACTCGCGCTTGAATTTGGCTAAACTCGAAAAAGTATTCAACCTCAAGATGCCGCCCTGGCAACAAGGCGTACAACGCATGCTGGAAGAGATCCAGCTTTAAGGACCGCATATGGCGCGTAAAGGAATTATCCTGGCGGGAGGCTCGGGCACTCGCCTCCACCCCGCTACTTTGTCAGTGTCCAAGCAACTGCTGCCTGTATACGACAAACCCATGATCTATTACCCGCTGAGCACCCTGCTGCTCGCCGGTATTCGCGACATCCTGATCATTTCAACGCCGCAGGACACCCCACGCTTCGAGCAGTTGCTAGGCGACGGCAGCCAATGGGGCTTGAACCTGTCCTACGCCGTGCAGCCAAGCCCGGATGGCTTGGCTCAGGCATTCACCATCGGCGAGGCCTTCATTGGCAACGACACTTCTGCGCTGGTGCTGGGCGACAACATCTTCTACGGCCACGACTTCCAGTCGCTGCTGTTGAACGCGGGCCAACGCGAAACGGGCGCCTCCGTGTTCGCGTACCACGTCAACGACCCTGAGCGTTATGGTGTAGCCGAATTCAATGAGGCCGGGCGCGTATTGTCGCTGGAAGAAAAGCCAACACAGCCGAAGTCCAACTATGCGGTGACGGGCCTTTACTTCTACGACAACCAAGTGGTCGACCTGGCGCGCAGCCTGAAGCCATCGGCCCGAGGCGAGCTGGAGATCACCGACCTCAACAACCTGTATCTGCAACAAGCGCAGCTGCATGTCGAGATCATGGGCCGTGGCTATGCATGGCTGGACACAGGTACTCACGACAGCCTGCTTGATGCCAGCCAGTACATTGCGACCATGGAGCGCCGCCAAGGGCTGAAGGTGGCATGCCCGGAAGAGATCTGCTTCCGTGCAGGCTGGATTGATGCCGAACAACTCGAGCGCCTGGCCCAGCCATTGCTCAAAAATGGCTACGGCCAGTACCTGCGTAACCTGCTTAGCGAAAAGGTTTTCTGATGCACGCTACCCCTCTGGCCATCCCTGATGTCCTTCTGTTCGCCCCAAAAGTCTTCGGCGATGACCGGGGCTTCTTCTACGAAAGCTTCAACGCCAATGTGTTTGAAGAAGTCACTGGCCTGCGCCCCGATTTCGTTCAGGACAATCACTCTCGATCAGTGAAAGGCGTGCTTCGGGGCCTGCACTACCAGTTGCCCCCTCATGCCCAGGGCAAACTGGTGCGCGTGGTCCAAGGGGAAGTGTTCGACGTGGCGGTCGATATCCGTCGCTCCTCCCCCACTTTCGGCAAATGGGTCGGTGCGGTGCTTTCTGCGGAAAACAAGAATCAGCTGTGGGTCCCGCCAGGGTTCGCGCACGGTTTTGTCACCCTGAGTGAAACCGCTGAATTCTTGTACAAGACCACCGATTTCTACTCGCCTGCCAGTGAGAGGTGCATCGCGTGGGATGACCCGGAAATCGCTATCGAGTGGCCGATTGATTTCAGCCCGAGCTTGTCTGGCAAGGATCAACTCGGCGTGGCGTTGGCTAACGCTGAAGTGTTCGAGTAATCCTGCAACGGGGCCAAGCCGCGTAAGGCTTGGCCTTGTCAGCAACTACAGCCTAAGCAGTTCTGATTGGCCGACACCTGGGCTCGCCATAGTAAGAAACGCTTGCGAGCGATTCACCCGCTTCGATGATTAGAGCGGCGCCGCTTTTCCCGGTAACTGATTGAGTCTGGTGTTGAGTACGCAGGCTTAGGCTTCAGAAAGCAAAAGAATCAGAATCTGCCCCTTCCTTGTAGTCCATTTCCCAAAGATACTCTGACCCCGCATTTACCATTGCGACCGCGTTTCTACGCTTCTACTCTCGGGGCGTCGTTGCTCATCAACGACACGGCTTTGACAGGTCGTAACGGTATTATGCACACAGCTCGCGTTATGGCGGCTGTACGTGGGGCACGCTTGCGTGCGCCGGAACTTGCATAGTCCGCCGGTCTGTCAACCTACGTACAGCTGCCTCCCTCTGTTTGACAGCAGTCGGGAGGGGGCCCGATTGGAAGGTACTATGCGATGCTTAAGATCGTCCCCGACCCACCGCACCACATCCACTCCCTGGAAGACACCCTGATTCAAGCCTCGGATCACGCGCTATGCGCCGCAACCGTC
>Ga0209370_1003103_pt1 | contig 10973 bp, 4 predicted proteins | sample AgamicAtPrz_FD_187164 | JGI IMG/M metagenome (GOLD analysis project Ga0209370, IMG submission 187164) | Agave microbial communities from Guanajuato, Mexico - At.P.rz (SPAdes) (version 2) | ecosystem: Host-associated > Plants > Phyllosphere > Phylloplane/Leaf | place: Guanajuato, Mexico... | reverse complement strand
TTGCGCCTTTTCGTTCGGGTCGCCAAACCCGGTCGCGGAATTGGCCGCGACTGGAGCAAGGTATCGCTGTGGGGGCTCTGATGCAAGGTTATCTGTTGTATGAATAGGCGCGGAAAACTGTAGGAAGAAGTCAGGGCTAGGGGCAAGCTGAAGCTAGAGACTGAAACTCGCAGACTCATTCTGGTGCGGAGACAGGAATCGTATCGATACCTAACCATCTGATTTTTAATAATATTTTCAACAAAAGCCCTCCCCTCTACCTCTAAAATTACCTCAAGACGCCTCCTCGATAGGTCTGTAACCAAGATGGGACGGAGGGCATAAAGCATCAGCAGGATTGCTCCATGCCTGCGGCAAACAGCACAACGGCGCCAGTGAACAGCTACAGTTTGCCTCTGCCGCTCACCATCAGTGCCCCCTTTCGTCAACAAAGTGCATTTTTTGCCCGCCGACAGCGGGGCTAATCCTCATCGTCGAATACATTCGTCCGCCCAGGGTAGTAGTCAACTGTCAGTGATTCAGTCACCTCTACCACAGCCATGGTGTGCCTAAACCGCGAGGAGCGATCGCCGAATCCAGGCTCAAACTGACGAAGTACTATCAAGATGAGCAAGTGCGCGCTGTTCGCGGTTAGGTACTTTTGGACCAAGTCCGACCGGCAACGTAGTTGAGTACCACTGGACCGGTTTTCTTCGTAACGGTCGGCTTGCTGGCTCCAAGTTTCAGAATGCACAACGACAGCACCAGACGGATCAACCCACCGACGTCCGAGGGCGTCTGCCATCGCGATGTGCGCGAAAGCATTTACATGGCTGGCAAGTCTCAACCGCAAAGCCGCCTGGACTACGCCCAATGAATCGGATGCATCTAGCCCCTCATCGTGCTCAGCATCGACGACCCAAGGCATGAAGGGCAGATGCGATTGCGCGGCCTCAGAATCCGCATCCTCATACTCGTCCAACCGAGGAATATAAGCTTGGAACGGCTCTTGGCGGGCGAGATCAGATGCGACCAGAGTGCTTTCCTTGGCCGAGACCAAAGCAGATCGGATGTGGACGTCGACTCCGTCGATAGACTTCCACTCGCCATCAACCACTAACCAATCGCCCAGCTCGCCGCTGATCCCCAGTAGAGATTGCAGCGTGCTCGGCGCTCCAGTTAGGCCAACTGTACCCTCGTTAACTTCCCGTAGATTGATGCGGGTGGCCAGAGGTCTGCGATCCGTGGCGTCGGCCAACCAAAGCCCATCTTTACGAGTCAACATTCGCCGATTCAACCACTCCTCCCACGGGTTACCCTCGTCATAGGGGCCCTGAACCACTGGGAGTTTGGAGAGAAACTCACCGGCTACCGCATGTAAGGCATGCCAACACAACTGCTCACCATAGGTATGATGATCAGGGGAGAAACCACGATGACCTCCACGGCGGTACACAGCGCGCCCGCCCTGATCCGACATATGAGTGATTTCAGAATCATGCTGTCTTACCCATTGGTTTATTGCATCCCCTGTGGACCAATATGCTTGGCCGAAGACCTCACCTAGCTGGCTGACTTCATACTTTCCAAAGTCATAATCAAGATGTAATGGCTTCAATGGCTTCGACACGCCCTCGGGCCTACCTTTGTAAAACGAGCCACCAAGATGCTTGCTCGACTTAGCCATTGGATAGGTCGAGTGATTCACACGTTCAAGCTCGGTTACTACCTCTTGCTCCAACGTGAGGTGACCTCCGCGGCTGCACGTGAGCAGTGCTTGCGCCGAGAAATGCTTGAAAAGCACATGAGGGTTTGTTGCATCCAGGGCAATTCGCTTGATAAGGGTCTGGTGTTTACAGACCGCTGCTGGCTTATCAACGGCAATTCGCGCCAATGCGATCAGGAGCCAAAGCTTCGCATGAAGATGAAAGAACGGCATTTCCGCAGCTTGAAAACACCCCGCATCGGTAGCGTCAATCTTCATCACAACCTTGTCCAAAATATCTGCCCGGCCAAGTCGTACAGCAACCCTGAGGCTATGCGCGGCCATCCAGCGTCTCTCAGCCTGAGGCGCACCAAGCGCGAACCAGAAAAGACCGGCAGCCGCCTCCGCTTGATCACCGGTCGGGTAGAGATTGGATTGCCACGGGCCGTCCACTACCGAAGACGCCAACTTGGCTGCTCCAGCGTTTAATAATCGATGGATGGCCGCTTGACCGACACCCTCTGCAGCCGACCCATTAACGGTAGTCCCCAGGCTCAACCAAACGGATGCCGGCACATCGAAATTGGGCCGGGAAAACTCCTTGATCAATGCCAAGGTGAGCGTGTGACGGTCCACGCCTGAAACCGCCGAAAGCTCATTGATGTCCGAGGTGTTTAGATAACCAAATGAAACAAACTCATCCGCGCACTGCCGGATAATGATTTCGGCGCAGTCGTATAGCGTGCTGGCAAGAGCATTGGATGCTTGCGACCAAGCACTTTTGCAGGAACTCAGAACGCGAAGCTTCTCATGGAGCTTCAGTTGCTCCTGACGAGCAATCATGGTGACGTATTGTGACCACTTGCCATAGGGAATTTTCGCCTGAACTTGCTCGAAAAAGTCGCGTTGCGCCCCCCACCCCCAACCATTTAGCTCATGGAGTTTCTCTAAAGCATCTGCAAGGGAGAGCTCTTCCACAGGGTCTGTTTCGAGGACAAGTGACGCAAGCAACGATTCGGCAGCAACTTGCTCTTGATGGCGTCGCTCGACATCGGCGAGAAGGGGTGAACCTCTCCAGTTATTCAGGTCGTTGTATTCACGTGTAGAGACTTCAATCCGCTCAGCCAGTGAGGTCAAGTACTCGTACTCGCCGGACATCTCATCGAAGGCGGACTTTGCCAGGCCTGCCAAGGCACGAGGTACCGCGGCGCCAAATCCGTGAGGATTGTTTTGCTGGTACTGGGTGATCAACTCCTCTGTGACCCCCTCCAGCCGCCCCACTTGCCGACGCTCTAGGGTCTCAATCAATTGCTCAGTACCGCACACATAGAGCTCTGCCGGATTAGCAGTGCGAAGGATTGCCACGGCAGCCGCTGGATCGATTTTCTCTAAATGGATCAACGCCCTGACATACGGGAGGAGTGTGTAATCAAGTGTGACCCTACCGCGATCCTCCCAGCGCGCAAGCTTGGCCAACCCTTTCACGCCCGAGACTCTAGCCATCGCCAGGCCATCCAGGCCCCAATTGAACTTGTTTTCCTCCTCACCGAGATTCAATTCGCAAATGTTCGAAAGCGTATGACTGTCCTCATCCGACAGCTCCTCGCCATGCAGGGAGGCTGCAAACTGCATCAACTCATTCACGAACTGATAGTCGCCAGAGCCGACGGCATCCATCTGCTCCAAGCCCCGATGAAAGTAGACAACAGCTTCCTGCTGGCTGGCTGGCGATACCGCTCGCGCTAAGTCGGCGAACAACGCTGCTCGCTGCTTGACCTCATCTTCTCGTTCGATGGCCTTTTTGGCGATGTTGGCTGTAGCCCCGGCCAGAGCTTGAAACTCGGGCCGGACGGCCAGCACACTAACGATGCTGATCAGATGCGGAATATCGGAAACTCCCCGGGCTTGTACTGCCTCCAGGTAGTTGACAACCTCAGCGTGCTCTAGAGAAGGTGCTGCTTCGAACGCCAATGTCAGAAGCCGGTCGGCCACCAATAGTCGTTGTCGTTGAGCATCAGTGCCACCGGATTGGTAGTCGTTGCAGCGGAGCAGCTCTGGCCAGAGGTCGAGTAGCGGAGTCAAGCAAAGCCCACTTTCAAGCGGGTGACCGAAGCAGGCGGCAAATGCACGGGTGATTGTTAACCAGTGATCCAGTTGGTGTGCCAGGAACTTCACGGCAGAGCTTTTCGTATCGGCTGAGATGCCCTTCTCATGGCTATCATTCGCGAGCTTCTCTTTAGCCTTCGTCTCGAGCTCAGCCTTCAAAGCTGTAATGAGCTCCAGCCCTTGCAGTTCCGCAGGCATATACAAGATTAGATCAGCCAGTTCTTGGGGGAGCAGATGTCGCTCAAGGAGGTTTACCTCCTCGGCGGCGCAGAGCAGCGCCTGCTTTGCCAGAAATGAATAGACCTCTCCAGACCAGTAATCGCTCATGTATACGTACAACGAAGGAGCAGATACTGGCGTGGCGACCAGGATGCCGCGGGCCTCTGTTTTCATTCCCTGCATCAAGGCTATTGATGCTGCTCGTAACAACCCACGGATGATCCGCGGATGTTTGTAGCCATGGTCCTTCTCTCCCACCCGCACCTGTCCGGCTTTTTCGCAAGCCTCCGCGAGCCTGGTGATCAGGACTTGTTGCAGGGATTGATCTCCTTCAACAAAAGGAATCAGAGCTGTCAGAGCTCCCAAACCCAACAACTCCGATTTCAAGAAAGCTTCTACCGCGCAGCTTTGGAGGCTCCCCAAATCAGCGCCCAGGCGTAGGAGGGGTACTAGAGTTTCGGCCACCTCAAAGGCATACCAATCCATCCATACCGCGAAGTCGTGTGCCGCACGTTCACTCTCCCCTTTAATGAGATAGCAGAAAGGCACGGCAGCCATGTCCAAGGCAGTCGGGTCCGCTCTGTCGTGCTGCAACTGACGTTCGCGGTCTTGTTCAAACCAGTGGGTCCTCCACTCTCTAACCCGGTGGGCGTGGTGATAGGCATCTGCTAAATCACCGCCAAGACCATAAGCAATCGTCAGCCGCGCGTGACGTGTACCAGGCCAGTGAGTACGTAACTCAAAAAGACGCCGGATTGAGTCAGCATCCCCGGAAAACACCGTGAGGTCAGGATTGTCGAGAATGTAATCCGTACCACGCTGATCCACCGCGGCAAGCGTCGATAATTCCACCAGAAGAGGGACCAGGTGGTTCACTTCATCCCTCTCCGCCGCGTAGGCCACTGCCGCCCGCAAACGCGCGTGTCGAATGGCCTGCCGACTCACAGCACTTTTGATGGAACTCGGGGTCCGGTCATCAAAAGCAAGGTCGAACAGCCGCTCGCCGTCCTCCAGTTGCTGCAATAAATCGGGCAATGTGGTCGCGGCATAGATCGACGTGGCCTGCATGCCAAAAAGGTTATTTGCGAGACTGCGTAAGATGTCCTTATTTGCGCAATGCTGGTCTCGGATGAGGGTTTCTGTGGGCTCATCCCGGAACATCAGTCCATGCTTGGTATGCTCTAACAGCGGGGACAGGTCTGCGGCGAAGCTGGCGATAGCACCCTCAGCCAGCCCGCTGGCCTCAGCAAACTCCCGCACGGGGACTGGCGGCGGCAGAGACGCCAGGCCCGTCAAAAACATATTGATTTCAGGGTCACGGTAGCCGTGCTTGCGCGCCTGTTTGAGCGCGGACTCGATTCGTTTGTGTAGCAGCTCATCCAACTGGATGACATTGTCCCTCTCGGATGAAGCCAGAAGTCCGGGAGCATCTGCGACCAGATGCTCAAGGACGCGAGCGTTGCCTCGTGATCGAGACTGAGCAACTTGAACGTTGGCTTCGCTGTGCTCGACCAGCCGATCTCGCAGGAACTCGCGGGTTTCATCGATCGTGAAGGGCAGTAACTCGAACTGTTCACATATCGCGTCGCCCATCGCCAAGGCACGTCGATGGGTGCGTAAGCTAACCACCACTTGCACGCCTGGGATCGGATCACCGTGAGTTATGCTGGCGAGCAGAAGCGCAGGGAAGGATGCTTCACCGCGATCTCTGGCTTGCTCGCCAGCATTATCGATTGCGTCAAACAACAGGATGAGTTGCCGATTTGCCCCGAAGCGTCGAACCGTTTCTGCGGCTTGATTCATTCGTAAGCGAAACACCCTGATCAGGTCATCGCTGTTATCGGTGCCCGGTAGCAGTGGGTCACAAAAACCTCGACACGCCAGTTCATTGACGATGTGAACCAAACCTTTCCGTGGGAGATGCCGAGCATCGCCAGGGGCCCGGTACTGCCCCATGCCGAAACAATCGAAGAGAACAATCTCATGGGTTTCTGCAAGACGACCCGCAATCGAATTCATAAAAACCGTCTTACCGATACCACCGTCCGCATGGATGACCAAAGGGGCGGTAAGTTGCGGAATTTTTGCGACGACATCGGATAGCTGGCGACGCTCTAATACCGCGCCGACATCTGGAAAACTTGCGGGACAGGGCATGAGGTCGCGTTCATCTTGCAGTTCTAGGGCAGTCAGAATATCAGCGCGAGTTATGACATTTCGCCGTTGATTGGCAAGGTTCGCTTTATCTCGTGCAAGCTCCCTGATGGAGTTGAGCCGGACTCTGGCCTGAGGATCACGTGCAGCGGCCCAGTCCGCGAGGACCACTGCCAACCGATGCTTGCTTTCCCGCAGATCTCCGCGAAGCCCCGTGAAATGAAGCCGGCTAACAAACTCCACCAAGTCCTTGCCCTTGAGCTTACAAGCTGCCTTGACTTGGTCTGCCTGCTCTTTCGCGGTGCCCGTCAACACCGTTCCGGCAATGATTCCAGCGATCGCATTGTCCAATTCGGAGAGAATCGGACGGTTCGTCACAAGCTCAAAACGAAGCTTGTCTCGCGCTTGAGCAGTGCCGTATTTGGTTTTGTGAGATCGATAGGTCTTGGCGAATTTATCAATGGTTTTCTTTGCGTCAGCCGCGCGAAATGCCTTGTCTTCCGACGCTTTGGAGTATTTGACCTGCACTACAACGATCTGGTGCGCCTGCTCGAACGAGGCAGCACTCCCAAAATACAAAACGGCATCGGCAATTTCGTTGCCCGCGTCCGCTGCTCCTTTTTGGTCGATGGGAGAAAAGCCCTCAATCGCAACCCCAATGAATTTGTCTTTAGGCAGCACCAACCCCAAACACTTACGGGCCACCCACGCCTCGTGGAATTCGTGACCGTCCCGGGACGCCCGGACACTGTCCATTTTTTCACGCGTTTTAGTCATTGCGATCGAAGCGCTCCCTGCTCGCCTTTCTGAGTCTCTAGGAGTCGATCATGACATTTTCTGCTGGCGCGGCCTATCTGGAGGAGCTGTCAAATCAGTCTTTGCTGTAGCGGGAGATCGGATAGGAAGACCGCACCCGATGCCGAGTTATACGAATTGATGGTCATCAATTTGCGCCCTGAACTCGCTCGAATCACAGTATTGGTCGAAATCGTCTATATCACGCCCTTTACGTGATGCCTGAATCCAACATCAATACAATGTTCCGTAATGCCTAGCGCTTGAACACCCATGACTTGTCTAATCGACGAGTGATCAGCCGCACAGTCAACAAGTAGTAATACCGCGTCAACTCACTGTGCCGGCCTAGGCAATGCTCGAGAAACCACGCCACATGCTTTCTCTGCCAAGCCCAAGGCGTCTCTCGCTGCCAGCGTTCAGATATCTCAGCTTGAATGAGCTTTGCTTGTCGTAAATGACGCTGCCGCGTTGCGTACGATCCCGTCAGCACAGCAGCCAAGAACAGTTCCATATCGAATGGCTTACTCATGTGCGACCTCCAATGTAGGCCGCGACCACATCGATCCGACCGTGCCCCAACTCATAGCTGATTTGCCTTCGGGCCTCACGATCTAGGTTCCTATCTGCCTGGCAACATTGGCCCCCATTGATTGGCGCGGGGTGTTGGGTGATGTGCTCGTAGCGCTCACATGCGTAAGCCGCTCGTAGTTCATGGAAGCCTTTGAGGTTGTGCCCATGGAGGGTGTCCCGCGCACGTCGGACGAATTCCTGCAGAACCTCCAGGTAACGTTCGTTTGGTGCAATCAGAGTGCGGCTACCCGCAGGTGACACCTGCCGTGCAAACCCAAGTGCACCTCGAACATGGTCGTCCACCGCAATCCAGCGTGGCGCCGAGGCGCCGGCGCGGCCGCCTTTGGTGCCGTCCTGAATGTTTATCCTGCCTAGGTCATCAGCCTCGCGGCTTAGCCGTGGCAGATCAGCCAAGATGGCCTCACGCAAGCGCATGCCGGTGGCTCGCGCCAACAAAACAATCGCGGCAGCTCGTAGCTGATGTTGGCTGCACAACGCATTGACGATCTGTTTAACCTGTTCGCGGTCTTGGCCCTGCGGCACCGACTGTCGAACCCCGCTGCGCTGCATACCCAACGCCTTGCTCGGGCTGGGCAGTTTCACGTTCTGATCACCGCGAAGCGCTGCCATGGTCCTGTTAACGCTGGATAGGCGGTTTTGTGCGGTGCTGACAGCCAGGTCACCGCGCCTAACCACGTCGCGTAGATACGCCGCATAGTCCGCCAACACCTTCCGATCAATCTGCCGCGCATCATTGATACCGGGCCCTTTTTCGGAGCGGCACCACTTCACGAATGCCTGCCACCGATCACTGTGCGCCTTGACCGTGCCGTAGTGGCCTCCGCCGAACATGTCTTTCAGCGCCTGCGGTCCTGCGTAGCTCAACTGCCTGCCGTAGCCGAAATTGCGGCCATTGCGTCTAGCCACCAATGCCATGTCAGTCACCTCATCTACCGTTCTTCGATCCTCGCCCCACGTCATCCCGCCAAGAATGCTGAGTGTTATCAGGGATCAGGGCCCCTGCGACCTGTGGGGAATGTCCACTACGCGGGACTGGCGGCTCCTTACGACCGGGAGCAAGGGCATCTCATGATCTGGCCTCCTGAGCACCGTTACCGATGGGCGGGTGGAGGCTGCATTGGCTGACTAAACCAGCGCCTGAAGATCCTGAGCCGGGTGAACGCAGCAATGCTATGACCGGGGCATGCCTGACTGTCAGTCAGGTGCAGTCCATTCCCTGGTCTGCGGCACCATCATCTACATGGCTGTTGCTGGTGACATCGGCGTTTGTCACGCCGATTGTCACGAGGGAGAATGCCGCAAAGCCTTGTGCAATCAGGGCTGCAGCAGTGGTAGAAGTGCCCGTCTCTTTCCAGAAGAAAGAGACGGGCACAGGTTGGCGCAGGAATCGGCCAAGCGGATAGGTTGCTGCAGGGCAGCTGGGTACGGTGTATTGGCGCACGAGCGCCATATGTGTAAGAGCATCCATCACATGGGTAGTGACCGGGCGAGCTGCCGGATGCGAATCGCCCTTGGGGAGAACCACCGCGAAAGCGGCGTGACCTTGAAGGCTCGGGTCACCTGGGGTGCTGTCAACGACAACCATTGCACTGTCTTTTCTACGCCCGCAATCCGAGAGGGTCAAGCGACTCGCCCGCTGGATTTTGCAGTTGAAAATAGCATTGGGCGTGTACGGAATCCCGTGGTTTCCAGTGGCCGATTTAGTGCTTTTGATTTTTTAGGTGAGGTCCATCCAAACAGGGCGGCTTTGCAGCCCTGTTTGGATGGACCCGTATGGAAAGCAGATCACCGAAATTTCAAAGCCGTGCGCTCACTCGACTGCGCCACGCCTTGCTCTAAGGCGCGATACGTTTGCCCCGGTCTGATTGGCGAACTCATGCGGCGAGATATGCTCCTGCCGATTCGCTTCGAGGTAGCGGCTCCACCAACTCATGATCATTCGCCGTTCCTCCAGAAACTCCGCCTTGTGGATATACGCCGCTCGAACGTTGTTGCGCTCCCTGTGGCTCATCTGCCGCTCGATAGCCGTCTCTGACCAAAGTCCGGATTCGACCAAGGCACTGCACGCCATGGACCGGAAGCCATGCCCGCAGATTTCGGTCTTGGTGTCGTAGCCCATGTTCCGCAGAGCGCTGTTGACCGTGTTTTCGGACATAGGCTTCCACGAGCGAGCGTCACTGGTGAACACCAGGTCGAAGTACCCCGTGATCGCATGAATCTGTTCGAGCAACGCCACCGCTTGCGGCGACAGCGGGACCAGATGGATGTCGCCCGCCATTTTCGTCCCTCTGGTCGAATACGGGACGCCGTCCAACGCGGGCCGCGTGTCAGGTATCTCCCATATGCCGCGCTTCAGGTCGAACTCACTCCAACGTGCGAAGCGCAATTCGCTGGAGCGCACGAACACGTGTAGCGACAGCATGACTGTCAGCCGAGTGAGCGTGCGTCCTTTGTAGTTCTCGATGCGGTCCATCAACTCAGGCAAACGAGAGAGCGGGAGTGCAGGCCGGTGCGTAACCCGTGGCGCGCTGATGAAGCCCTCAAGGTCATATGCAGGGTTCACCGTGATCAGCCGCTGCCGCTTAGCCTCACGCATGATGCTCTGTAGGTAGTTTTGCACCCTCAAGGCCACATCGATCGTGCCGCGTTTCTTGATCTCTTCCAGTGGCTGCATGAGGTCAAAGGTATCCAGATCAACGATGGCGCGTGCGCCGAGCAGCGGGAATACGTGAGTCTTCAACCGACTCAGCACGGTCCTGGAATGGCCAGGCGCCCACTTCACGGACATTTCCTTATGCCAGTCCAAGGCAACTCGCTCGAACGTGTGCCCTCTGACAACCGCCTCGGCCTTGGCCTGTTGCTTGGACGCAATCGGATCGATGCCCTCAGCCAGCATCCGCTTAGTCTCCAGACGCTTCTGCCGAGCATCTGCGAGACCGATGACGGGATAGTTGCCGAACGAGGTCAGCCCCTCGCGCCCATCCGGTTTCACATACCGGAAGCGCCAGCCTTTGCGGCCATTGGGGTAAACGAGGAGGTAAAGACCGTCACCGTCAAAAAGCTTGTAGGGGCGGTCAGTAGGTTTGGCCGAGCGGCATGCAGTGTCGGTCAGGGGAGCAGTAGTACGAGCCATAAGGGTAAACCCCTTTATCGAATCGACTTTATCCCAAACGTTACCCCTAAATCGGTTGGCAGCTGCCGGATTCCGACGGAACGCAATAACGAAAAAACCCGCCAAGAGGCGGGTTTTACGGGGGTTCCAGAGATTTTGGTAGCCTTCGCTGGAACCTGAACTGGTGCCGGAGACAGGAATCGAACCTGCGACCTTCGCGTTACGAGTGCGCTGCTCTACCGACTGAGCTACACCGGCGTGTAGCGCAACGTACCACTGCTCGCACCCGTTACGCAAACCCCTGTTTCC
>Ga0209370_1003099_pt1 | contig 10990 bp, 8 predicted proteins | sample AgamicAtPrz_FD_187164 | JGI IMG/M metagenome (GOLD analysis project Ga0209370, IMG submission 187164) | Agave microbial communities from Guanajuato, Mexico - At.P.rz (SPAdes) (version 2) | ecosystem: Host-associated > Plants > Phyllosphere > Phylloplane/Leaf | place: Guanajuato, Mexico... | reverse complement strand
ACTCGAAGCGTCCGCTGAACCCGGACTTCGTGCTGAACCAGCCGCGCTACCAGGGCGCATCGGTGCTGCTCGCCCGCAAGAACTTCGGCTGCGGCAGCTCGCGCGAGCACGCGCCGTGGGCGCTGCAGCAGTACGGCTTCCGCGCGATCATCGCGCCGAGCTTTGCCGACATCTTCTTCAACAACTGCTACAAGAACGGGCTGCTGCCGATCGTGCTGACCGAGCAGCAGGTCGATCACCTGTTCAACGACACTTACGCGTTCAACGGCTACGAGCTGACGATCGACCTCGACGCGCAGGTCGTGCGCGCGGGCGACGGCCGCGCGTATCCGTTCGACATCGCCGCGTTCCGCAAGTACTGCCTGCTGAACGGCTTCGACGACATCGGCCTCACGCTGCGCCACGCGGACAAGATCCGCCAGTACGAAGCGGAGCGGCTCGTGAAGCAGCCGTGGCTCAACACCAAGCTGGTCGGCTGATAGCGCCTTCGAGGCGGGCGCGCGTTCCGCGCGCTCGCCGGCCTGCCTCCATCACAATCTACCCAGTCAGGAATTTCGCATGAAGATTGCAGTGCTGCCCGGCGACGGCATCGGTCCGGAAATCGTCAATGAAGCGGTGAAGGTGCTGAACGCACTCGACGAGAAGTTCGAACTCGAACAGGCGCCGGTCGGCGGCGCAGGCTACGAGGCGAGCGGCCATCCGCTGCCCGACGCGACGCTGGCGCTCGCGAAGCAGGCCGACGCGATCCTGTTCGGCGCGGTCGGCGACTGGAAATACGACTCGCTGGAACGCGCGCTGCGCCCGGAGCAGGCGATCCTCGGGCTGCGCAAGCACCTCGAGCTGTTCGCGAATTTCCGCCCGGCGATCTGCTATCCGCAGCTCGTCGATGCGTCGCCGCTGAAGCCGGAACTCGTCGCGGGCCTCGACATCCTGATCGTGCGCGAACTGAACGGCGACATCTACTTCGGCCAGCCGCGCGGCGTGCGCGCGGCGCCGGACGGCCCGTTCGCCGGCGAGCGCGAAGGCTTCGACACGATGCGCTATTCGGAGCCGGAAGTGCGCCGCATCGCGCACGTCGCGTTCCAGGCCGCGCAAAAGCGCGCGAAGAAGCTGCTGTCGGTCGACAAGTCGAACGTGCTGGAGACGTCGCAGTTCTGGCGCGACATCATGATCGACGTGTCGAAGGAATACGCGGACGTCGAGCTGTCGCACATGTACGTCGACAACGCGGCGATGCAGCTCGCGAAGGCGCCGAAGCAGTTCGACGTGATCGTCACCGGCAACATGTTCGGCGACATCCTGTCGGATGAAGCGTCGATGCTGACGGGCTCGATCGGCATGCTGCCGTCGGCGTCGCTCGACAAGCACAACAAGGGGCTGTACGAGCCGTCGCACGGCTCGGCGCCGGACATCGCGGGCAAGGGCATCGCGAACCCGCTCGCGACGATCCTGTCGGCCGCGATGCTGCTGCGCTACTCGCTGAATCGCGCGGAGCAGGCCGATCGCATCGAGCGCGCGGTGAAAACGGTGCTCGAACAGGGTTACCGCACCGGCGACATCGCGACGCCGGGCTGCAAGCAGGTCGGCACGGCGGCGATGGGCGATGCGGTGGTCGCCGCGCTGTAAGCGCATGCCAATGAAGTGCGGTAATTAATGTGGAAAAGGGCGCGAACGGGCCGGAAAATCGGCCGGTTCGCGCGCGGTTGGCCGTTGTGCGGGCCACCGGCTTTGTGTAGACTCGAACGATGGCGCTGATTTCCCTGATCTCCCCGGTCCTGAAACTCCACGGCAACACTGCCCGTGCGGGTGCGCGCGCCATCGTCATCACGAAAACCATTACCACGAAAACGATCATTAAACGCTGATCGCCGTCGTGCCCGCCTGTTTCCCCGCGCGGTCACGCGGGGACGGAAATGGCGGGGAAGCTCCATTCAAAGCAAAGGGTTAGTCATGAACGTAGGTCTCGTAGGTTGGCGCGGCATGGTCGGCAGCGTCCTGATGCAGCGCATGCAGGAAGAGGGCGATTTCGACCTGATCGAACCGGTGTTTTTCAGCACCAGCAACACGGGCGGCAAGGCGCCGTCGTTCGCAAAAAACGAGACCACGCTCAAGGACGCGACCAACGTCGACGAGCTGAAGAAGTGCGACGTGATCATCACGTGCCAGGGCGGCGACTACACGAACGACGTGTTCCCGAAGCTGCGCGCGGCCGGCTGGAACGGCTACTGGATCGACGCGGCATCGTCGCTGCGGATGCAGGACGACGCGGTCATCATCCTCGATCCGGTCAACCTCGACGTGATCAAGGACGCGCTCGTCAAGGGCACGAAGAACTTCATCGGCGGCAACTGCACGGTCAGCCTGATGCTGATGGCGCTCGGCGGCCTGTTCCGCGAGAACCTCGTCGACTGGATCACGGCGATGACCTACCAGGCCGCATCGGGCGCGGGCGCGCAGAACATGCGCGAGCTGCTGTCGCAGATGGGCACGCTGAACGGCGCGGTGCAGGAACAGCTCGCCGATCCGGCTTCCGCGATCCTCGACATCGACCGCCGCGTGCTGGCCGCGATGAACAGCGAGGCGATGCCGACGAGCCACTTCGGCGTGCCGCTCGCCGGTTCGCTGATTCCGTGGATCGACAAGGATCTCGGCAACGGGATGTCGAAGGAAGAGTGGAAGGGCGGCGCGGAAACCAACAAGATCCTCGGCAAGCCGGCAATGGGCGAGCCGGGTTCGATCCCGGTCGACGGCCTGTGCGTGCGGATCGGCGCGATGCGCTGCCACTCGCAGGCGCTCACGATCAAGCTGAAGAAGGACGTGCCGCTCGACGAGATCAACGGCATCCTCGCATCGGCGAACGACTGGGTGAAGGTCGTGCCGAACGAGCGTGAAGCGTCGATGCGCGACCTGTCGCCGGCGAAGATCACCGGCACGCTGTCGGTGCCGGTCGGCCGCCTGCGCAAGCTCGCGATGGGCGGCGAATACCTGTCGGCGTTCACGGTCGGCGACCAGCTGCTGTGGGGCGCGGCCGAGCCGCTGCGCCGCATGCTGCGCATCCTGCTCGACAAGTAAGCACGCTGGCTGTCCGGCTCGCGGGCCGGGCTGCACGACACGACGCGCCGCGTCGGCCTCGAGGTTCAGGGCCGGCGCGGCGCGTTTTTCATGCGCGGCTCAGCGCAGGTTCAGCAGCGTCTGGTCGACGGCCTGCTGGGTCTTGATCGTCTGCGCATTCGCCTGGTAATTGCGCTGTGCGGTGATCAGGTTCACGAGCTCGGTCGTCAGGTTGACGTTCGAGTTTTCGAGCGCGCTGCCCTGCAGCGTGCCGTGATTCGTGCTGCCCGGCGCGGAGATCTGCGGCACGCCCGACGCGGCCGTTTCCGCATACTGGTTGCCGCCGATGTTCACGAGCCCGTTCGGATTGTTGAAGTTCGCGAGCGCGATCAGGCCGAGCACCGCGCTCTGGCCGTTCGAGTAGTTGCCGGTGAGCTTGCCGTCGGTGCCGATCGAGAACGTCGTCAGCGTGCCGCTCGCGAAGCCGTCCTGCGCGAGGTTGTTCACGCCGTCCTTGCCGCCGTACTGCGTCGTGCCGCCCAGGTCGAGCGTCAGGTTCTGCGGATTGGCGCCGCCCGCCGTGTTCGGGATCGAGAACGCGAACTGGCCGAGGCTCGGGGTCGGCAGGCCGGTCGCGGCCGACGTCGTCGAGCTGATCCGGCCCGATGCGTCGAACGTGACGGTGCCGAGATTCGTCGGCGTCTGGCCCTGCACGCCCGCGTAGGCCTGCCACGTGCCGGCCGCGCTCTTCGCGAAGTACATCGCGACCTGTTGCGAGCCGCCGAGCGTGTCGTAGACCTGGATCGACGTGTTGTAGTTGTACGTCGTGTTGTCGGTCGCGTTGAACGGCGTCTTGGTCGGCACCTTGTCCTGCGCGTTCAGGTTGAACTGGCCGGTGATCCGGTTCGTCGCGCGCGGCGCGATGTTGCTGGTCGGCGCCTGCAGCGGCACGGTCTGCGCGGTGTTGATCACGCCGCCGGCGGCTGCCGCATAGCCCATCAGGTTGCGTCCTTGCGCGTCGACGATCGCGCCGTTCTTGTCACGGTGGAACGTGCCGTCGCGCGAATAGGTGGTCACGCCGTTGCTCGACATCTGGAAGAAGCCGTTGCCGTTGATCGCGACGTCGAGCGACGACTTCGTCGAATTGATCGTCCCCTGGCCGAAATGCTGCTGCACCGACGCGAGCCGCGTGCCGATGCCGATCTGCGTGTTGACCGACGTCGCGACCGAATTCGCGTACATGTCGGCGAAGTTCGCGCGCCCCTGCTTGAAGCCGACGGTGTTTGCGTTCGCGATGTTGTTGCCGATCACGTCGAGGTTGCTCGACGCGCCGGCCAACCCGCTCAAACCCTGCTGATAGCCCATGTTCGTCCCCGTAACGAGCTGATGAGTGATGCAGTCGTGCGACTGCGCGATGGCCCTTCGGTACTTCACGGCATCAGCCCGGCCGGGCGCGAACCTGCCTTTCCGGCCGGTGCGAGCGCGGGGTCGAATGTGCCGATTCCTGTTTGAAGGCGATCGTATCGACAGCAGTTATTAGGTCTGTGTAATTTTGTGTAATGTGATTGAATTGATGCAGAAACGATCGCTTTTATATGAACAATGGATCGTGTGGAAAGCGGCGAAAGCCTTATAGGGCGGGGCTTTGCTGGTGTGGATTTTTATTTATTCGATAAGAGCGGGAAATTGCCTTCTTATCGACGAATTGGAAGTGATTGGAGTGGAGTCGATCGCCGGTCGGGATTTGTTTTGATTTCCCGGCTGTGAATTCATTAACGGCGACCGGGATGGATTGGTGAGGCGGCGTTTGCGATTCTGTCGCCGTGATCCTGCGGCGGGCGATGTTGCTGCGAGACGGTTTTCAGCTGCAGCACGCAGGTTCGTTTTGATCGATCGGCTGCATGGGCTGCGGCAGGCGGGCCCGTGCGACGCGAGCGTACGATCGCGCCGGGTTGTACCGGCCGGCGACGAATTCGGCCGGAACCCGATCGCGTGAAGTAAACTACGCGGTTACGACGCACAGACCCGCCGAAAGCGTCGCGTTCCGCGCGACGCTTTTGCATTTCTGCAGCACTTTATTGACGCTTTCAACCGCGAATCCGAGCCGCGCCCGCGCGCGGCGATAGAGCCAACGATGTCCCGAATTTTCTTGTTTCCGCGTCAGTCCCGTCTGTCGTGCGCCGTGCGTGGCGCACTGGCAATCCTGGCGCTCGGCGCAGCCGCATCGGCGTGGGCAGCCGGCACCGGCGACCTGCCGGCGTCCGCCGCCGGCGGCGCCGTACCGCTCACCGTGACGGTCCAGCCGGGCCAGTCGCTGAACGACATCGCGAAAGCGGCCACGCAATCGCACGATCCGGCCGTGCTCGCGCGCGCCGGTCGCGCGCTGTTCGACGCCAATCCGCAGGCGTTCATGAAGCGCGACGCGAGCCGCCTGAAAGTCGGCGCGACGCTGACCGTGCCCGCGCTCGACGCGACCGGCGCGGCGCTCGTGCCGGCCGGCGCATCCGCTGCGTCCGGTACGTCTGGTACGACGGTCGCTTCCGCTTCCACTTCCGCGTCCGGGCCCGCCGCCGCGTCGGGCGGAGCGGCGATCGCGCAGCACGGCGCATCCGCGCCGCACCCCGGCTCGGCCGCGCAACCCGCGCCGGTGGCGCCGGTCGTGCATGCGGCTCCGGTGAGCGGGGCGAGTGCCGCGACGGCGGCGGGGGCGTCGGCTTCGGTCGGTGCTTCGGATTCGAGCGGCGTGTCGGCCGCACATGGCGCGTCGGCTGTCGACAGCACGCAGCAGCCGGCGGCGCCGACGGCCGGCGCAAGCGGCCCGCATGTGTGGAGCGGGGCGATCCAGCCGGCGCCGTCGTCCGCGAGCGAGGCCGCGGGGCAGGCGGTGCCGGGCAGTCCGGTCTCCGGCGTGCGCGAACCGGCCGGCGCGGCGCCTGCCGTGGGGGCGTCGCAGCCCCGGCCGTCGAGCCTGCAGCAATTGCTGGCGTTGAAGAACCGCGTGCTGATGGAGTTGCAGAAGCACGGCATCGGCAAGCCGGCGACGACGACCGGCGTCGCGCCTGCTCCGGCGCCCGTCGCGCCGCGTCCGGCCGCGAGTGACGCGGGTGCATCGACGGGTGCATCGGCGGCTGCATCGACGGCAGACGAAGCCGCGTCGGGTGCGGCAGCCAGTGCGCCGCAACCGGCATCGGCTTCCGTGCAACCGGTCGTGCCCGTCGCGACACCGGCACGTCGTACCGAACAGATGGACTGGCGTCCGGCCGCCGCGGCCGGTGCAGCCGTGATCGTGCTCGCGGCCGGCTTCGTATGGCGCAAGCGCCGGAAGGGTCGCCGCGCGGACGACGCGGGTGCCGCGACGACTGCTGCCGCAGCAGGCGGCGCCGCGGCTGCGGAAGCGGAAGCCGCGCCGTCCGTCGAACGCGAACTGCCGATCACGCCCGAAATGCCGGTCGCACGCGATGCGGCGTCCGACATGAATCTCGCCGCGGCGACTGCCGCGGCGGCGGAGACGGTCGAGCCGCCCGCAGCGGACACATCGCCTGCGCCTGAAGTGGCAGCACCGCGCGACGAGTCGCCCGAATTGCCGGTTGCTGACGCTGCCGTGTCGCCCGCGAACGACGCGACTCCGGTTCCGGCTGAGGCTCCGCACGACGCAGAACCGGCGGAAAAAAACACAGCCGCCGACAAGCCGACCGAACCGACCGAGCCGACCGCCGCATCCGTCGCCCCTTCGACAACCGAAGCACAGCACGCGACGCTGATGCAGAACGCGATCAGCGCGCTCAACAGTCTCGACATGCCGTTGCCGCCGCGGGCGGCGGACGAGCCGTCGTTGACGCCGGAGGCACTCTCCGCGCGGGCAGTACAGTCCGACACCGACAAAATCGCAACTAACGGTCAGTCCGCCCAGCACCCGCCGATGGGTTCGGGTGAAACGACACCGGAGCATCCGGCCGACCAGGACGACGAGTTCGACTGGGATCCGGACGCGGCGACGCCCGCCGGCCAAGCGGGCAGCGCGCCTGCGGCGACATCGCTGCCGCCGCTCGGCGGCGCGCAGTTCGGCGCGCTGAAGCTCGATTTCGATCTCGACCTGCCGTCCACGCCGGGCGCTGCACTGCCCGCGCTCACCGCAGACGAGCTCGCGCGCATCGCCCGCAACAAGCTGGACCTCGCGGCCGAATACGTCGAACTGGGCGACCTGTCCGGCGCGCGGACGCTGCTGCAGGAAGTGGTCGACGCGAACGACGCCGCGACGCGCGACGATGCACGCGCGCTGCTCGCGAAACTGGCGGACGAGGCGTGATGCGGATCGCGCTGGGCATCCAGTACGACGGCGCGGCGTTCTGCGGCTGGCAGGCGCAGCCGCACGGCAAGACCGTGCAGGACCGGCTCGAACATGCGCTGGCCGAGTTCGCGCGGGTGCCGCTGCACACGACGGTGGCCGGGCGCACCGATACCGGCGTGCACGGGCTCGGGCAGGTCGTGCATTTCGACACGGACCTCGAGCGCGAGGTGTTCTCGTGGGTGCGCGGCACCAACGCGTTCCTGCCGTCGACCGTGTCGGTGCAATGGGCGAAGCCGATGCCGGACACGTTCCATGCGCGCTTTTCGGCGTTCGAGCGCACCTACTACTACGCGCTGTACGTGCATCCGGTGCGTTCGCCGATGCTGGCCGGGCGCGCGGGCTGGATCCACACGCCGCTCGACGACGACGCGATGCGCGCCGCCGCCGCGCACCTGATCGGCGAGCACGACTTTTCGTCGTTCCGGTCGTCGGAATGCCAATCGAAGACGCCGGTCAAACACCTGTATCAGATCGACGTGCGGCGCGCAGGGCATTTCATCCATTTCCGCTTCCGCGCGAACGCGTTCCTGCATCACATGGTGCGCAACCTGATGGGCTGCCTCGTCGCGGTCGGGCGCGGCCGCTATCCGGCCGACTGGCTCGCCGACGTGCTGGCCGGGCGCGACCGCAACCTCGCGGCCCCCACGTTCATGGCCGACGGGCTGTACCTCGCCCACGTCGGCTACCCGGCGGAATTCGCCGTCCCGCCCGCGCGGCTCGGCAGCGTGCCGTGGAGCAGTGTCTGGGCGGATCTGGACCCACAAACATGACGGAGCACGCCGTGTCTTCTTCGACTTCCGCCGCGGCCGGCCTGCCGCCGCGCACGCGCATCAAGCTGTGCGGGCTGTCGCGCCCCGAGGACGTGCTGCATGCAGCCGCGCTCGGCGCCGATGCGATCGGCCTCGTGTTCTACCCGAAGAGCCCGCGCGCCGTGACGATCGCGCAGGCGGCCGAGCTGGCGAGCCTCGCGCCGCCGTTCGTGTCGGTGGTCGGGCTGTTCGTGAATGCGACCGAAGCCGACATCGAAGCCGTCGTGCGCGACGTGCCGCTCACGATGCTGCAGCTCCACGGCGACGAGACGCCGGCGCAATGCGACGCGCTCGGCCGCGTGGCACGGCTGCCGTGGTTGCGCGCGGTGCGCGTCGGCCCCTCGACGCAGCGTGCCGATTTGGTAGAATCGGCTCTTCATTATTCGAAAGCGCGCGGCCTCCTGTTCGACACCCTGGTGCCGGATTACGGCGGTAGCGGCAAGGTCTTCGATTGGTCTCTTATTCCCGCAGAGCTCGCGCGTCGGGCCGTTTTGAGTGGTGGCTTGAACGCGCAAAACGTCGGTGATGCGATCCGCCAGCTGCGTCCGTTTGCTGTCGATGTCTCGAGTGGCATCGAAGTGGAGGGCGCGAAGGGCGTGAAGGATCACGCCCGGATGGCGGCGTTCGTCCGCGCGGTACGCGAAGCGGACGCCGGGTGATGCAAGCCGGTGCGGCCCCGAAATCGGGGCACATCGACCGATCGAGAGAGACACCATGTACAACCTTCCTGATGATCGCGGCCACTTCGGCCCGTATGGCGGCGTGTTCGTCGCCGAGACGCTGATTCACGCGCTGGACGAATTGCGCGCGGCGTATGAAAAGTTCCAGAACGATCCCGACTTCGTCGCCGAATTCGAGCGCGAACTGAAGTATTTCGTCGGCCGCCCGTCGCCGATCTATCACGCGCAGCGCTGGAGCGAGATGCTCGGCGGCGCGCAGATCTACCTGAAGCGCGAAGACCTGAACCACACGGGCGCGCACAAGATCAACAACGTGATCGGCCAGGCGCTGCTCGCGAAGCGCATGGGCAAGAAGCGCGTGATCGCGGAAACGGGCGCCGGCCAGCACGGCGTCGCGACCGCGACGATCTGCGCGCGCTTCGGGATGGAGTGCGTCGTCTACATGGGCTCGGAGGACGTGCGCCGGCAGGCCGCGAACGTCTACCGGATGAAGCTGCTGGGCGCGACGGTCGTGCCGGTCGAATCGGGTTCGCGCACGCTGAAGGACGCGCTGAACGAAGCGATGCGCGACTGGGTCACGAACATCGAAAGCACGTTCTACATCATCGGCACGGTCGCGGGTCCGCACCCGTACCCGATGATGGTCCGTGACTTCCAGCGCGTGATCGGCGACGAGTGCAAGGTGCAGATGCCCGAACTCGCCGGCCGCCAGCCGGATGCGGTGATCGCGTGCGTCGGCGGCGGGTCGAACGCGATGGGCATCTTCTATCCGTACATCGACGATCAATCGGTGCAGCTGATCGGCGTCGAAGCGGCCGGCGACGGCCTCGACACGGGCCATCACGCGGCCTCGCTGATCGCCGGCAGCCCGGGCGTGCTGCACGGCAACCGCACGTACCTGCTGCAGGACGACAACGGCCAGATCATCGAGACGCATTCGGTGTCGGCGGGCCTCGACTATCCGGGCGTCGGCCCCGAGCACGCATGGCTGAAGGACAGCGGCCGCGCGCAGTACGTGCCGATCACCGACGCAGAAGCGTTGAAGGCGTTCCACGACTGCTGCCGGATCGAGGGGATCATTCCCGCGCTCGAGTCGAGCCACGCGATCGCGTATGGCGTGAAGCTCGCGCCGACGTTGCCGAAGGACAAGCTCCTGCTCGTCAACCTGTCGGGCCGCGGCGACAAGGACATGCACACGGTCGCCGAGCGATCGGGCATCGAACTCTGACCCCGACCGATGCGTGACCTGATCGAAGAGCCGGGCGGCGGCGCCGCGAGCGACGCGGAGGCGGTTCAGCCCGCCGCTGCCGTGCCGCGCGCGCTGCCGTCCGGTATCGAGCTGCACAACCGCGATTTCCTGACCCACGCCGCGTACCTGCCGGATGCGTCGATCGACCTGATCGTCGCCGATCCGCCGTACGGGCTCGGCAAGGACTACGGCAACGATTCGGACAAGCGTTCGGGCGACGATTTCCTCGCGTGGACGCGCGAGTGGCTCGAGCTCGCGATTCCGAAGCTGAAGCCGAGCGGGTCGATGTACATCTTCTGCACGTGGCAGTACGCGCCGGAAATCTTCAGTTTCCTGAAGACGCAGCTCACGATGGTCAACGAGATCATCTGGGACCGGCGCGTGCCGAGCATGGGCGGCACGACGCGTCGTTTCACGTCGGTGCACGACAACATCGGCTTTTTCGCGGTTTCCAGGGCGTATTACTTCGATCTCGATCCGGTCCGCATTCCGTACGACGCCGACACGAAGAAGGCCCGCTCGCGCAAGCTGTTCGAAGGCAGCAAGTGGCTGGAGATGGGCTACAACCCGAAGGACGTCTGGTCGGTCTCGCGCCTGCATCGGCAGCACGCGGAGCGCGTCGATCATCCGACCCAGAAGCCGCTGGAAATCATCGAGCGGATGGTGCTCGCAAGCTGCCCGCCGGGCGGCCGCGTGCTCGATCCGTTCATGGGCAGCGGCACGACCGCGGTGGCCTGCGCACGGCAGGGGCGCGACTTCGTCGGCTACGAGATCAACGAAAGCTATTGTGCGATCGCGCACGAGCGCGTGAGCGCGCTCGCCGCGCCGGCGTGCGCGTGAATCGCGCCGCCGC
>Ga0209370_1003097_pt1 | contig 10993 bp, 10 predicted proteins | sample AgamicAtPrz_FD_187164 | JGI IMG/M metagenome (GOLD analysis project Ga0209370, IMG submission 187164) | Agave microbial communities from Guanajuato, Mexico - At.P.rz (SPAdes) (version 2) | ecosystem: Host-associated > Plants > Phyllosphere > Phylloplane/Leaf | place: Guanajuato, Mexico... | reverse complement strand
CAGGCTTGTTGTGATCATTGTTCAGCAGCCAGAGAGACATTGGACGCGCCAGCCTTTGGTCGGATTGACCGACAAGGCTGAAACGATTTACGGATTGTAACCGAATTGCCAGCACAAACAAACGCGGCCCACCCTGTCAATGCGGCACTTCGCATCAGGGTGGGCCGCGCTTCCCGGAGCTACCTCAGACTTCCGGGAATACACCGTCCTCGAACGGTTCCTCGGTGCCGCCCTCGGTTTCCTCGGCGGTATCGTTGACCTCCTCGGACAGCTCGGTCGCTTCCGCCTGTACCTCCACAGCCTCCTTGACCTGCTCCGCGAGTTCTTCATTCACCGCGTTGCCCATATCCTCGACGATCTGCGGCAACTGCTCGTTGACCGTGGTGACGTTGGTGTTGGCCCCCGAGATATCGCCGGCCTCGAGTTGCCCCTTGGCCTCGAGCAGATTGTCGTTAGCCTCTTCCAGCTGATCGGTCACCTCGATCTGGGCCAGGTCGCTCACCTGTTCGGCGGCACTGTCGATCGCCCCGCCGGTATTGTCGCTGGCCACCGACTTGTACGCCGAACTGCCGCTGGCGCGTACCTCGGACACCGAGGAGGAGAAGTCTGCCTCGCTGGGTACCTCGGCCTGTACGTCGCCAGAGGCATTGTCGAGCTGCGCCTGGTTGTCGGCACGGGCCTGATCGCCGACCTGCTGGCCGTCGTTCTGCGCGTCCTGCACCTGCTCGGAGGTCGGGTCCTTGCCGTCGTTCTCGTTGGCCTTGTCCTCGGCCAGCTTGTCGTTCTTGGCGGTCAGTTTCTGCTTGAGGAAGTCCAGGGCCATCCACAGCCCCATGGCCTCCATGAAGTACTTGAACACGGTGCCGAAGGTCAGGTTCGACCAGAACTTGTCCCAGCCCGACTCCGGCGCCAGCGGGATGGCGATCACCGACTTGCCCAGCATGGTGCCGGCCAGCAGGGTCAAGGCCGTGGTGTCCGAATCCTTGCCGGTGAAGGTGCCCTTGTAGCCGAAGGTGCAGTTCAGGGTAATGGCGCCACCGCTGCTGTCGATCAGCTGGCCATTGGAGAACTGCAGCGTCTTGCTGCTGCCCTGGGACGTGAGGGTGATGGTATAGGCGCTCTGGCGGTCGCTGGGGTCGGCCGGCGAAGGCGCGTTGGCCTTGCGGGTAAAGGTGATGGTGCCCTCGGAAGTGGCGCCCTTGGCATTCTGCCCGGTGGCCGCCGAGTACACGTAGAAGGTCGCGCCCGGCTTGCCCTGGTCGTTCATTCCCCACAGATAGGCAAATCCGCGCATCCAGGTGCTGACCGCGACATAGCTGGGGAAGTCCAGGCCAGCAAATGTCGGATACTGGTTGAAGAACGCCGCCATCTTGGCGTTGCCATCGGCAACCGAACCGCTGCTGAAGGCATCCTTCATGGCCGACTGGAAGTTGGCCGACATCTGCGACGAAGGCGAGGTCATGATGTTCTGGCAGAACGTCAGGGCGGTCTGCATGTTCTTCGCCGCCGCCGCGGTGATATTGATGTCGGGGTAGGTCTCGGTATTGAAGTCGAGCTGCTCGCCCACGGTCATCACCGGAAACAGCGAGTCGGTCCTCGACACCAGCAGGTTGTAGAGATGCGATACGGCGGTCTGGTGCTGGCTGTTGACATAGGTGTCATGCAGCGTGGCGGTGGTGCTGGCACCGTTTTTCAGCACGTTGCCGCTGGCCATCGACAGGAACTTGAGGTCCTGCAGGTAGCCCTGTTCGCTGGTGCCGCTGGCGGCATGGGCGTCGAGCACCACGACATCGACGCCAGACTGGTTGCTCAGCTTGACGGTCTCGTTGATTTGCGTGGCGGTGCTCAGTTTGGCGGTATTGGCAGTGTTCACGTTGCTCTCCTTGCTGGTTGCGGTGAATGACACATCAATACGCAATGCACGCCGTGGTGCTGCGCACCCCGGCCTGGTAATGGGTGGACAGGATGCTGCCGCCGACCGGCAGGCCACGGCTGTCGAACTGCGCCCCGGCATAGTCCACGTCGGTCACACGGATCACCCGCTGGCCGTCGCGGGCATACAGGGTCACCAGCGTCCGGCGCGGCGTTCCGCTGCTGCCCGGCTGGGTGAACCAGTCTTCGCGCCGCTGCAACAGGCTGCCGTCCTGGCGCCGCTGCACACTGCTGCGATCGGCGGCGCGGTTGGGCGCCCAGGGGGTGCAGGAGCAGAGCAATGGCGCAGGCCTGAGCGGCGTCATGACGCCTTCCAGGTCCAGCCGCTGCCGGCCCACCAGTTGCCCCTGGCGATAGCGCAGGGCCGTGGCGCTGCGGGGTTTGCCGCAGGCGGCGTAGGTGCGCACCACCAGTTCGCCGCCATGGACCTGGCGGCGGGCGTCGAACAGCACGCCGCCGTAGTCGGAGTTGATGTGCTCCAGCACCGCATTGCCGCCTTCGATATAGCGCGTACCGATCACCTGGTATGGCACGCCGGTAGCCCCCAGATAGGACTTGGCGCTGTAGGTCCGCGTGCCGTGGCCATCGGTATGGTTTACCGCAAGCGTGCCTCCGGTCAGCCGGGTTCCGGCCATCTGCGCCTGCCCATAGGACACACAGGTGCGTCCCAGCAGACGGCCTTCGGCATCGAACTGGCGGGTGCTGTAGCTGGCATAGCACTCCTCGTCGTAGGCCATCTGCGCCTGATGGACAAGACGCCCCTGGGCATCGTTAGTCGACAGCGTCGCCAGGCCGTGGGACGGCGTGCCGGCGGCAGTGAGGTGCAGGGCGTCGTACTGGCCGAACACCGAGCGCCGCACCTGGCCCTGGTCATCGAGCAGACGCGTGATCGAGGACCGCGCCCGCCCCTGGTCATCGATCAGCAGGTGGCTGTCGGCATGCGGCGCGCCCCCGGCGTCAACCGAGCGGTAGCGCACCTCCAGGCCGCCATCGGTCTGGGCGTGGTACTCTGCCCGGCCCCGGGTGGCGACGTTCACCCCGTCCGGGCCGTAGTGCACCAGCGACACCGCCCTGGGCGGCCGGACGGCGTAGCCGGGGTCGACCAGGCCATCGAGCAGGCTCTGCAAGGCTTGATTGTTCATGTCGGTACTCCTTCACTGACACTGTCAGGCGCGAGGATCCCGGCCAGGTGGTCGAGCAAGGCGACCCCTTCGGCACGGGTGGTGGCTTTCTTGTAGGAGAAGCGCATGTCCAGGCTGACCCGGGTACGCTCGCTGTCGTTGCGCATCGAGCCATGCCCCAGGTAGCCGCCATCGAAGATCAACACCTGGCCATAGCGCAGGCTGACCGGGCTGTAGTCGGCACTGCCATAGTCGCTTTCCAGCCACAGGGCGGCGCCAGCCTCGACATCGGTGAACGGCATCCAGAAGTTGACCTGGTCGATGCGCTCGGTAACGCAGATATCGTGGTGGAACGAACTCACGCTGGGCGTGCCGGCCAGGTGCACGCGCAGCTTCGGGTGGCTGGTATAGGAAATGCCACGCCCCACCAACGGCGCCAGCACCTGGAGCATGAAGGCATGGTAGAGGGTCCAGAAGTCGGCCGTGGCAGGCTGACGCTCCATCATGTCGCTGAGCAGCAGGTTATCCCTTGGGCGCAGCCGCGCCGGGCGGCCACGTTCGAGGTAGTGCTGGCGCAGATACAGGTGCAGCCGGTCCAGGCGCTGCACCTTGTACACGTCCCGCGTCAGTGCCGCGGCGAAGGGAAAGCGCCGGGTGTCGTAATCGAGAACCAGACGGTTGCGCCGGGGCCGGGCACCGGCCTCGGCCATCAGCCAGGCGCGATCCACCCCGGCCAGCAACGGCTGCACGCGCATGTTCATCCGGCATCCTCCATTTCATCCTGGCGCAACCGCGCCAGCGCCTCGCGCAACAGGCGCAGGTTGCCGCGCGCGCGGTCGTAGCCATGCCAGAGGAAGATCCCGCCCTTGTCGCTGGCCGCCACCATCACCGCCACCAGGTGCTGCCAGGCCCATTCGGGCAAGCCCAGCCGTGGCTGCTCGAGCAGTTGGCCTATCCACAGCGGCTCGATCAGGGCCATGCCGCGCAGTTGCACCTTGCCACCCGCGGCGCTGCGGCCCTGGCCATGCAACAGCGGCTTGAGCGTGATCGGATCGAGGGTCACGTCCAACTGACCGGACTCCAGGGCCGGCGGGCCACCCTGCCACTGGATGCGTCCCTCGCGAAATTCGGCGTTTACCGGCTTGCCGGCGATCTCCAGCCCGTAGGGCCCCAGGCGCAACGCCAGCAACTCGGCCAGGCGACCATGCACCAGGCGCAGGCGGTAAGCCCCCTGGGCCCACTGCGCCAGGTCCTCGAAACGCCGTGTCGACAATGCCAGGCGTCGCTCACCGATGCGTGTGTCTCGCCCGTTGAACAGCACTTCGCCGGGCAACGCAACGCCCTCGAGCAACACATCGACCCCTTGGCTCGCCGAGGCCGAGGGCACGATGCGCAGCGCCTCCCCGGCGACCCGATAATCCCCAACCGCCAGGCACGCCGGACGCGCCAGCGATTGCCCGCGCAGGGCCACCTTGTAACCGCTCCCGGCCTGTTCCCCGGCTGGCCACACCAGCCCGATCCAGCTGCGCCCGCCCTGCACCGAGAGATCGGATTGCAGGTAACCGGAACTGCCATTGCCGGCCTCGGCGCTCCAGGTCAGCACGCCCGACTGGTAGCGCACGCCCACCAGCGGTTGGCCATCGAGGTCGACACGCAGGCCGGCGTTCTTCATCCGGCTGAACAACGAGAGGCTCATGCGCCGGCTGCTGTCTAGGTAGAAGCCACTCCAGGGCGCCAGGCTCGACTGCAACAGCGCATTGAGCTCGGCATTCATGCCCGGCCAGTCGATGCTCAGGCCAGCCTTGCGCGACCAGGCCGCGGCGACAGCGCGCAGTTCGCCCGGCGCGGCGGCGCTGAGCGCCCGGTGCAGGGCGCTGCTGGCCGAGGTATAGGTCAGCAGGTGCTCGACCCCTTCCCGATTGCCGGGATGACGCTGGGCATCGGCCCCCTTGGCAGCCAGTTGCACCGCGCCCGGGTCGCGTTGCCCCAGCAGATGCCGTTCGCGGGCATCCAGCCCGCCCCAGGCCTGCACCGCGGCCTGGGGGTCGTCGCGGTACTGTCGGCGCAACTCGGCATCGTCGGACAAGGCAAGAATGAAACGCCCGGCGCCAGTGTCGGCCTGCCACTGGTAACTGGCCGGCACATCGAAGCGGGCGAAATCGCTGAAGGCACGACGTTCACGCTTGTCGTAGCGGTCGATCACCCGCAACGGATCACTGGCGGCGCGTACTGGTTGGCCGGGGCGGATCAGCCCCAGCCGCTCGAGCATCTGCGGATCCGATTGCCCTGCGGTGCGCGGCGGCAGGTAGAAGGTGGAGATACCGGTCACCCACGATTGCGCCAGCGGATCGCGCAGGCTGGCCAGGGTCTGCCGGTCGATCAGTGGGTCGATCCCCGGGTAGCGCGAACCGACATAGTTGATCACCGGGTGCTGCGGACCGTAGAGCGCCTCCAGGTAGTCGAGCAGCACGGCGAAGTTGCTGTTCAGGTACCCCTGGCGTCGGTAACCCAACTCGCCGATCAGGCCGACCTGCCAGAGCACCAGGTGCAGCCCCGGGTCCGGCTGGCGGCGACGGATCAGCATGTCGGTGGCTTCATACATCTGCATGCCGGGTTGGCTGGGGTCCACGCCCAGGTCGGCACACAGGGTGTCGAGGGCGCTGACTGCCGCACGCATGCTGGCGTGGTGCCCTTCACGGCGGGCGATGGTCACGGCGCGATGGGTCGACAGCACGAATACGCCAGGGTGGCCATAGAAGATCGCCACCACATGCTCACCGTTGCGCACGTGATGCAGCATCGCCTCGGTCATCTGCATGTAGGTCAGGTAACGCGGTTTGCTGTCGTCGTAGAGCACGTACAGGTCATAGGCATCCGGCCGCTGCGAGAGGATCCAGATCTTGGTGGCCGGGTCGGCGACGCAATAGAACACATGGTCGGCGGCGAGGATCCGCGCCTCGTCGCTGCGGCTGAAGTCCGAGGCCTCGATGCCCGAGCCAAGGATCTCGAGGGTGCCGGGGCGTTGCGGCGCAACCAGCAGGGCCGGATCGTCGCTGATGTCCGCGGCCCTGGCCGCGATGGCCTGGGCCAGCCGCCGCCAGCGACGGCGGTGGTCCTCGGCGCTCGGGTAATGGGTGGCTTGCGCCTGTTCGCGGTTGTTGCGGGTCGTCATGCTCATGCGGTTCGCTCCTCAGGCGCCTTGCGCGGCCAGGTACTTCATCGCCACACTCGCCCCCACCTTCACCGGCAGTGGCTTGCCCTGGTAGGTGGCGTTGCCGAGTATCACGAAGGCCTTGCAGGCCTGGTCGCCGGTGTAGGGCGCCATGCTCGCCACCACCTGGTTCTCGTCGTCGCTGGACCAGCGCCAGTTGGCCGCGTCGTTGTCGGCCTTGGTGTTGCCGGTCTGCAGCAGCGTGGAAATGGTCACCCCGACGGTCTTCGGATCGCCCTGCACTTCGGCCACGTACTGGCTGAAGGTCTGCCAGCGGGTCGCCACCGGCTTGTCGTCCTGCAGCATGTAGTTGACCAGCACGCCCACCCCGGTGCTCTGACGCGGTTGCAGGTTCTCGATGTCCTTCTCGTCCTGGTTCTTCCAGGCCTGGAAGATCGCGCCCACGCTCTGGAAGGCGACGTAGATCACCGCCCCTTCGATCAGGGTCGGCAAGGCCTTGGTCATGATCCAGTTGCCGACGCCATTGACCACCTTCATCAGTGCGCCGGGCTCGACGTTCACATCGGTGTCGATATCCACGTCGACGTCGATGTCGATATCCGTCTCGGTGTCGGTCACCACATCGATGTCCACGTCGATGTCCACATCCACGTCCACATCGACCACGGCGATGAAATCGACGTCGACATCGATGTCGATATCCACGTCGACGTCCACATCGATGTCGATGTCGATATCCACGTCCACATCGACGTCTATATCCACGTCGATGTCCACGTCGACGTTGACCGGGTCGGCCGCGTCGCCCACGCCACTCCCGGCGCCGGCGGTGTCACCGGTGCTGTTGAGGCTGTCCTGGATGCGGCTGATCAGCTTGCCGGTGTTCTGCGCCAGCCACTGCATGCCGTTGGCCACGGTGCCCAGCAGGTTGATCGCGGCGTCGAGGGTCATCGCCAGCTGCACGGTGAACAGCGCGCCATAGGCCATGTCGTAGGCGACCGCGTACCAGGGCAACTGCGGGTTCTGGTAGGACTGGGCGATGAACTGCTGGCCATCATAGGTGCCGACGAAGGCCCAGGTGATCACATCGGGCTTGCCTTCCCAGGTCAGGTCGCGGATGAACCCGGTGGTGTTGAAGCCGTGCTTGTCGTCGGCACCAGGGCTGGTCAGTTGGCCGTACTGGAATTGCAGCGCACTGCCGCCGCCCGTGCTGGGGCTGTAGTTGGCCTTGCCGTCGGCGATGGTCAACGTGCCCACCTGGGTGGTGGGCAGTATGAAGCCCATGGAGTTGCCACTGGGAGGTTCGTAGCAGTAGTAGGTGCCCGGATAGGCGTACAGCTGGTTGTTGGCCCAGTAACCCAGGGCCGAGAACAGCGCGAAACTCACCCCCGGGTAGCCATTGGCGGCGAAGAATGAGGCAGCCTTGTCGTTGAGGGCGTTGGCCGGGGTATCGCTGACCAGCTCGCAGAATTCAAGGGCGGTGGAGGTGAAGGGCTGGCTGATGAACGACTGATAGAACGCCCAACCGGAGTTGGCCGTGGTCACATCCTGGTTGCCGACCCGCACCTGCTCAGAGTCTGGCAACAGGGCGTTGGCCACCTGCACCAGCAAGGGGAACTGGTCGCACTGGCGCACGATCACCAGCCGCGCCAGGCTCTCGGTGAGGGGTAAGGTGGTGCTCTGGTTGGCGCCCAGCGAGCCTTGCAGGGTGTACACGGCGGTATAGTCCGCCGGATTGGTGGAAGGCGGATCGGTCGCGGGGTTCTTGTTGAGGGTGGTGTAGATGTCCAGCGCCAGGTTGGTGTTGTTGGTGATCTGGACGGGATAGGTGGCCATCTCGATGCATCTCCCTTGCCTTCGAACAGCGCCAGGGCGCCGGGTTGAGACTCGACGGGCCAAGGAAGAAGAAAGGAGTGCGAGCGCGCAGGCGTGCAGACGGCGCACGCAGTTGAATGCGGGCCGCATGCCGTCCATGGTCGGGGATCCAGACTCGTCCTGAGGCTGTCAGTCAGGGTGTCATGCACTATAGCGAGCGACCGGTAACGGCAATGGAACAGTTGGCGATATGCCAGCAGCGTTCAATTGCCAATGCGTGCCCAAGGCGGACTGCCAGAAAAGGCGGCCCAGACAAACAAAAACCCCCGGCCACATCCATGGTCGGGGGTCTTGGATCAGGCCGTGAACGGCCGGATCAGGGTAATCCCAAGATTACTGCTGCTGAGGCAGTTTATCGATCGGGCCGCAGCCGCCGATGATCTTGGAGATGGAAACCGATGGGTGGAACAGGTAGTCGTACGAGCAGTTCTTAGGCTGGTTGTAGACCTGGCCAGTGCAGCCGGACAGCAGGGCAACGCCCGAAACGACAGCAACAGCGACAGTAGCTTTGATCAGCTTTTTCATAAAAATCCTTTAGTCCATGATCCACCATCAAACGGATGGCGCGCGGATCATACGGGAAATGGCAGTGAGAATGAAAGGCATTAGTACAGGTGCACTAGTTGACGGGGGTCAACTAACAAGTTGATGGCACGGCAACTAAGCGAGTTGAACTACTTGCTAAAACGTTACAGGTTGGCGTGGTTCGCACAGATCGCCCTTACCGGAAATAGCTTGTTTCCCTGGGACTGACGCGTATCCCGACTGAAAAGCATGGACTTCCCTCTGCCCGTAGTCCTTTTCCGAGTCGGAAGTCCCCTTCCTTCAAAGCGTTGCAACCGAGCGAATCGCTCTCTAGCCTCAGGCCGTCACTGCGCTTAATCAAGCGTCGTCCGGCTTGGCGCCTGACCCGCAAATCCCCTACATGGACAAGGTGTAGCCAGTAGGCTACTTTATGCATGAGCAACCTGATCGACACAACGCCAGAATTCGAATCCTGGCTCGATAGCGTCAAGGACCCCATCGGCAAAGGTGCTATTGCGGTACGGATTCTCCGCGCAGAAGGCGGCAACTTCGGCGACACCGAACCCGTCGGCGACGGTGTCAGCGAAATGCGCGTGTTCATCGGGCCTGGCTACCGCATCTACTATGTGCGCACAGGCATGGCGCGCTATTTGATGCTCTACGGTAGTGACAAAAGTGATCAAGGCAGAGGCATCAAGCGAGCGAAGGAAATTCTCGATGCCCTGCGAGGTAAATGAAGATGAATAGAAAAGCCGAGTCTGGCGATATGCCAATCCTTGACCTGGAACTGAGCAACACAACCCGCTTCGAGGCCTCCCGCTTCCTCGACAACCCCGAAACCATTGCCGCCTTCCTGGCAGAAGCCTTGCACAGCAACGATGCCCAGACGCTGATGCAGGCCATCGCTGAAGTCGCCAAGGCCATCGGTGTAAATCAGTTTGCCCAGGATGCAGGTGTTAACCGCGAGTCGCTCTATAAAACGCTCAAGGGAGGGGACAAGACACGCTTCGCTACCGTCCAGAAGCTGATGCTTGCACTAGGGGTGGAGTTGACGGTCAGGCCGCTCGAGACCGCCAACGCCTGCAACAAGGGAGTCCAATAAACAGGCGAGGGCATGAAGTGAAAACGGAGTTGCCTGAAAAGAGTCGAGCAGGCATGGCCAAAGCACTGTCGCAAGATGTTTCCCACGCAGTAACCAACAGCCCCGCTGTTTGATGCAAAAAGCCCCGTAGCGCGAACTACGGGGCTTTCAGCAAAGAAATCGATACAGACCTTTATTGCATCAACCAACCTGCTCGAATCGCCGTCGCCTCACGAACAGGCCCACGCCCAACCCGGTGGCAAGGACCGACAGCAATCCCAGGTCCAACCCGAACAAACGGGCTTGGCTAACAATGATGCAACCGGCGACACCAACCACCACCAGCGCCACCCCCAGCCACTTGCGCAGCGGGTAGGGTTTAAGGAACCGATCCAGCAGGCCATAAAGCACCAGGGCGATAACCGCATAGATAATTTCGGACACAGGCGCCTCCCTCAGGTCTTGATGATCAGGGTCGAAGTGGAGTGCTGCGGACCGATGCCGCCATTGACCTGCGCCTCGATGCTGACCAGCACATCGCCCGCATGGTAGGTGGGCAGGACGTCATTGGCATAGGCACGCACCCCAGCGCCCACTGGCACGCCAACATACGGCGATGCAACAGAACTGGCGGCGGCGGCAAACGCCGAGGCGGCAAGGTTGGCGACCTTGGTGCGCTGGGCATTGAGGGTATCGCCCTGCTGCCGGGTCAACGGCTTGGAGATGCCGATCTTCATCACGCATGGCAACCCCTTGGCCAGCATCCTGTCGTATGTCTCGACGACCTTGCTGTTGACCTCGTAGTGGGCGCTTTTAGCTTCGCCGAAATGCAGCTCGCGCAAACGCCCGCGCTCGCTGTCGGTCAGGGTGATCTGCGAGACGTTGAAGACGATCCCGTGATTGCCCATGTATTGAAAAGTCCCTTCGAACTTCATTGCACGCATCCTTACGAAAACAAAGGGCGCGATTCTCTACGAGAGCAGTGCCGCTGCAAATCGTGGCAGGTTGCCAGCAAGCGCCGCAGGCTAGCGATTGCCCTGCTGTCGGTATTCCTTTTCCAGGAACGCGGACCCGATGCTGACGCACGCTATCAGCGAGTCGCCGCAAAAAACACAGGCAATGAAAAAAGCCCCGAGACGTTAATCTCGGGGCTTTCTCATGTATGGCGGAGAGATAGGGATTTGAACCCTAGGTACTGTTGCCAGTACAACGGATTTCGAATCCGTCCCGTTCGACCACTCCGGCATCTCTCCAATGGCGCGCATCATACCAGCGATTTCGTTTCTG
>Ga0209370_1003095_pt1 | contig 10994 bp, 16 predicted proteins | sample AgamicAtPrz_FD_187164 | JGI IMG/M metagenome (GOLD analysis project Ga0209370, IMG submission 187164) | Agave microbial communities from Guanajuato, Mexico - At.P.rz (SPAdes) (version 2) | ecosystem: Host-associated > Plants > Phyllosphere > Phylloplane/Leaf | place: Guanajuato, Mexico... | reverse complement strand
GCTCGGCCTGGCGGGCCGGGCGGGTGCTACCGACACCGGCACAACGCGGCAAGGTGCAGGTGCTGACGGTCGTCACGATGGGGGCCAACGCAGCGATCGACGGATGAGCAGGCACCGCCGGTGCCGGGGATACAGCCCCCTGACGGGGCAGTAAGCGTGACGAACGGCCGACCGCAACCGGCACCGGGCCGGTATCCCGACCAATCGCCGCAAAGTCGCCGTCAGCCAGGCGAGGCAATGCGGCCGCAGCCGGCTTTGCTCCGCTGCCCTCTTCCAGCGATTTGGCTTTCTCGTTGGCTTGCTCCATGGTCATGCAACTGTCGGAGGTGGTGGCGTTACAGCCGAACTCGCTGCTGACGCCGGCACAACCGGCCAGCAGCAGCACGCCACCCAAGGCGGGGAATAAAAGCAGTGATTTCATGATGTGCGTTTTCATTGAGTCTCCTTAAAACCTGACAGAGAAAAAAGTCACTAACGGTACAGCCAGAGTCATTACCCATCCGGCGCACGTATGCGCCATCAAGAACGCCGGCACATCAAACTCCCAGTGAATGAAAGAACTCCCGGCAACGATTGCGACCGAGATGGGCACTATCAGTGCCAGGCATACTGACAGTGCGTAGACAGAGGATTTTTTGTTGGGACCCGTCATTAAGAAAATTAAGGAGAGCGCCGCCGACCCCGCACACCAGAGAATGTCACGCCGAAAACCGGCCCACTTGTCGGCATCGGTCAGCAGGTTCTCAATGCGCCACGCATCGAGCGCAAGCCAACCACCCCACCAGGCCAGCAATAAAAAGACATATAGCCCCGTCATTTTTCGTTCAGTCATGATTTGGCCTCATCCTCAGAAGGTGGTGTCGGCGCAATAGAAATGCCCTGTCGCACGGCATCCACACTGTATTCACCTACGATGGACTGCAGCAGCACCGTTTTCCCCGCGCCGGTTTGGCCGCAGACGATCATGTTTCCCGCAGCGCCAGAGACGTCGCTCGTAAAGCGAAAGTCATCGAAATGCCGGATAGTGGGTTTGTCGTTGTTATTCATCGGTCTGTCTCCTTACCAATACCGAATTGCGCTGGATCTACCTTGCCGAGGTGATTCAGCATCTGATCGGTGTTGAAGCCGTTCAGGTTCTGCCCTGACTTGGACTGATCGCTCCCGTCGGTCTGCGCCTGCTGACGGCTCTCTTTTTCCGCCGCCACTTCCTCGATGGTTTTCATCTGGAAGCCTTCCTGGAACACCACCGTGACTTCATTGCCGGCGCCGATCGGAATAACCGGGTGATACTGTTCAGCGCGCTTGATGTAGTAATCGCTGAGGGTCGACGCCGCCTTGCTGGCGCCCCCGCCGAGGGCCGACTTGGCAATGTCGCCGGCGCCCATGCTGGCCGTTGCGCCCAGGCCAACGGTCGGCTGCGCCGCCCGGCCGGCACCTTCACCTAACCCATCAAGGAACCCGGCGCCCCAGGCAAAGCCGAGGATTTTGCCGTTACGCATCACCACTTCTCCCTTAACGCCGTTCTTGCCCATAAAGGAAACGTGGCCATCGATGTCCTGATCGATAATGTCGTCACCCCGGATGCAGCTGATTTTGCGGGTGCGCACAATGGCACGCTCGCTGGAGACGTCACCGTAGGCCTCCATGCTGATAAAGCAGCCGGTCGCGTCGTAGGTCTTGCTGTTCGGCATTTCGACCCGTCCGGTCAACCGCACCTGCATCGGCACCGTGGCTGTATTCCCGGTTACCGAGGCGTTGGCATCCGCCCCCTCAATCAAGATGGATTTGGCGAAGCTGCCGGTCGGGATGTAGGGGTACTTTTTCTTTGGCTTGCCGGCGTCTTTCGGGCGCAGTACCTTGCGATACAGCTGGCCTGGCACCTGAACAGGCGTGTAGTCCACGACCGGCGGAGGAACCGCGCCACGGCCTGGATAGAAGGCGGTTGGCGGCGGCACCGGGCCGCCCGGCGCCGGCGGAAAGGCCGACGGCATCGGCTCGCCTTCCGGCGTCACACCGGCAGCAAGAGGGGGAATGGCGGTGGCGCCGGGCGTGGTGCTCCCTGGTGTTGGGGGCCCGTCGCCACCTGTCTGGTTATTGAGCTTGCGATTTTCGTCTTCCAGCGTGCTGATGCGCTTCTGGTCTTCCTGGTGCGCCTTACTCAGCATGTCGATTTCCTGACGCAGCGACGAGAACTGCTTGTTGATTTCGGCCTGCGCCACCTGGGTTTGTGTGATGGCGTTCTCGGTCGCCCGCTCGCCGAAGGTGTTGTCCACCACCCCAGTCATGTCAGGGGCCGGTTCGCTGGCCTGCGTCGGCTCACTCTCACCGTCCTGCGAGACGTACCAGCCCACACCCACGGCCGCGGCAAGCGCCAGCGCAACGCCGCCAGCCCACAGGAACTGTTTGCGTTTGACGATGACATTAATGTTGGCCATCGGCTGCCTCCCCGGAGAAGGTGATCCACACACCAGCACGACCGCCGGCAACAATCTGGGGGGTTGGCGTGTCGAACATCACCGCCCGCACCCCGGCCGTCCAGAAATCATGCTCGTTCACCCAGCGCGGGGACGTGCCGGGATTAGTGACGGTAAAGCGCACCACCTTGAGGTTGTGGCCTTTCCAGACCTGGGCAGCCTCGGCACGCAGGCCGTAAGGCGCAGCCAACTGCTCGGCGGTCACCGGCACCCGGCCATAACCGGCCGGCAACCGCCCTTCCATCAGTGACCGGTTGAGGTCGACCAGCATCGATTCATACGGCTGTGACTGTTCCCAGATGCGGGCCGGCTCGGAGACGCCACGATCACCACTGACCAGCTGGAACGTGCGGCCACTGCCGGCGCGTGGCACCGCGCGAATGGAGAAATTCATCCCGCGCTCGGTTTCAATGACGAAGGTGAAGGGTTTTTTGTTGAGCGTGCTGAGCACCAGCCCGCCGTTGGCGGTCGGTTCATACCGCACCAGGTTCTCGTCAACGCCGGACACCGCCAGCACGCTGTCACCGGGGACGTTGAACAGGTTGGGTTCACTGTTACTCAGCGCAACGGCCGCCTGACTGCCGTTCTGCAGAGGAATGGTGACCGGCGCCAGCACCGTGCCGGCCTGTGCGGTGCCGGCAGCGGTCAGCGCGAAGGCAGTCAGCCATCCGAGGACGGGGTTATTTGTTTTCATCAGATACCTCGACAAATTTGGCCAGCCAGGTCACGCCGTCAGTTCTGTCGATATAGAGGGCGTAATGCTTGAGCACCGAGTCAGGCTTGCTGTCGCCGAACCAGGTTTTGAGTTCACCACGGATGTCGACGCGGCCTTCGGCGGGATAGACGCGAACTCCGGTTTTAAAGAACGCCGCATTAACGTCATTCTTCTTGATTTGGTTGGCCTCCTTGGCCAGCGTCAGCTTGAGTTCCTTCTGCGAAGCGGGCTTGACCATCGTCAGCAGAAATTGGAGGCATCGACCGTCTCCGGAGAGACGTTGAGGCGCAGCGAGACAAAGCTCAGCGCCATCTGCTCAAGGTAGTTGGCGTCCATGCTGTTCTCTGAAATCGCAAACGGCGCCTTGAACAGCATGGGGACGGCAACGACCTGCCGATCGCCCTGCAGTTTGTAATTGGTCACGGAGAGAATGACGATAGAAACAATGCTCAGGAATAACAGCACACCGAGTAACACAAAACTCAGGGCAATAATCCTGTTGGAATTAAGTCTGGCTGAATGTTTCATTCCCTCACCCTATTTAATCCATTGCCGAAAACACGAAGGCGGCACTTTTTTATAAAGGTCACGCAACATAAAGGTGGGCAGATACCAGTACGCCAAATCGCGCAACCAGACGCTGCCCTTCCCTTTTTTAACTTTGCGTATTGCCAGGTAAACCAGAGCCGCCACGATAATTCCCGCAATCTGTTTGCCCTGCCAGAAGAACCAGCAGGCAGAGAGCACAATGGGAATTAATTCGTCAGGGGTTAAACCAAACCAGCGGCCCTGGTTGTTCAGTGTTTTCGGGAAACGGTAAAGATTGATATCGTCTCCCGACATAACGCCTCCTCAGTAGCCGGCGACCTTCATGCCGACGTTGCCGATGATGGACAGAATGATGAAGCCGAACAGGAACTTGAAGCTGTGCGTAAAGACGTAGAGGCACAGCCCGGTCACGACCTCACCGAGGATGATCCACTTGTACATGGTGGAGCCGCTGCCGGCGGTCTGCTTAACGGTATCGTCACCCGTTTTAAGCAAGTCACCGGAAGCCCCCGCAGCCAACGCCAGCTGCGGGAACAACGCGGTCAGAACGGCAAAAGGCAGAACCAGTTTGAGGAAATTCACGGCGCGTTGACGAGAGAACAACTGCCGCAGTGAAAAACCCTGACGCTGGGCAATAGCAGAACCCTGAGCGCTTAATGAAGCATTCATTGCATATATCCTTTTGAAATTAATATTCAAAAAACATGTGATTGTGCATATAGAACTGATAGTCACGAGCTTTCTTGTATATTCACCTCCTTTCATTTGCATCGAAGTTAATAAATTATGATTAGTGTTTCCCATGGTGTTGGCTTTGTTACCTCAGAAATCGTTTACCCTCCGTTGCAATATCTGTAATGATATCTAAATGATGATCTAAACGTATTACCGCCTCTTGACGTTTCGCTCTACCCCATCGCTTGGCCGATAAAGAGAGTTTTCTGTTTGTTTCAGACGATATATCGACAGTAATACTGATCGCTGGATATTCAGCGTCAGGTTCCAGTTGTTGCTTAGAAAGCTGTATTGCATCAGTCGAGATATCAATGAAGCTATCCAAGTGATCGGATAGGCGTATCCCCGCTTCCTGACGTTTAGCTCTACCTGACCGTTTGGCGGATAAGGAGAGCTTCCTGTTCGTGTCCGACGATATATCTATGGTTATGCGGATTGCCGGGTATTCATGTTCTGATTTTGATTTTTGATTTCTCATTAAAAATCAACCTAATGGCTAATATTATTGGTTCAAAAAAAAGCAACCTAACCTACTAAGACCAGCGAAAAATCAATTCCCCAGACGCAATCATGGCAGAGAAGATTATCGTTAAACGCAATCATGCACTATCGGCAAGCAACATGTAAAGATATTTTATGTTGTTTAAGGAAATCTTTATTAACTTTCTATCCATATACAACATATTTTTAAGATCTAACCTCACTAAAGTTTTTGTTTTTATTGCCTTTTTCTTTGCTTTTATTAGACTTGCCAAAAGAGCAAGAATGTAATTCAGAGAACATAAAATGAGCGAAACCAGCGAGAAATACATAAGTGGTTCAAATATAGGGGATGTTGTCTCGCTGATGCTTAACATGCAGGGGATCGCAAAGCATAAGCACGTAGACCATGTGAGAAGCGTGCTATCAATATCCCCATCTCAAGCCCATAAAAAACTAAAAGGCCAGGCTCAGTGGGAAGTAACCCAACTCCAAAGCGTGGTGGTTTCAGTAGGTCTCACGATGAGTCAGTTCTACATGATTATCGAGTCAGGCTTTGCTGATAAGGTTAGTGCCGTTCTGGACATCAACAGCGCTGAGATAGAGTGCGAAGCATATCTTTTGGGTGCCGAGCAGGACGAACCCAGAACGTATTCTGCAGTAAAAATAAATGACCAGTGGCACGTTTTTAAGACAGAGGAAATCCAAGAGAACCTGCTCTATATGGAGTCTAAGCGTGGGGTTAGCATGATATCCATCGAGTCTACAGTGCTCACAAAAAAGCATCCCAGGATAGCCATTCTCGATGATGATGTTGCGATAGTAGAAAGCATTAGAGGGATAATGCAGGGAAAAGAGTACCATATTGATATCTTCGTCGAGATAGATAGCTTGCTTAAATCTGCAGAATCAAAACCATATGACGCATACATTCTAGACTGGGTCGTTAGAGACCATTCAGTCTACGATCTAGTGCAAAAAATAAGACAATCAGAAAAGCCAAATGCAATGATTATCATACTCACTGGCCAAGTAGGTGAAAATATCGATAGGGAAATTGCATCTGCTGTTAATGATTTCGATGTCCTTGGCCCATATAGTAAACCGCTAAGGATCAACTCGATTCAAGCACTAGTAGACAAATACTTTTCTAGTAGACCATGAACATTGATATTTCACAAAACAATGGCAGTTTATTATTGAATTCAACAGATATAGTGTCTGCATTCGATTTAATATACTGTCCTATTGAGCGTGATCTGACCAAGTTGAACAGCAGCTTGGTACTAAATAGTGCATTGAGAAACTTCACGATAGACTACAGATTGAAGCAAGATTTAACGATAATAAACGGAATGGGTGTTACGCTAGGTGATTCAATCATAGGTATCAGTGCACTGGAAGCAATAAAAAGAATTAATAGCCAGGTTAGAATTCGAGTGATTCGGCCAAGAAACTGTGAAAAATATGTAAACGACATATACTATGAAGCTAAAAAAATAATAAGCAAAATAGAATACATGCCGTTTTCCTTGCGGGATATATCTCCAAATGATACCAATGTAGATATTGGTAACCAAGTATATTGGAAGGACTTCAATGAGCTTGAGATGCATGATTTTTTCATGAAAACCATGGGCTTAGACTATAAGTCAATAGATGACGATTGGAAGAGAAACACCTGGTTAAAGAGAGCTATCCCGCAGAATAAAAAAGAAAAATATATATTATTCTGTCCATACGCCAGCACTAAGTTAAGATCGATACCTGAGAAGCATCATGACAAAATTGTCAGAATGCTTTATGAAAACTATAGATTACCTGTGTATGGATTTGGAATATCGAATCATCCAAAATACTCTAATGTTACAAACATGTGTAAAAGCACAAGACAATATATAGAGATGATTGCTAACTCATCATACCTATACACCTGCGATTCATCTGCCCTACATGTAGCTGCAGGCTATAATATTCCTACATTCTGCATTTTTACATCAATACAACCAGAGTTGCGTAGCAAATACTACAGTAACTGTACTTCAGTTTACATTGGTAGTGAAAGAGTTCAAGGGATGCATGAAAGCAATAATCCTTCACTAATTCAATATATAGAAAAGAAATTTGAGAGTTACTATGAAAACACTTAGAAAATATTCAGCAATTTTGTTTATTGGACTTTTCTCTATAATTGCAAAAGCGGAGGATCGTCCGATAGGTGATCTTAGAGTAACTGATGGGAGAACACAATCAACAGTTACTTTAACGAGAGCCATGATGGACGCCCTACCAAAGACATCGATAACGACATCAACTGCCTGGACACCGAAAGAAAGATTTACAGGTACAAGTTTCAAAGACATTCTCTCAAAAGTTGGCATAACGGGAAAAATAGTACGAGTGCATGCCTTAAACGACTATTGGGTAGACATTCCGATGAGTGATATTGATAAGTGCAATATTATTCTTGCAAGTTCAAGAAATGATATCCCGTTAAAAGTTCGCGACTTTGGCCCCTACTTCGTAATCTATCCTTTAGATGAACATTATGAAGAACTTAACAAGCCTCTATTCTATTCGCGATTTGTCTGGCAAGTAGAACATCTAACGGTAGATCCAAAATGAAACTAAAACGCATTATTACACAGTACTTTGTTGTTTTAGTCGTACTAAGCTCTGCATTTTTCTGGATGTATGACCGGTATTTCTCATCAATGCACAATATAAACTCTGCTGGTCCACAGGAAAACTACGCATGGGCGATTGCAAAATTTTCAATTCGTCTAGCAGCTTTCGGTGCCAGGACAGAAAGGCAATTGCGTCTAAAGATTGATGATAAGCAAGGTTTACAACAAGACCTTGACTTACTATTTTCTGGATCCAATGTGTTACTAAACAAGAGTATGTCAACTCGTTACCTATACGAGGAGCAAGGGTATGCTGAATCAATTTCAAAAATCAACAACATATTAAATGAAATTGACCAAGAGCTAAATTCACAAGATACGAATTACGATATCATCCTGAAAGATATTGAGAATATAAGCATTGAGAACAAAAACTTAATCGCAATATCAGATCATGCTGAAGTTAGGCAGAGAACTATCCTTCATGAAGATTACCTAAACAAGTGGAGTTCAATAAAGATACCGATTATCACCTTATATCTCTTATTGCTTATTATGATATCTCTATCTTTTAGGCAAATCATTCTTATTAATAAGCAGTTAGATTCTGAGAAAAAATCATTTAATAATAAAAATGCATTCCTTGGGAAACTTGGTCATGAACTAAGAACGTCATTACAAGCTATTGTGGGTTCAATTGAATTAATAATGAACACAAAAGATAAGAAGGTCGATGAACTTGTAATACGTAGACTAGAAAACGCTGCCACTCAAATTGAGAGGCAGATGAGTGATCTGTCTGAGTATGCTCAGATAGATAATGGCGCCGTAAAAATAAACAAATCTGACTTTAATATAGAAGCACTTATAAGCAACATAGTCTCAGATTGCAACTCGAAATACAGATCAGATAATCTAAAAGCGAGTTTGGTAGAGTGCCCCAACGTATTCATAAAAAATGATTCAGCAAGAATTTCACAAGTTGTTGAAAACTTGCTAACTAATGCATTCAAGTATACTGAAGCAGGGTTAATTACGGTTACATGTCAAATAACAAAGTCACATAAGAATAGCACACTTACGATACTGATATCTGATACTGGCATTGGTATCCCTAAAGAGAAATTTAAAACTATTTTCCAACCATTCATACGGATAGATAACCCTACATCACGGATACCTGGTTCAGGCATGGGGTTGGCTATAGTTGAGGGTGTTATACGAGCCATGAACGGTAATATCCACTTGAGCAGTGAGCTAGGCATAGGGACTACCTTTACAGTTCAGCTCCCAATCGAAATATCAAATGTTGATGTTAGTGATATAGTTCTAAGTGACAATACAATTGAAGCATTGCATAAAGGTATAAATATATTGTTTATTGATGATAACGAATTAACTTGTTCCGTAATGACATCCACTCTAAACAGCTGTGGGTATCGTGGAGAGTCAATATCCTCAGTAAACCGAGCAATAGAGAAGCTAATGCGCAAGCCTTACGATGTTATTTTATCGGATTTACAAATGCCAATGATGAATGGAGATCAATTATTCAAATATATAAGAAGAGAGGATGGCCCAAATAAGCACACGCCATTCATATTTATAACGGCATACTCAAATGAAAAGGAAATTGACGGCGTGCCCGTTCTGATTAAACCGGTTAGAACATCAGAAATCAATAGTAAAATAAACGAGATTTTATAAGGGGAGGCGTCGGGCGACGCCCTCCTAGTTTTCACTCAAATTCGTCTTTCACTGTGAATATTTTTAACATTTCATCAGAAGTCTTCGTTTTAATATCATTCACCATGTCCCTCATCACAAAGTGTGACAACCCTTGTATTTCAGTATTGTGAGAGTTAATACCTAGAAGTTTAGACATCGTAAAACTGGTGAGCAACACATTCTCTAATAAAGTTTTATTAAATGACGCTTGATCAAATGGGTCTGCAACGGACTCTCGTTGAGCTTTATAAACTCTCAATCCAAGTTCTAACAACATTGATGAAAACGAAGAGAATGACTCCTGACGCCCTTTCTCACCTCGATGTGTGATAAGCTGCTGCTCTATGTCTTTATAAGTTTCATCTGATAGGTAAATTTGAACTTTAGCCATTTAGGTTACTTTTCACTCCATCTTGATATGTTGTTTGAAATATTAAAACGCAAATAATGATTCACTGACGATTCATATATCAGTTTTTAGCCACATTCACAAGTCAATTGACAATTCATGGACGATTCATATTTTGTAATTACTTCACGAAGTGTCATGTAACGTATTGTATTTTATAACCTGATTCACATGCGAATCCAATTATGATTTTTATACGAATCGCCAGTAAATCAAAAACGATTCACTTGAATTTCAAAAATCACAATCACTTGAAAATAGTTTATGTTATTGCACTGATTTTAATAGATTTATCTGAAAAAAGAATTTTTGCGTGGGGAGTGATGTAGTTACCCCAAAGAGCGCGAATTTGTTGACTCGAGATCCCGAAAAGGCTAGATTTTCACCAGGGCTAGGAATTTTAAGGGAAGCATGAAGAACCTCATCGCCGCATTAATGCTGTTCAGTTCAACGGCCGCTATCGCTGATTGTTTTGACATGGCGGGTCGGGATTATCACATCGACCCGGATCTGCTACGTGCTATTTCATGGAATGAGTCACGTTTTAATCCCGTGGCTATCGGCCCAAACCCGACAACAGGGTACGGTGTGGGGTTAATGCAAATTGACTCCCAGCACTTTAACTCGCTTTCGTTGATAGGGGTTTCAGAACGGCACCTGAAACAAGATCCGTGTATGAACATCTACACCGGTGCTTATTATCTCGCGATTGCCTTTAAAAAGTGGGGAGCGACCTGGCAGGCAGTTGGTGCTTATAATGCAGGGTTTAAAGACTCTCCAAAGCAGGCGCAACGACGTTACAAGTATGCGAGTAAAATCGAGAAAACTTACCGGGCGATAAAAGCCAGCAAGCAGCAATCCCTCCTCGTTCAGAACCTGTAGTTTATCCACATATGCACATAAGACAAAGCCAGTGAAGTTTCCCATCACCCTAATGGGAAACGAACGGGAGCGGTTATTTCACCGGCTCAAGGTGAAATAACGTCGATTGTGTAGATGTGGGTAAGCGGATCACAGAGTTAACGAACACCACCAAAAAACGGTCGCGTTTTTTGGGTGCTAACCTGGGCGCCCCTTTGGGGCAGCGGGAGCGGGAAATGTATTTCCCGCTGGGCGGGCCGGGAGAATAAGAGCCGCCCCCTCGATGGGGACGGCTCTTATCAGCGCGCTACCACTCAAAAACCTCGTGACCGGGGAGAATGGGCGCATCACAATCAAAATGGATGTAGCCTATACGGTGATATTTTATCTGGTGAATTAAAAACCGCCTCAGCGCC
>Ga0209370_1003092_pt1 | contig 10998 bp, 8 predicted proteins | sample AgamicAtPrz_FD_187164 | JGI IMG/M metagenome (GOLD analysis project Ga0209370, IMG submission 187164) | Agave microbial communities from Guanajuato, Mexico - At.P.rz (SPAdes) (version 2) | ecosystem: Host-associated > Plants > Phyllosphere > Phylloplane/Leaf | place: Guanajuato, Mexico... | reverse complement strand
ATCCCGGTATCACCGGGAATACGGGAGATGACTTCGAACATCGAACGGCGGGCTCTGGCAAACTAGCGCTTTCCTGGGTATCGGCTGCTGTCGGCCCGAGTTGAGCCCCGGCTGCTTGAAAGCTGCCGTTTCTGAATCGATGGACGATCCGCAATGAGTGAAGTACAGCCCGACGTGCGCATTCGCATGGAGGCCCTGGCGCCGCATCTGCAAGCCGGCGCACAGCAATGGGCGCAGCGCCTGGGCTTGCCGCTGGAAGGCGAGGCCGGTTATGCCCTGCAACTGGGCGATGCTGGCCTGCAACTGGTCGAGCTGGGCCCCCAGGCGCCAGGGCCGGTACGGGTGGATTTCGTCGAGGGCGCGGTGGCGCACCGTCGCCAGTTCGGCGGCGGCGCCGGGCAGATGATCGCCAAGGCCGTCGGCATCGCCCAGGGCATTCGCCCGCGGGTGCTGGATGCCACGGCTGGGCTGGGTCGCGATGCATTCGTGCTGGCCAGCCTGGGGTGCCAGGTCGATCTTATCGAGCGCCAGCCACTGATCGGTGCGCTACTCGAAGATGGCCTGCAACGGGCGGCGGCGGACGCCGAGGTGGCAGGTATCGTCGCGCGCATGCGCCTGCTGCAGGGCAACGCCATCGAGCTGATGGCGGGCTGGCAGGGCGAGGCACCGCAAGTGATCTATCTCGACCCGATGTTCCCCCACCGCGACAAGAGCGCCCTGGTGAAGAAGGAAATGCGCCTGTTTCGTCCCTTCGTTGGCGATGATCTGGATGCTCCGGCACTGCTCGAGGCGGCGCTCAAACTCGCCAGCCACCGCGTGGTGGTCAAGCGCCCGCGCAAAGCGCCGGTCATCGAGGGCGCCAAGCCGGGCTACGCGCTGGAGGGCAAGTCCAGCCGTTACGACATTTACCCCCTGAAGAAGCTCACGCCTTAGGGCCTTTTCGCGATCCTTCGCCTCCGCTTCAGCGCTTGACCGCAAAGTGGCGCAAGCAGCCTTTCGTAGGGTGGACGACGCTTCATCCGTCCACCGATCTGCATCCGCGATGGTGGATGAAAAGAGCGTCATCCACCCTACGGACTGTGGGAGCGCGCCATGCGCGCGAAAAATCGCGGCATGGCACGCTCCCACAGGTACTGCATCGATGTCCGCTTCTGCCTTGTAACCGCCTCATCAATGTCGCCGAAAAGGTCGTGAACAGCTTCCTCAACGAACCGCTCTACGGTCGCCATCCAACCTGAACGTTTTTGGTAGGCCTCACCTCAGATTTTGAACGGATGCACGAGACATCCGAACGAACCGAGGTAGCCCCATGAGCGAGACCATCACAGCCGGCGCCGAGCGCCGGACGATTTCCCTGTCGTTGAACGGCAGCCCCATCCAGGTCGAGGTGTACCCGTGGATCACGGCCCTCGACCTGCTGCGTGAACAGCTCGACCTGGTCGGCACCAAGAAAGGTTGCGACCACGGTCAGTGCGGCGCCTGCACGGTGCTGGTGGACGGCCGGCGGGTCAACGCCTGCCTGACCCTGGCGGTGATGCTCGATGGCCGCGAGGTGACCACCATCGAAGGCCTGGCCAATGGCGACGAGCTGCACCCGATGCAGCGCGCCTTCGTCAAACACGACGCCTTTCAATGCGGCTACTGCACGCCCGGGCAGATCTGCTCGGCGGTCGGTCTGGCCAATGAAGGGCGGGTCGGTAACGCTGCCGACATCCGCGAGCGCATGAGCGGCAACCTGTGCCGCTGCGGCGCCTACAGCAACATTCTGGCGGCCATCGAAGAAGCTCTGCCCGAGACAGAACAGGCGGTGCGCCCATGACGCCCTTCGCCTACAGCAAGCCCGAGGCCATCGACGAAGCGGTGCGCCTGGCCGGGCTGGATAGCCTGTTCATCGCCGGCGGCACCAACCTGGTCGACCTGATGAAGGAAAACCTGGTGCGGCCCAAGCGCCTCATCGACATCAATGCCTTACCGCTGCGGGATGTGACCGCTACGGCCGATGGCGGCCTGCGCATCGGCGCTCTGGTCGGCAACGCTGAGCTGGCCTGGCACCCGGAGATCGAGCGACGTTACCCGCTGCTCGCCCAGGCGCTGCTGTCCGGCGCCTCGCCCCAGGTGCGCAACATGGCAAGCGCCGGTGGCAACCTGCTGCAACGTACCCGCTGCCATTACTTCTACGACGCCCAGGTGCCGTGCAACAAGCGTGAGCCCGGCAGCGGCTGCCCGGCTCGTGAAGGGCTGAACCGCAACCATGCTCTGTTCGGCGCCAGCGAGCACTGCGTAGCGGTGCACCCGTCGGACTTCTGCGTGGCACTGGCTGCTCTGGATGCCCAGGTGATCATCACCGGCCTGCAAGGCGAGCGCCGCGTAGCCATGAGCGACTTTCACCGCCTGCCGGGCGATACCCCGCAGCGCGACACGGTGCTGGAGCCAGGCGAACTGATCCTTGCCATCGAGCTGCCGGCCGAAGGTTTCGCCAGTCATCACGCCTACCTCAAGCTGCGTGACCGTGCTTCGTTCGCCTTCGCCCTGGTGTCGGTGGCCGCAGCGCTGCAACTGGATGAAAACGGGCAGATCCGCCAGGCGCGCATCGCCCTGGGCGGGGTAGCCCATAAACCTTGGCGGCGAGTAGACGTGGAGGCCAGCCTGGTTGGGCAGGCCGCCACGCCCGAGCGCTTCAAGGCGGCCGCCGAGCTGCTGCTCAAGGATGCCCAGCCGCTGGCCCACAACGCCTTCAAGGTCGAACTGGCGCGCCGCGCCGTGGTTCGCGCCCTGTCTACCGCCGCAGAAGGAGCCCGCCCATGAACGCGCGAACCCTCGGTCAACCCCTGGACCGCGTCGACGGTCCGCTGAAAGTCAGCGGCCAGGCGCGCTATGCCGCCGAGCATCCGGCCGATGACCTGCTGCACGGTAGCGTGATCTGCAGCGTGATCGCCCGCGGCCGCATCACCGCCATCGATGACTCGGCGGCCCTGGCGCTGCCTGGCGTCAAGCTGGTGCTCAGCCACCTCAATCGTCCGCCCATGGCCCAGGACGACGAGAGCTACGAGGATGACGATGCCGCCGACGGCTCACCCTTTCGCCCCCTGTTCAACGCGCGCATCCGCTACAGCGGCCAGCCGGTGGCGCTGGTGGTCGCCGACACCCTGGAGCTGGCCCGTCATGCAGGCTCGTTGGTGCGCATCAGCTACGAGCAGCAGCCCCATGCCACCGACTTGCGTGAAGCCCTCAGCGAGGCCCATGCCGCGCCGGCCGAGTTGCCCAAGCCCCGTGGCGACGCCGATGGGGTGATCGCTGGCGCGCCGCTGCGCCTGGAACTGGAATACGAGCTGCCGTGCGAGTATCACCATCCGATGGAGCCCCACGCGTCGACGGTGATCTACCAGGCCGGTGGCAGCCTGCTGGTGCACGACAAGACCCAGGGCCCGCAGAATAGCCAGCGGTACCTGGCCGATGTGCTCAAGCTCGACCCGAGCCGCGTGCGCATCAAATCTTCCTTCGTGGGCGGCGCCTTCGGCTCCGGTCTGCGCCCGCAGTACCAGTTGCCCCTGGCCGCCATGGCGGCATTGAAGCTGCAGCAATCGGTGCGCGTGACCCTGACCCGCCAGCAGATGTTCACCTTCGGCTATCGCCCGCGGGCGGTGCAGCACCTGCAGCTCGGCGCTGACGAAAGTGGCAGGTTACAGGGCCTGGTGCACGAGGTGATCGCCCAGACCTCGCGCTTCGAGGACTTCACCGAGCACGTCGCCGAATGGTCGGGGATGCTCTACCACTGCGATCACGTGCGCCTGGCTTATCGGCTGGCGCCGCTGGACGTCTACACGCCGCTGGACATGCGTGCGCCTGGCGCTGCGACGGGGCTCTATGCCCTGGAGTCGGCGATGGACGAGCTGGCCTGGGCGGCGGGTGTGGACCCGGTGCAACTGCGCCTGACCAACTACGCCGAAACCAACCAGAACGAGGGCAAACCCTATTCCAGCAAGGAGCTGCGTGCCTGCTACCAGCAGGGCGCCGAGGCCTTCGGCTGGAGTAAGCGCAGCCCGCAGCCGCGCAGCATGCGCGAGGGTAATCAACTGATCGGCTACGGTATGGCGACCGGCGTGTGGGAAGCCATGCAGATGCCGGCCAGCGCCCGCGCGAGCTTCACCGCCGATGGCCGCCTGATCGTCGCCAGTGCGACCTGCGACATCGGCCCGGGCACCGCCACGGTGATGACCCAGATTGCCGCCGACGTGCTGGGCATGGACCCGTCCCAGGTGGAATTCCGCCTCGGCGACTCCAGCCTGCCCAAGGCGCCGCTGCAGGGCGGCTCGTTCACCGTATCGTCGGTGGGCAGTGCGGTGCGCGAGGCGTGCCTGGCCCTGGCCGACAAACTCTGCGAGGCGGCGCGACAGTGGCCCGAAGCGCCGTTCAGTGATGGGGCGGCGCTACGTTTCAGCGCAGGCCGCGTGCAGCAGGGCGAGGATGCCAGCCGTACGGTCGAGCTGAATGCGCTGCTCGCTCGGCACGGCAGCCTGGAGGCCGAGGTGCAGGCGCAGCCCGGCAAACAGCGCGAGCGCTACGCCAGTGCCAGCCATTCGGCAGTGTTCGTCGAGGTGCAGGTGGACGAAGCGCTGGGTACGGTGCGCGTCACCCGGGTGGTCAGCGCCATCGCCGCGGGCCGGGTGATCAACCCGAAAACCGCACGCAGCCAGATTCTCGGCGGCGTGGTGTGGGGCATCGGCATGGCCCTGCACGAGGAGGCGATGATCGACCATGACCTGGGCCGCTGCATGAACCACAACCTGGCTGATTACCACGTGCCGGTGCAGGCCGATATCGGCGATATCGAGGTGATCTTCGTCGAGGAGAACGACAGCATCATCAACCCGCTGGGCTCCAAGGGCGTGGGTGAGATCGGTATCGTCGGCGTTGCCGCGGCGGTCGCCAATGCGATCTACCACGCCACCGGCAAGCGCATCCGCCAACTGCCGATCACCCTCGACAAGCTGCTTTGAGGGTCGCCGATGACGGGGTCGCCACCGCGGGCCCGTTGTCGTTTTGTTTGGGCTCGTTGCGTATTACCAGCCAGAGGCCCAGCCCCGAGACAGCCGTGCCCAGGCCCATCAGCCAGGACAGCGGCTCACCGAACATCGCCCAGGCCCACACCAGGGTCAGCGCCGGGCTCAGGTACAGCACGCTGGCCACTCGGGTTGGCGTCGAGCGCTTCAGGCACAGCCAGTACAAGCCGTAGCCGCCGATGGTGGAGATGCTCGTCCACAGCACGCTCAGGGCGAAGCCGCCCGAGGGCACCGGCGCCAGGCTGCCGTCCAGCGCAGCCAGCAGCGCGAAGGGTACGCAGCAGATACAGCATTGCAGCCACAGGTTGCCGAGCAGGTCGAGCGAGGCCGTGGCCTTGGTGCGTTTCTGCCACAGAGTCGCGACCGCCAGCGAGAACATCCCCAGCAGCGGCAAGCCGTAGACCCACAACGGCGCATCACCCCAGGCCAGAGCGTCCGAGGTGGCCAGCACCACGCCCGTCAGGCCGACGATCAGGCCGAGCCAGGTGCGCCAGCCCAGGTGCTGCTGGAATACCAGCACGCCGAGCAGGGCGACGCCGATGGGCAGCAGGTCGGCCAGCAGGGCGGCAAGCCCGGCAGGCACGCCAAGGGCGATGCCCTGTACCACACCAGCGAGGTAGCCGCCCATCGCCAGCAAACCGATACCCGCGTGGCGCAGCAGGGTGGCAGGGGAAGCGTGGCGCAGGCGGGGTAATGCCCAGGGCGCCAGCAGCAACACGAACAGCAGGGTGCGCCAGAACACCACCAGCATGGCCGGCGCATGGTCGATGGAAAAGCGTGCGCCGATGAAGCCCGAACTCCAGATCACCACCAGCGCCGCCTCGATCAGCAGCAGGGGAATGGCGACGGGCCAAAGGCGGGCGGTCTTTTGCGTGGACATGGCATATCCCGGACGAAGGGTGTAGGTCCAGGCTACGAAAGCGGGATAATCTAATAAATCAAAATGTATTGAATGAGTCGTTCGGAGTTTTTGAATCATGAGCGCCGTGCTCGACATCGAACTGATCCGCACCTTTCACACCGTGGCGCGCAGCGGGCGCTTCAAGGCCGCTGCCGAGCAACTGCACAAGAGCCCGGCGGCGATCAGCGTGCATATCCAGCGCCTGGAGGCGGTCGCCGGCGGCCGGCTGTTCGACCGCGACAACCAGTCGGTGGCACTGACCACGCTGGGCAAGCGGCTGCTGCGCTCGACCAGCGAACTGCTCAGCACCCACGACCGGGTGCTCGCCGAGCTGCATGGGCCGCGGCTGGCCGGGCGCATCCGCCTGGGGATACCCGACGAGTACGCCGCCCACGTGATTCGCGACATCCTGCCGATCTTTGCGGCGGCCTGGCCCAACGTGGTGCTGGAAGTGAAGACCGCCTCCAGCTACTCGCTGCGCGAACAGGTGCAGGCCGGCAAGCTGCACGGCGCGGTGCTGACCCTGCCGTTGGGCCAGCGCGAGCCCAGGGCGCAGGTGCTGGTCGCCACCACGCCGGTGTGGGTGGCGGCCACGTCCCACGCGCAGCCTGCCAAGGGCGTCATCCCACTGGCCATCCATGCGGCTGACTGCCCGTACCGCAGCCTGATGCTGGAGGCCCTGAAAGCAGCGGGGCACACCTGGCGGGTGGTGCTGGAAAGCCCGTCCAGCCAGGCCATCAGGGCCTGTGTCGAATCGGGCCTGGCGATCACCTTGATGGACCGCGCGAAGATGACCAGTGCAATGCGCATCGTCGAGGAGCTGCCCCTGGCTGCCGAGCACGAGGTGATGTTCCTGCGCTCAGCCCAGGCGCAGCACGACGAAGCCCTGGAGCTGCTGGCCCAGGCCATTCATCAGCATTTCCGGCTGTGATCAGCGGTGCTTGGTGCTCGAGCGCAGCTTGTAACGCTCGCCCGGGTGAATCAGGCGCACGTAGCTGATCAGGTGCTCGTCCGACCAGGTGCGGCGAATCATCGACAGGCACGCAGCGCCCGGTGCGATATCCAGCCATTCGGCGGTGCGGGCGTCGGCGTGCACGGCCTCGACCACATGCTCCACATCACTGATCGGGCAACTGGCGACCAGCACTTCGTTGGGCGTCTGCTTGGAAAAGTCGCTGCTCAGGTAATGGGGCACCCAGCGTGGATTGACGAAGCGATCCTCGAGCTGGATCGGCACGCCGTCTTCCAGGTGCACGAGGATGCTGTGAAACACCTCGGCGCCGATACGCAGGCCCAGACGCAGCGCCACCTCGTCATCGGCGGCCAGCGCTTCGCTGCGCAGGATGCGATTGGAGTACGCGTGACCGCGGGCGCGCACCTCGGCGGCGATGTTCATCACCTCGTGCAGCGAGGACTCGGACTTGCGGTCGGTGACGAAGGTGCCCAGGCCCGCCTGGCGAATCAGGTAACCCTGCTGCACCAGGTTGTTGATGGCTTTGTTGGCGGTCATCCGGCTGACCGAAAAATCCCTGGCCAGCTGCTCTTCGGGGGGAATCTGGTGATGCAGCGGGTAGTCACCGTTGCCGATGCGCTCGAGCAGAAAATCCTCGATGGCCTTGTAGCGCGGGGTGGAACTGGTCACGGCAACTCCTTGGTAATGCCCGGTGCGCGGATGATAGCGGAGCTTGTGCCACGCTCCCACTTGCGGGAGCGGGCGCAAGCCAGGCGCATCAGCCTACCGACGGCAACATACCGGCCGGTAGCAACGGCGTCAGTACGCGCTCGGCCAGCAGCTCGTCGGCGGCGGTGATGTCCGGGGCGAAGAAGCGGTCTTCGACGTAGTATGGCACCTTGGCGCGCAGGGTCTGGCGCGCCTGCTCCAGTGCCGGCGTGCTCTTCAGGCCTTCACGGAAGTCCAGGCCCTGGCAGGCCCCCAGCCATTCCACGGCGAGGATGCCGCGGGTGTTGGCGGCCATTTCCCACAGGCGCTTGCCGGCGCCCGGCGCCATGGAAACATGGTCTTCCTGGTTGGCCGAAGTCGGCAGGCTGTCGACGCTGTGCGGGTGGGCCAGGGCTTTGTTCTCGCTGGCCAGCGCTGCAGCCGTCACCTGGGCGATCATGAAGCCCGAGTTCACCCCGCCATTGGCCACCAGAAATGGCGGCAGTTGCGACATGTGCTTGTCCATCATCAGCGAGATACGCCGCTCGGACAGCGCGCCGATCTCGGCGATGGCAAGAGCCAGGTTGTCGGCAGCCATGGCCACGGGTTCTGCGTGGAAGTTGCCACCGGAAATCACCTCGCCTTCAGCGGCGAACACCAGCGGGTTGTCGGAGACCGCGTTGGCCTCGACGCCGAGCACCTCGGCAGCCTGGCGCAGCTGGGTCAGGCAGGCGCCCATGACCTGCGGCTGGCAGCGCAGCGAGTAAGGATCCTGCACCTTGTCGCAGGCGGCGTGGGAGCGGCCGATCTCGCTGCTGTCGCCGAGCAGGTGACGGAAAGCGGCCGCTGCGTCGATCTGCCCGCGCTGGCCACGAGCGGCATGGATACGCGCATCGAAGGGCGAGCGCGAACCGAGCAGCGCCTCGACGCTGAGCGCACCGCAGACGCTGGCGGCGGCGTACAGGTCTTCACCTTCGAACAGGCCACGCAGGGCGTAGGCGGTGGACACCTGGGTGCCGTTGAGCAGGGCCAGGCCCTCCTTGGCGGCCAGGGTCATCGGCTCCAGGCCGGCGATGGCCAGTGCCTCGCTGGCCGGCAGCCATTGACCCTTGTGGCGCGCCTGGCTTTCGCCAAGCAGCACGAGGGACATATGGGCCAGCGGCGCCAGGTCACCGGAGGCACCGACCGAGCCTTTCAGAGGAATGTGTGGATAAACCTCGGCATTGACCAGGGCGATCAGCGCCTCTATCACCTGGCGGCGAATGCCGGAGAAACCACGCGCCAGGCTGTTGATCTTCAGCAGCATGATCAGCCGCACCATGGCATCGCTCAGCGGCTCGCCGATGCCAGCGGCATGGGACAGCACCAGCGAGCGCTGCAGCTTTTCCAGGTCGGCGTTGGCGATGCGGGTCGAGGCCAGCAGACCAAAACCGGTGTTGATGCCGTAGGCGGTGCGGCCCTCGGCGATGATCTGGTTGACACAGGCGACGCTGGCGTCGATTGCCTGATGGGCGCTGGCGTCCAGGGTCAGGCGCACGGGGGCCTGGTAGGCGGCGCGCAGGTCGGCCAGGGTCAGTTGGCCGGGTTTCAGGTTCAGGGTGGTCATGTTCTGTTCTTCCACGGGGTGAGTTCGCGCCTGGCGAAGCAGAGCCGAATAATGGCTGAAATCGCGATGCTTGCAGTGATTGATGCGCCGGCCCAGCGGGCCGGCGTCGAACGTGTCTTAACCGATCATCGGCAGGTTCAACCCCTGCTCCTTGGCGCAATCGATGGCGATCTGGTAACCGGCATCGGCATGACGCATCACCCCGGTGCCCGGGTCGTTGGTCAGCACGCGGGCAATGCGCGCCGCGGCTTCATCGGTGCCATCGCAAACGATGACCATACCCGAATGCTGGGAGAAACCCATGCCCACGCCACCGCCGTGGTGCAGCGACACCCAGGTGGCGCCGCTGGCGGTGTTGAGCAGGGCGTTGAGCAGCGGCCAGTCGGACACGGCGTCGGAGCCGTCCTGCATGGCCTCGGTCTCGCGGTTGGGGCTGGACACCGAGCCGCTGTCCAGGTGGTCGCGGCCGATCACCACCGGCGCGCTCAGCTCGCCGCTGCGCACCATCTCGTTGAAGGCCAGGCCGAGCTTGGCGCGCTGGCCCAGGCCGACCCAGCAGATACGCGCCGGCAGCCCCTGGAAGCTGATGCGCTCGCGGGCCATGTCCAGCCAGCGGTGCAGGTGGGCGTCGTCGGCGATCAGTTCCTTGACCTTGGCGTCGGTCTTGTAGATGTCCTCGGGGTTGCCGGACAGCGCCGCCCAGCGGAACGGGCCGATACCGCGGCAGAACAGCGGGCGGATGTAGGCCGGCACGAAGCCGGGGAAGTCGAAGGCGTTGCTCACGCCTTCTTCCTTGGCCATCTGGCGGATGTTGTTGCCGTAGTCGAAGGTCGGCACGCCCATCTTCTGGAAGTCGAGCATGGCCTGCACATGCACGGCCATGGACTGCTTGGCGGCCTTGACCACGCCAGCCGGGTCGGTGGCTGCGCGATCCTTGTACTCGGCCCAGCTCCAGCCGATCGGCAGGTAGCCGTTGAGCGGGTCATGGGCACTGGTCTGGTCGGTGACCATATCCGGGCGCACGCCACGGCGTACCAGTTCCGGCAGGATTTCGGCGGCATTGCCCAGCAGCGCGACGGAGATGGCCTTGCCTTCGGAGGTGTACTTGGCGATACGCGCCAGGGCGTCGTCCAGATCAGTGGCCTGCTCGTCGACGTAACGGCTGCGCAGGCGGAAGTCGATGCTGCTCTGCTGGCATTCGATGTTCAGCGAGCAGGCGCCAGCCAGTGTGGCGGCCAGCGGTTGGGCACCGCCCATGCCACCCAGGCCTGCGGTCAGCACCCAGCGCCCCTTGAGGTTGCCGGCGTAGTGCTGGCGACCGGCTTCGACGAAGGTCTCGTAGGTGCCCTGGACGATGCCCTGGCTGCCGATGTAGATCCAGCTGCCGGCGGTCATCTGGCCGTACATGGCCAGGCCCTTGGCATCCAGCTCGTTGAAATGCTCCCAGCTCGCCCAGTGCGGCACCAGGTTGGAGTTGGCGATCAGCACGCGCGGGGCGTTGGCGTGGGTCTTGAACACGCCGACCGGCTTGCCGGACTGCACCAGCAGGGTCTCGTCGTCGTTCAGGTTGGTCAGGCTCTCGACGATCGCATCAAAGCACTCCCAGTTGCGCGCGGCGCGGCCAATACCGCCATAAACCACCAACTCCTTGGGGTTCTCGGCCACGTCCGGGTCGAGGTTGTTCATCAGCATGCGCAGCGGCGCTTCGGTCAGCCAGCTCTTGGCGGTGAGCGTGGTGCCGCGCGGGGCGCGGATTTCGGTGTCGCGGAAC
>Ga0209370_1003089_pt1 | contig 11003 bp, 9 predicted proteins | sample AgamicAtPrz_FD_187164 | JGI IMG/M metagenome (GOLD analysis project Ga0209370, IMG submission 187164) | Agave microbial communities from Guanajuato, Mexico - At.P.rz (SPAdes) (version 2) | ecosystem: Host-associated > Plants > Phyllosphere > Phylloplane/Leaf | place: Guanajuato, Mexico... | reverse complement strand
CCGAACTGGCGGTGAAGTCGGCGCGCGCCGCCTTCGATTCCGGCGTGTGGTCGCGCATCGCTCCGGCCAAGCGCAAGGCCAAGATGATCCGCTTCGCCGAGCTGCTGATGGCCAACGCCGAAGAGCTGGCCCTGCTTGAAACCCTCGACATGGGCAAGCCGATCAGCGATTCGCTGGGCATCGACATTCCAGCGGCGGCCAATGCCATCCGCTGGAGCGCCGAGGCGATCGACAAGGTTTACGACGAAGTCGCGCCGACGCCCCATGACCAGCTCGGCCTGGTGACCCGCGAGCCGGTCGGCGTGGTGGCTGCCATCGTGCCGTGGAACTTCCCGCTGCTGATGTCCAGCTGGAAGCTCGGCCCGGCCCTGGCCACCGGTAATTCGGTGATCCTCAAACCGTCCGAGAAGTCGCCGCTGACCGCCATTCGCGTCGCCCAGTTGGCCATCGAGGCCGGTATCCCGGCGGGTGTGTTCAACGTGCTGCCCGGTTACGGCCACACCGTCGGCAAGGCCCTGGCCCTGCATATGGATGTCGACACCATCGTGTTCACCGGCTCGACCAAGATCGCCAAGCAGCTGATGATCTATGCCGGCGAATCGAACATGAAGCGCGTATGGCTGGAGGCCGGTGGCAAGAGCCCCAACATCGTCTTCGCCGATGCCCCGGACCTCAAGGCCGCCGCCGAGTCCGCCGCCAGCGCCATTGCCTTCAACCAGGGCGAAGTGTGTACGGCCGGCTCGCGCCTGCTGGTGGAAAACTCCATCAAGGAGCGCTTCCTGCCGATGGTGGTCGAGGCCCTGAAAGGCTGGAAGGCCGGCAATCCGCTGGACCCGGACACCAACGTCGGCGCCCTGGTCGACACCCAGCAGATGAACACCGTGCTGCGCTACATCGAAGCCGGCCACAAGGACGGCGCCAAGCTGCTGGTCGGCGGCAAGCGCACCCTGGAGGAGAGCGGCGGCACCTACGTGGAACCGACCATCTTCGACGGCGTGACCAATGCCATGACCATCGCCCGCGAGGAAATCTTCGGCCCGGTGCTGTCGGTGATCGGCTTCGACAGCGCCGAGCAGGCCGTACAGATCGCCAACGACACCGTGTACGGCCTGGCCGCCGCAGTGTGGACCGCGGACATCTCCAAGGCGCACCTGACCGCCCGCGCCCTGCGCGCCGGCAGCGTGTGGGTCAACCAGTACGACGGCGGTGACATGACCGCGCCGTTCGGTGGCTTCAAGCAGTCGGGCAACGGCCGGGACAAGTCGCTGCATGCCTTCGACAAGTACACCGAACTGAAAGCCACCTGGATCAAACTCTGATCCAGCACGGATGAGGCTCGCCAGCCGGCGGGCCTGAGCAAGCCGGCGGCCGGGCTCCCAGAGCCCGGCCGCTGTGTTTCGAGGGAGTCAGCAATGCGTTGGGGAACCTACTTCGCCGTCTGCCTGGCGGTGATCAGTATCGGTCTGGCCATGGGCGTGACCATGCCGCTGGTGTCGCTGCGCCTGGAGAGCTGGGGCTACGGCTCGTTCGCCATCGGCATCATGGCGGCCACGCCGGCCATCGGCGTGCTGCTCGGCGCCTCGCTGGCCGGCGGCCTGGCTTCACGCTGCCCGACGCCGCGGCTGATGCAGTTGTGCCTGCTGGCCGGCGCGTTGTCGGTCACCGGCCTGGCGCTGCTGCAGAGCTATCCCGTCTGGATCGTGCTGCGCCTGTTGTTGGGCGTGACCCTGACCGTGGTGTTCATCCTCGGTGAGAGCTGGATCAACCAGTTGGCGGTGGAGAAGTGGCGCGGCCGGCTGGTGGCGCTGTATGGCACCGGCTACGCCCTGAGCCAGCTGTGCGGGCCGCTGCTGCTCAGCGTGCTGGGCACCGACACCGATCTGGGCTTCTGGTTTGGCGTGTCGCTGCTGATCGGCGGCTCGCTGCTGCTGATCGGCCGTACCGGCGCGCCGGTGGTCGATGCCCACAGTGCATCCGGGCGTGGCCTGCTGGTGTTCTGCCAGCGCATGCCGGCCATCGCCTGGGCGGTGATGTTGTTCGCCGCCTTCGAGGCGATGATGCTCACCCTGCTGCCGATCTATGGCCTGCGCCAGGGCTTCACCCAGGAAGTGGCGCTGTTCATGGCCAGCGTGGTGGTGGTCGGCGATGCGGTACTGCAGCTGCCCATCGGTCTATTGGCGGACCGCATTTCGCGGGTGACACTGTTCCGCCTGTGCGGCGTGGTGCTGCTGCTGTCCAGCCTGGGCATCCCGCTGCTGTTGCATACGCCGGTGATCTGGCCGGTGCTGGTGCTGTTCGGCGCCAGTGCGGGTGGCTTGTTCACCCTGTCGCTGATTCTCATCGGCGAGCGCTTTCGTGACGATCAGCTGGTGCGCGCCAATGCTCACGTGGCGCAGCTGTGGGGCATCGGTTGCCTGATCGGGCCGCTGGCCACCGGCGCGGTCAGCCAGTGGGTCAGCGGGCATGCATTGCCGATGCTGATGGCGGTCGGCGCGGCGGCCTTCATCTGGCTGGCCTGGCGGCCCCATGCCTTCGACGAAAATGTGGCGCTATAGCATCTTCTCCAGGCCGATGGCCCGGGCGAACCAGGCGTTGAAGCGCCGCCAGCGGCTGCCGGGCTCCTCGGTGAGGACGAATTTCTTGCCGTCGTCCTCGCCGATCCAGACCATTTGCGTTGCGCCGTTGGCGTCGTGCTGCAGGCGCACCTCGTAGCTCACCGATGGCTTCATGCCCTGCAGCGCCAGCTCGCGCAGGTAGGCGGCGAGCTTGGGACTGTCGACCAGCACGCCGACCTCGGTGTTCCATAGCACCGAGCGCGGGTCGACGTTGAAGGAGCCAACGAAGGATTTCTGTTTGTCGATGACGATGGCCTTGCTGTGCAGGCTGGAGTTGGAGCTGCCGCTGAGGCTGTAGGCCGGCGGCGAATCGGCGCCCGGCTCGCTGCGCAGTTCGAATAGGCGCATGCCGTGTTCGAGCATTTCCTGCCGATAGGGTGCGTAACCGCCGTGTACCGCCGGTACGTCGGTGGCTTCCAGGGCATTGGTGAGTAGGCGGATCTCCACGCCGTTGTCGGCCAGGCCGATCAGGTAAAGCAGGCCCGCTGGCGCCGGCACGAAGTAGGCGGAGACCATCACCAGATCGCTCTTGGCCGCCTGGATGTGCGGCGCCAGTTGTGTGGTGAGCAGCAGATGCGGGTCCGGCTCGCCGCTGGCCAGCACCTTGCTCGGCGCGTCCCATAGGGCGATGCCGGGCGCCCAGATCAGCTCGTCGAGCCAGACGTTCAGCTTCGGCGTGTGCTGATAGGCGAGCAGGCGCTCGTACAGCTCGGGTTGTTCGACGCGGGCGGTGTCCAGGTACTCGCGCAGGCCCTTGCGCGCCTTGTCGAGGGTCTTCAGCGAGGGCTGGCGCCAGACGAATTCCTCGATGGGCTGGCTCAGCCGGCTGTTCCAGTACTGGTCGAAACTCTGCGCCAGGTCGTGGGCCACCGGGCCGACAGCGAGCATGTCGATGTCGGTGAAGTTCATGTTCGGCTCGGCGTCGAAATATTCGTCGCCCAGGTTGCGCCCGCCGACGATGGCCGCCGCGCTGTCGGCCAGCCAGAGCTTGTTGTGCATGCGCCGGTGCTGCTGGGAGAGGTTCAGGCCGCGGCCGATCACTCGCGTCACGCCTGTCAGACGCCCCAGATGCAGCGGGTTGAACACGCGGATCTCGATGTTCGGATGGGCGGCCAGCAAGGCGATCTTGTAGTCCTCGCCGTCACTGGTGGTGTCGTCGAGCAGGATGCGGATGCGCACGCCGCGGTCGGCGGCCTGCAGCAATTCCTTGATCAGCGCGCGGGTGCTCAGGCCGTCATGCACGATGTAGTACTGCAGGTCGAGGCTGTGCTGCGCGGCGCGGATCAGCTCGGCGCGGGCGGCGAAGGCCTCGTTGCTGGCCGGCAACAGGCGAAAGCCGGAATGCCCGTCATGGGCGGCGGCGCGCGCCTCGAGGCTGGCGCCGAATGACGACTCGGCCGCGGGAATCGCCTGGCTGGGCACGATGGGCACCTGGTTGGTACAGCCGCCGAGCATCAGCAGAAGGATAAAGAGCACGCGCAAGGGCACTGTTGCAGCCTCCATCGGCTGTCTGGTGGGTGCTGATAGGACGCCGCTGCGCTGGGAAAGATTCAGTCTCTCGGCGCGGGCAGTTCGGCGAGCATCGCCGCCACAGTTTCCCCCACGATGCGCACCGCCGCCTCGATGGCCGGGCTGGGTTGCGTGGCGTAATTCATGCGCAGGCAGTTGCGGTACTTGCCTGCGGCAGAAAAGATGCTGCCCGGGGCGATCTGCACCTTGTGCACCGCCAGTTCGCGGTTCAGGCGCTGGCTGTCGAAACCCTCGGGCATTTCCACCCAGAGCATGAAACTGCCTTGCGGGCGGCTGACCCGCACCGACGGCGGAAAGTAGCGGCTCACCCAGTCGCTCATCTGCTCCAGGTTGCGCGCGTATTGCCCACGCATGCGGCGCAGGTGCGGTTCGTAATGGCCGGCCTCGAGGTACTCGGCCAGGGCCAGCTGGGGCAATTGCGCGGTGGCGCCGGTGCCCAGGTACTTCATGTGCAGCACCTGATTGAGGTAGCGCCCGGGGGCGATCCAGCCGACGCGAAAGCCGGGCGCCAGAGTCTTGGAAAACGAGCTGCACAACAGCACCCGGCCATCGTCATCGTAGGATTTGATGGTGCGCGGACGCGGGTAGTGGAAGGCCAGCTCGCCGTACACATCGTCCTCGATGATCGCCACGTCGTGGCGCTGGGCGAGGGCGAGCAGGGCGCGCTTGTTGGCCTCCGGCATGATGTAGCCCAGCGGGTTGTTGCACGTCGGTGTGAGCTGGATGGCCTTGATCGGCCACTGTTCCAAGGCCAGCTCCAGCGCCTCGAGGCTGATACCGGTGATCGGGTCGGTGGGCAGCTCCAGAGCCTTCATGCCGAAGCCCTTGAGCGCCTGCATCATGCCGTGAAAGCTTGGCGAGTCGACGGCGACGATATCGCCGGGAACGCAGATCGCACGGATCGCTGCCGACAGCGCCTCCTGGCAGCCGGTGGTGATGACGATGTCTTCGCTAGTGAGCTGGCAGCCGGAATCCAGGATCAGGCGCGCCACCTGCTCGCGCAGGCGCAGGTCGCCGAGGATGCTGCCGTAGGTGAGGGTGTGCACGTCCTGCTTGCGGCTCAGCCGCGACAGCGAGCGCAGCAGCGGCTTGAGCGTCGGGCTGTCGATGTCCGGGCGACCGCGGCCGAGCTGCACGAAGTTACTGCGCGGTGGCGGGGCGACCTGTTCCAGCACCTGATCCCACTGCGACACCTCCACGGGCCGCTGCGGCGCGCGGCTGATCTTGGGCAGTGCCGGCTTGTTGCGACCTGCCGGCACGTAGTAACCGGATTTCGGCTTGGGCAGTGCCAGGCCGCGATCTTCCAGGTGGCGGTAGGCCTGCTGCACGGTACTCAGGCTGACTCCGTGTTCCTGGCTCAGGGCGCGCACCGAGGGCAGGCGATCACCGGGGCGGTACAGGCCCTGCTCGATACGTTCACCGAGCAGGTCGGCCAGGTTGGTGTAGAGGGTCATGGTCGCGCACCTGTATGCAAGGGATTCAGCTGAACCATACAGATGGTCCTGATTGCGACCATTCAGTTCAGTTGATGGGTTATCTGTATGGATTTAATTCCCTTTCTTTGCATCTGTCATGCTTTTTCGCCGCCCGCCATCATGAACTCTAATAACCCACCGGGCGCAGGAGAGCGACATGAACGGGCTGAGCGATGTGCGATTGACTTTGAAGGCGAGCGAGCTGGAAGGCGGCAATGGGCGCCGTCTGACCGAAGTGCCCGCGCATGCGCCGCTGACCGATCGCTGGCAGCGCTTCATCCGCCGGCTGACCACCCGGCGCGCACTACTCAGGCTCAACGATGCTCAGCTTGAGGACATCGGTTTGAGCCGCGAGCAGGCCGAGCGCGAAGCCAACCTGCCGTTCTGGAAACTCTAACTCGAGGCTGTAGCCTGGCGTTGAGCGCAGCGATACCCGGGACCTGTTTTCCTGGGTATCGCTGCGCTCAACCACAGGCTACGGACGGTGTTCGCGCTGTCAGGCCAGTTCCTTGAGGCGATGCCAGAGCATACCCAGCGCCAGCAGCGGCGAGCGCAGATGGCGCCCACCCGGGAAGGTGATGTGCGGCACCTTGGCGAACAGCTCGAAGCCGCCGCCAACTTGCCCGGCGATGGCTTCGGCGAGCAGCTTGCCGGCCAGGTGGGTGGCATTCACGCCATGGCCTGCGTAGGCCTGGGCGTAGAACACGTTGGGCTGATCCCTGAGGCGGCCGATCTGCGGCAGGCGGTTGGCGCCGATGCCGATCATCCCGCCCCACTGGAAGTCGATGCGCACGTCCTGCAACTGCGGGAACACCGCGAGCATCTTCGGCCGCATATAGGCCGCGATATCGGACGGATCGGTGCCGGAGTAACGGCAGGCACCACCGAACAGCAGGCGGCGGTCTGCGGACAGTCGATAGTAATCGACGGCCACCCGCTGGTCGCAAAGCGCCATGTTCTGCGGGATCAGCGCATTGGCCTGCTCTTCGCTCAACGGCTCGGTGGCGATGATGTAGCTGCCGGCAGGCAGCACCTTGCCGCCCAGCGTCGGATTCAGGTCGCGGATATAGGCGTTGCAGGCCAGCACCAGCTGCTCGGCACGCACCACGCCCTGGGCGGTGTGCACGCGGATCTCGCTGCCATAGTCGATACGCGTGGCCGGCGAGTGCTCGAACAGGCGCACGCCCAGGCTTTGTGCCGCAGCAGCCTCGCCGAGTGCCAGGTTGAGCGGATGCAGGTGGCCCGAGCCCATGTCGATCATGCCGCCGACATAGCGGCTCGAGCCGACCACTTCGTGCATCTGTTCCGGTTGCAGCAGGCGCAGCTCGTGGCGGTAGCCGAGTCTCTGCAGCTCGGCGGCGTCCTCGGCGAAGCCGGCCAGGTCGCGGGGCTTGTTGGCCAGGTCGCAGTAGCCCCAGGTCAGGTCGCAGTCGATCTCGAACTGGGCGACCCGCCGGCGGACGATTTCCACCGCCTCCAGGCCCATCAGTTTCAGCTCGCGCACGCCGTCTTTGCCGATCACCGACTCGAACTGCTCGACGCCATGGCCGACGCCGCGAATCAGTTGGCCACCGTTACGCCCGCTGGCGCCCCAACCGATGCGATGGGCTTCGATCAGCACCACCGACAGGCCCTTCTGGGCCAGCTCGATGGCCGTGTTCAGGCCCGAAAAGCCGCCACCGACGATGCACACATCGGCGCGCTGCTCGCCTTGCAGAGCCGGCAGGTCGAGCTGCTGGTTGACGCTGGCGGCGTAGTAGGAGGGCGCATGCTCGGCGCTATGAACCGGCGGGTGGGCACGGGCGGTCATGTGCGAAATCCTGAAGGCTGTGTGGCTAAAAATGGACGAAGCATAAGCGCGCAGGCCATTACCAGCCAACCGCGCAAGCGATGCTTTGCCCGGCCTGGGCTCGGCTGTACCATGCCTGCCTGCCGTTCCAGAGCCCCTGACCATGAGTTGTATCAGCCGCAAGATCGACCTGTTGCGCCGCCAGATTCCGCGCTTCGAGTGCGTGCCGGGCTGTCACGATTGCTGCGGACCGGTCACCGCGTCGTCCGAAGAAATGTCCCGGTTGCCACGCAAGAGCCGCGCCGAGCAGGACGCCGCCCTGGCCGAGTACAACTGCGTGCACCTGGGGCCCAACGGCTGCCAGGTGTACGACCAGCGCCCGCTGATCTGTCGGCTGTTCGGCACCACGCAGAACCTGCCGTGCCCCCATGGTCGCGGGCCCGAGCAGCCCATCGAGGCCCATGTCGAACAGCAGGTGCACCAACTGATCGCCTCGACCCGGCAGGTGCTCGTCTAGGTCACTCCGGTACGGGCAGCGCCAGGCTCTCCTTGACCTCTTCCATCACGATGTAGCTCTTCGACTCGCGCACGTGGGGCAGCTTAAGCAGGATGTCGCCAAGCAGCTTGCGGTAGCTGGCCATCTCGTTGATGCGCGCCTTCACCAGGTAGTCGAAGTCGCCGGACACCAGGTGGCACTCCAGCACATGGGGTAGCTTGAGCACGGCGCGGCGGAAATCCTCGAAGGTGTCGCCGGACTTGTAGTCCAGGCTGATCTCCACGAACACCAGCAGGCTGGCCTTGAGGTTCTGCGGGTTGAGGCGGGCGTGGTAGCCCATGATGATGCCTTCACGCTCCAGGCGACGGACCCGCTCGGTGCACGGCGTGGTCGACAGGCCGACCCGTTCGCCCAGCTCGGTGAAGGAGATGCGCCCGTCCTCCTGGAGGATGCGCAGGATGTTGCGGTCGATCTTGTCCAGCTCGCGGCGGCTCTGGTGTTGCGTACGCATGCTCGGCACCTCTCCGTGAAAGGCTGATAAAGCCAGAATTCCCTTTGAATATACGGTTTTATACAGTGAAAAGCACTGCCATTCACTTTCTATACTGTACGCATCGACTTCTCAAATCGTAATACGCCAGTGCATCGTCGCGGCGAGGAGAACATCATGCGGGTTCTGGTGCTTGGTAGCGGTGTGATCGGTACGGCCAGTGCGTATTACCTGGCCCGCCAGGGCTTCGAGGTGGTCGTGGTGGATCGCCAGAACGGTCCGGCCATGGAAACCAGCTTCGCCAACGCCGGCCAGGTTTCGCCGGGCTATGCCTCGCCTTGGGCAGCGCCAGGCATTCCGCTGAAGGCGATGAAGTGGCTGCTGCAGAAGCACGCACCCCTGGCCATCAAGCTGACCGGCGATGTCGATCAGTACCTGTGGATGGCGCAGATGCTGCGCAACTGCACCGCCGCCCGCTATGCGGTGAACAAGGAGCGCATGGTGCGTCTGTCCGAGTACAGCCGCGACTGCCTCGATGAGCTGCGCGCCGAAACCGGCATTGGCTACGAAGCCCGCCAGCTCGGCACCACCCAGCTGTTCCGCACCCAGGCGCAACTGGACAATGCCGCCAAGGACATCTCGGTGCTGGAGCAATCCGGCGTGCCTTACGAGCTGCTCGACCGCGCCGGCATCGCCAAGGTCGAACCTGCCCTGGCCAGCGTCACCGACAAGCTGGCTGGCGCCCTGCGCCTGCCCAATGACCAGACCGGTGACTGCCAGCTGTTCACCCGCAAGCTGGCCGAAATGGCCACCGCGCTGGGCGTGCAATTCCGCTTTGGGCAGAACATCCAGCGCCTCGACGTCGCCGGTGACCGCATCAACGGCGTGTGGATCGACGGCAAGCTGGAAACCGCCGACCGCTACGTACTCGCTCTGGGTAGCTACAGCCCGCAATTGCTCAAACCGCTGGGTATCCGCGCGCCGGTGTATCCGCTCAAGGGTTACTCGCTGACCGTACCGATCACCAACCCGGACATGGCGCCGACTTCGACCATTCTCGATGAAACCTACAAGGTCGCCATCACCCGTTTTGACCAGCGCATTCGCGTTGGCGGCATGGCCGAAATCGCCGGCTTCGACCTGAGCCTCAACCCGCGCCGTCGCGAAACCCTGGAGATGATCGTTGGCGACCTGTACCCGCAGGGCGGTGATCTCAGCCAGGCGGACTTCTGGACCGGCCTGCGCCCGGCGACCCCGGATGGCACGCCCATCGTTGGCGCCACCCCTTATCGAAACCTGTTTCTGAACACCGGACACGGTACCCTAGGCTGGACCATGGCCTGCGGCTCCGGTCGCCTGTTGGCCGACCTGATCGCCAAGAAGCGCCCGCAGATCAGCAGCGAAGGCCTGGATATTTCCCGTTACGGTAGCCCCAAGGAGTTGAACAAGCATGTCCATACAGCGCCTGCGAACTGAGCCGCGTCTGAGCGAAATCGTCATCCACAACGGCACCGTCTACCTGGCCGGCCAGTTGGATGAAAACCACAGCGACGGCATCGAAGCGCAGACCAAGGCGACCCTGGACAGCATCGATGCCTTCCTGGCCGAGGCGGGCACCGACAAGACGCGCATCCTGTCGATTACCATCTTCCTCAAGAACATCGACGACCGCGACGGCATGAACAAGGTCTGGGACGCCTGGGTGCCGGCCGGCCACTCGCCCGCCCGCGCCTGCGTCGAGGCCAAGCTGTATTCGGCGGATGTATTGGTGGAAATGACGGTGATCGCGGCGCTGCCTTGATTGAAGGCCGGCTTGCGATCTGCCGAAAGGATCCGACTGCAATAAACGTTTTGCCGATCCGTTGTGGGAGCGGGCCATGCCCGCGATTTTTTCGCGCGCATGAACCGCACATGAGCTAGGCGTCCCCGCGCGCTCCCACAGGTTTCCTGCGTACACCCTGTTTCGAGATAACCATGCGCCCCGCCCGTGCCCTGATCGACCTGCAAGCCCTGCGTCACAACTACCAACTGGCCCGTGAATTGGCTGGCGCCCGCGCGCTGGCGGTGGTCAAGGCCGACGCCTACGGGCATGGCGCGGTGCGTTGCGCCCAGGCGCTGCAGGGGGATGCCGATGGCTTCGCCGTGGCCTGTATCGAAGAGGCGCTGCAGCTGCGCGCCGCGGGCATCACCGCGCCCATTCTGTTGTTGGAAGGCTTTTTCGAGGCCAGCGAGCTGGCGCTGATCGACGAACATGACCTGTGGTGCGTGGTACACGCCGAATGGCAGCTCGAAGCCATCGAGCAAACCAACCTCAAGCGTCCGCTGAACGTCTGGCTCAAACTGGACAGCGGCATGCACCGCGTCGGCTTCCACCCGGCCGATTATCAGGCCGCCTACCGGCGCCTGCTGGCCAGCGGCAAGGTGGTGAAGATCGTACTGATGAGCCACTTCTCCCGCGCCGACGAGCTCGACTGCCCGCGCAGCAATGAACAACTGGCGGTGTTCCAGCAGGCCCGCGAAGGCCTGGCCGCCGAGGTCAGCCTGCGCAATTCGCCGGCCCTGCTGGGCTGGCCAAGCATTCCCAGCGACTGGTCGCGCCCCGGCATCA
>Ga0209370_1003087_pt1 | contig 11006 bp, 10 predicted proteins | sample AgamicAtPrz_FD_187164 | JGI IMG/M metagenome (GOLD analysis project Ga0209370, IMG submission 187164) | Agave microbial communities from Guanajuato, Mexico - At.P.rz (SPAdes) (version 2) | ecosystem: Host-associated > Plants > Phyllosphere > Phylloplane/Leaf | place: Guanajuato, Mexico... | reverse complement strand
CTTCTTCCACAATCGCTCGATGCTGCCGCTGCATTTTTTGCAGTGGGGCAAGCTGGACGCCACCCCGGTGATCCTGCTGCACGGCCTGCGCGCCTACGCGCAGACCTGGCAGTCGCTGGCCGAGTCCCTGGGTGACGCGTTCTGCTGCTATGCACTCGACCAACGCGGCCGCGGACTGAGTGACTGGGCCGACAGCCGCACCTATTGCACCGAGCACTACGTGCGTGACCTGGAAGACCTGGTCGAGTACCTGCACCTGGGGCGCTTCATGCTGGTCGGCCACTCCCTGGGCGGCGCCAATGCCCTGGAGTACGCCCGTCAGCATCCCGGGCGGCTGTCGGCCCTGGTGATCGAGGACATCGGCCCGGGCTCGTCGAGCGTGGGCGACGGTGCCGAGCGGATCCGCCGGGAAATGCGCGAAACCCCGCTGTATTTCACCGACTGGGAACAGGCGCGGGCCTTCTGGCAGCGCTCGCGCCCGGGCCTGTCGGCCGAGGGGCTGGCCTCGCGGCTGGCCCATTCGATGAAGCAAACCGAGCAGGGCATCACCTGGCGCCATGACCAGCAGGGCATCGCCGAGGCGCGCCTGAGCATCACCCCGACCGACCTGTGGCCAGCGGTGCATGCACTGGATTGCCCGACGCTGTTCATCCGTGGTGGCCGTTCGGACTTCCTGCCGCTGCCAACCCTGGAGGCGCTGCAGAGCGCCAATAGCAACATCCACACAACCGTGATCGACGACGCCAGCCACTACGTTCACGACGATCAGAGCGCGCTGTTCAATCAGGTGGTTGGCGACTACCTGCGGGCGCATCGCGCCTAGCCCGATCTACACCGAAACCTACAAGAAACAGGTGAACGCATGAAACGCGAGACGACTCAGGTAGTCATCGTCGGCGGCGGGCCGAATGGCATCGCCATGGCCCACTACATGGGCCATCACGGCATCGAGTGCGTGGTGCTGGAACTGGCCGAGGGCATCCTCCCGTACCCGCGTGCGGTCGGCATGGACGACGAGGCGCTGCGCGTGCTGCAGGGCATCGGCATCGCCGACGTCGCCATTCGCGACATGATCTGCGATGTACCGCTGCGTTATTACAACGCCCGTGGCGTGTGCTTCGCCGAGGTCAAACCGACGGTCGCCGAGTATGGCTGGCCGATGCGCAATATCTTCATGCAGCAGTTGCTGGAAGGCACCCTGCGTGAAGCGCTGCCGCGCCATGCGAGCGTCGACCTGCGCCTGGGCCACGAGATGCTCGACCTCAGCCAGAACGAGGAGGGCGTGATCCTGCAGGTCAAGGGCGCCGATGGCGAACCCTACGAGCTGCATGCCCAATACGTGGTTGGCGCCGACGGCGGCCGCTCCTGCGTGCGCAAGAAGCTCGGCATCGAATTGCTGGGCATGACCCATCCGCGCAAGTGGATGGTGGTCGATGTCACCAACGATTCCCTCGACGCCCCCTACACCGCGCTGCACGCCGACCCTGAGCGGCCGTTCGTGTGCATCTACCTGCCGTACCGCCAGCGCCGTTGGGAGTTCATGCTCAAGGAGGGCGAGGACGAAGCGAAGATGTGCGAGGAAGCCACCATTCGCAGACTGATTCGCAACCATATCGGCGATGCGGTGGATGAGCTGGAGATCGTGCGCATCCGCGCCTACACCCACAACTCGCGGGTCGCGGCACGCTTCGTCGAAGGCCGCGTGGCACTGGTCGGCGACGCCGCGCACATCTCACCGCCCTGGGCCGGCCAGGGCCTGAATTCAGGGCTGCGTGACGTCGCCAACCTGGCCTGGAAACTGGTCGCCGTGCTGCAAGGCCGCGCTGCGCCGAAGATCATCGCCAGCTACGACATCGAGCGCCGTGGCCACGCCACCGACCTGATCGGCCTGGCCGACAACATGGGCGCCGTGCTGGGCCTGACCAACCCGCTGATGGCGGGGGTGCGCGACTGGCTGTTCCAGGCGGTGAACACCGTAGACAACCTGCGCTCGCATCTGCTGGAGTTCAAGTTCAAACCCAAGGCCACCATCATCAAGGGGCTGGTCTACCACGAGCGTGAAGAGCTGCGCGAAGGCGACCTGGTCGGCCAGTTGTTCGTACAGCCCTACATCGAGGATGCCGAGCGCAACCGCCGCCGACTCGACGAGGTGCTGGGCGACTCCTACGCGGTGCTCGGCTACCGGGTCGACCCGACGGCCGAACTCGGCGACGCCACCAAGGCCTACTGGGCGCGCTGGAACACCCGGTTCATCCAGGTCAACCGGTCGCGCAGCGGCAGCCGCAACCAGCCGCTCAGCACTGACGGGGTGATCAGCGTGGAAGACGTCGATAACAAGCTCGGCAACTGGTTTGCCAAGGTGCGTGACTGCGTGGTGATCGTGCGGCCGGACCGTTTCGTCGCCGCCATCACCACCCCCGAGCGCCTCGACAGCGTGCTGGCCAAGCTGCAGGGGCAGTTGTCATGAACCAGGCCAATCTGGCCCAGCGCCTGCTGCAGGCTGCCCGCGAGCGCGTGGCGCTACCCCGCGAGCAGGGCGACGGCATGGACCTCGCCGCGGGCTATGAGCTGCAGCGCCTCGGCGTGCGGGTGCGCGAGGCGCGGCATGAGCACCTGAGTGGCTGGAAGGTGGCGTTTGCCGGCGCTGCGGCGCAGCGCCGCTTTGGCCTGAGCGAGCCGGTGTATGGCGCGCTGACCGACGCCATGGCGGTTGCCGAAGGGCAGCCCGTCGACCTGGCCGGGTTGATCCAGCCCAAGCTGGAAGTCGAGTTGGCGGTGATCCTTGGCCAGGACCTCGACCCGGGCTTCTACAGCGACGAGGAGTTGCTCGCGGCCATCGGCGAGGTGGCCGCCGCCTTCGAGATCGCCGATTGCCGCTGGCAGGGCTGGGGTTTCGAGGCCGGCGCCTTCGTGGCCGACAACTCCGCCGCCGCGGCTTATTGCCTGTCTGCCCGGCAGCCCTTCGACGCGCGGCGCCATGCCCAGGTGGAGTATCGCCTGGTGCACGAAGGCCACGCCCTGGGCGGCGGGGTCGGCAGCCTTGGCGACGAGTCGCCGCTGAGCAACAGCTGCTGGCTGATTCGCCGCTTGCTGGCCGATGGGCATCGGCTCGGTGCCGGGCAGGTCATCCTGTCCGGCGCGCTGCTGCCGCCTATCGCCATCGAGCCCGGTTGCTACCGGCTGAGCATGCTTGGCATGGAGTTGGCTTTGCAATTTCAAGTGGGTCGAGGGCCAGAGAGCCTGTAGTGGCATATCGCCTGATCAGGCGATGTCGCCGACAACAATAAATGTGGCCGGGAGGGGAAAGCGCGCGTTTCGCTACAGCGCCTTTCATCGCCAGAGCCATGTGTGGCGAAGCGTTACAGACAAGCCGTGGAGTGCAGCCATCATGTTTGCAGAAGTCCGTTCCTTCAATGACCCACAACAACACGCCGGCTCGATCCTGGGCTGGCGCCAGGTCTACGACCAGCTCGGCCGTGGCAGCCTGAGCAGCAAACTGCAGCAGGTTTCCTCCGAGCGCTTCCAGATCTTCCAGGAGGTGCTCGACAAGCGCGTGGTGCAGCACGGCCACGCACCGAAAGGGCGCCTGTGCCTGGCCCTGGTGCTCAGCTCGGCTTGTGCGCCGGTGGTGCAGAAGCACGAGGTAGGCGCCCACAGCGTGGTGCTCCTGCGTGATGGCGAGGAGTTCCTGCTGCACGCCCCGGAAGGTACGCATTTCTTCGCCGTGACCGTGGACACCGTGCGTTTCGCCAAGCTGGCGGCGCTGGAGCTGCCCCAGCAACAGCTCGGTCTGCTCAAGAGTGCCTCGCAGATCGCCGTGCCCGATGGGGCGCTCAAGCGCTTTCAGCAGCATGTCTATCCGATGTTCCAGCACTTGCTGCACAACTCGGACAGGGTCGGCGTCGCCGCGGAGCGGCTGCTCGAAGACGGGCTGATCGCTGCACTGCTGGACCTGTTCGGCAGTGCCCAGAGCGAGTGCCGGGGGCGTCATGGCAACCTGGCGGTCAGCTCGTATCTGGTGAAGAAAAGCCAGGAGCTGGCCCGCGATTGCGCCGACGAGCCGCTGAGCGTGCTGGACCTGTGCGAGCGCCTGCGCGTCAGCCGCCGCACCCTGCAGAACAGCTTTCAGGTGGTGGCCGGCATCCCGCCGGTGGAGTACCTGCGCAACCTGCGCCTCAATGCGGTGCGCCGACGCCTGGCCAGCACCTCGACCAGAGCCTGTGGGGTGGGCGAGGCCGCGGCGCAGATGGGCTTCTTTCACCTCAGCCATTTCTCGCGAAACTACCGCGGCCTGTTCGGCGAGTACCCGTCCGAAACCCGCCGGGCAGCCGGCTGACCGACCCCTTTTCGCCCACCGAGAGCGTTCGAATGTCTTCGCAAACCCGGCCACGCTGGCTCGTGTGGCTGCTGGCCACGCTCGCCGCCTTTTCACCGCTGTCCATCGACACCTACCTGCCGAGCCTGCCGGATATCGCCCGGGAGCTGAATGCCCAGGAGGCGCAGGTGCAGCTGACCATCGGCGTGTTCCTGGCCGGGCTGTGTTCGGGGATGTTGCTGTACGGGCCGCTGTCGGACCGCTACGGGCGCCGTCGGCTGCTGCTCGGCAGCCTGGTGCTGTACATCCTCGCCTCGGTCGGCTGCATCTGGGTGGCGAGCGTCGAGCAACTGATCGTGCTGCGCTTCCTGCAGGCGGTCGGCGGCGCCGGTGCCCTGGTGCTGGCCAGAACCGTGGTACGTGACCTGTATCCCTTGAGCGAGGCGGCGCGGGTGCTGTCGCTGATGCACGTGATCGCCATGGTCGCCACCCTGCTGGCGCCGATCATGGGCACCTACCTGGTGCTGCTTGGCGGCTGGCGCGTCATCTTCGTCATGCTGACGCTGCTCGGCACCGGCTGCCTGGTGGCGGTCGCGACGGCCCTGCAGGAGAGCCTGGCGGTCGAAGCACGCACCCGCTCGGTACTGGCCTCGTTCCGCCACTACGGCACCGTGCTGCGCGACCCCTTGGCGCTGTGCTGCATCCTTGCTATGGGCCTGTCCGTGGGCGGCATGTTCGCCTTCATCACCGCCTCGCCGTTCCTGTTCATCCACCATTTCGGCTTCTCGCCACGGGCCTTCAGCCTGCTGTTCGGCCTGAACATCGCCGGCATCATCCTGGCGACCGTCATCAATGCGCGTCTGGTGCGCCGCCTCGGCCCCTTGCAGATGCTCGGCGTCGGCAGTGTCGTTGCTGCCTGTGCCGGGGCGCTGCTGATCGTCATCGGTTTCACCGGCTGGGGGCAGCCGGTCTCCATCAGCGGCGGCGTGCTGCTGTTCATGGGCATCAGCGGGTTGATCGGCGCCAACTGCATCGCCAGCCTGATGAGCCTGTTCCCGGGCAATGCCGGCGCTGCCGTGGGCCTGGGCATTTCCCTGCAGTTCGCCTGCGGCGCGCTGTTCAGCTGGCTGGTCAGCGCATTGGCGGACGGCACGGCGCGGCCCATGTGCCTGGTGATCGGCGGCGCCGGCCTGGGAAGCCTGGCGTGCTATCGGGCCATCCGTTACCTGCTGCACAAACCACGGCGCGCCAGCCTCTACCACGCCTTGAAGGGTGAGGGCCGCTGAGCCGCCCTCAGCTCGCCAGCAACCCGGCCATGCCCAGCGCCAGGGCGATCAGCACCAGGCCCGAGAGCCGCTCGAGCAGCGGCAGGGCGCGCTGGAAGCGGCGCAGCAGGCGGCCATTGCCGATGGCCAGGGCCACCAGCAGGTCCCAGCCGAGCACCACGGTGAACATCCAGATGCCGTAGAACGTCTTCCAGGCGGCACTGCTCTGGGCCCCCAGCATGCTCGCCAGGCTGACATAGAACAGCGCGTTCTTCGGGTTGAGGAGGCCGGACAGAAACCCCATGCCGGCCGCCTGCAGCCAGAAAGTACGCCCGCCGGGCGGCGCCTCGCCGGGGGCCTGCAGCAGGCTGCTGCCGGCATGGCGAATGAACAGCACGCCCAGGTACAGCAGGTACAGGCAGCCGACCAGTTGCAGGGTGATGAAGGGCGCACTGCCGGGCTGCAGCACCGACACGCCGGTGAGCGCCGCGACGATGAACATCTCATTGGCTACGGCAATGCCCAGGCAGGCACCGCTGGCGACCCGCCAGCCCGCCGCCAGGGAGGTGCGGGCGACCAGAAAGAAATCCGGGCCGGGAGACATCAGCGCCAGGAAGTGGGCGGCGGCAATGATCAAGAACTGCTGCATGGCGGGCATCGCTTGTCGAGAAAGATGCCGCCAGTCTGGCGTCGCGCTACTCGTGCCGTATTGAAGAAAATCGTCAGGTGGGTGAGGGCGGGGCGCCAGGGACGTGGCGCGGCTGCTGCGCCGCCCTTGAACGTGGCTCAGCCGGCGACGATGATCACGGTGATACAGATCATCGCCACCACGCCAAACACCAGGCGGGCGATCCAGGGTGCCGTGAGCCAGGCGGTGGTGGCGCCGGCGACCTGGCCGACGTTCTTCTCGGTCAGCCAGCGATTGCCGGGCAGCGGCTTCATCGGGTTGCCACATTGTGGGCAGGCATAAGCCTTGTCGGAAATGCGGTGTTGGCACTCGGGGCAGTCGATAAGGCTCATCTCGGTCATCCATTGATCAGTGGCGATAGCTGGAGGTGAGACTGGGCGCCGGTAGCCGAGTTCCGCTGCAGGGCAGAGCTGGCGCGGGCTGCGGGATGTTCTGCTGGGAATTGAGAAAGCGCTCGCAGTAGGCGGCGAGCGCTCTGTACGGTTACTTGCGGCGCCACTGACCCTGCTGCTGGATGTACTGGCCAGCCGGGGTCTTGTCGATGGCCTTCTGGCCAGCGATGGTTTCCACGTCGCTGAGCTGGATGCCGTTCTGCTGGGCGAGCTTCTGGTACTCGGCGCGGCGCGCGGCGTTGATCAGCTTGGCGATCTCGTCGGCCTGGCCGCCGGCTTTGACCACGCCCAGGTAGCCATTGGGCATTTCGCCGAGCTGGCCGCTGGCCTTGGCGTCGCCCAGGGCGGACATCGCCTCGTTGAGGCTGATGGCATGGGCCGGCAGGCTCAGGCTGAACAACAGCAGCAGGCCGGCGAAGGGTTTGATCAGGTTCATGCGTGGCTCCTCAGAACAGTCCGCTGGATTCACTGAACACGTCGTCCAGCGCCTTATCCACCTTGATATAGATCTCGTGCTCGATCTTCACATTCAGGTTGATGTTGATCGGCTCGTTGGGCATCGCCAGTTGTACCGTCGGGGTACAGGCTGTGGTCAGCAGCCCCAGCAGCAGGGCGGTGATGCAACTACGCAAGCGCATGGCGCTTCTCCTCGTCAAGGCTCCTTGGGGGCGGTGTTGCGCTGCAGCATTCGCTGCTGCACGCGCCGCGTGATGATGTCGTTGACCCGGTCGGTCAGCTGCAGGCTGGCGAGCAGGTTGGGGATGTCCTCCTCCAGGTTGATGTTGAAGTGAATCGGCCGGCCGTTCTCGATGGCCGGGTTCTGGCCTTCCAGGCGCATCCCCAGGGTCAGCGTGCCGTGCTGATCATAGTCGACCGCGCTGTTCAGGGTGGTGAAGCGGAAGTCTTCCAGGGACTGGGTGACCAGCTGCATCGCCGGGTTGCTGCGGCCCAGGGCCTTGATCCTCTCGGAGCTGAACTTCAGGTAGCCGCCGGGCTGGCGGGCGGCGACGTGACCGTTATCGATCTCGATGCCGTTCTGGCCCATACGTACTGGCAGGTCGCCGTCCAGGGTGCCGCTGCCGGCCAGTCCTTCAGCGGGGTAGAGGGCGAACAGCTGCTGGAGTTCCAGGCCGCGGATCTGGATGGGAAACAGCTGATCACCGGCGGCCAGGTCCCATTGCCCTGGGGTGAGGGTGACCTGGCCGCCCATCAGCGCGCTGCGCGCCAGGTTGACCTCCAGCCGGCCCCTGGCGGCAGTGGCCAGCGGCGCGCCGTAACGCACTCGCGCTTCGAGAGGGCCGATCGGCAGGCCGGGGTTGGCCTGCTGGATTTTCAGTTCCGGGATGTACAGCTCGAAACGCTGGCGCGCCAGCTTGAACTGCAGGCGGGTGTCCAGGCCACTGAGTTCCGTGCGGTCATAGATGCCGCCCAGGCCCGCGCCGGTCAGGTTCAGGTCGAGGTCTGCTGCGCTGCTGCCGGAGGCCAGCGTCAGGTCGGCGTTGGCATTCAGGCGGCCGCTGTTGAGCTCGAGCAGCTCGGGCCATTGCCCCAGGGTCTTGGCCAAGGGGTTGCCGGAGCGCAGGAACAGCTCGCCGAGGGTGGCCTTGAGCTGCAGGTTCTGCTGCGCATCGAGGCCGGCATCGAGGTCGAGTTGCAGTTCGCTGTCGTTGCCCAGTTTGCCTTGCAGGGTGCCGGCCCCATCGGCGGCGGTCAGCTGGCCTTGCAAACGCCAGCCCTGGGGCTTGAGGTTGGCCTGTTCCAGGCGCGCGGTGCTCAGGTTCAGCGGGCCGATGAATTGCCAGCCCTGCAGGGCACCCGCCTGCAGCGCCAGCCTGAGGTCGCTGCCGCCAAGATCGGCCCGCAGCTTCTGCGCGGCCAGCGCGGCGCCTTTCAGGCTGGCGGCCTGCAATTGCGAACCCTGGGCAAGGCTCAGTTCGATTGCGCTGGCGTCAGCGTAACCGGCCAGATTCAGCTCGCTGCGCAGCTCGGTGGCTTGCCAGCCGGCCTGGTTCGCCCTGGCGGTGCGCGTGGTCAGGCGCGTATCGGCGAACTGCAGCGCCCAGGGCGCCGAGCTGGCGACGGCGACGCGGCCGTGCAGATCCAGGCGCGTGGTGCCGCGCAGTGCAGCCGTCACCTGCAAGGGCAGGCTGCGCTCGGCCAATTCTGGGCGCAGGTTGGTGAGTGGCGTATCCGCTTGCACCTGCACGTGCAGGGAGTCGCTGCGCAGTTCCGGCGGCAGCGCCGTCAGCCAGTCGGGGTTGGGCTCGCTGAGCTGCAGATCGGCCTCGACGCGGCTGGCGATCCACTGCTGACCTTGATTGTGCGCTGCCAGGGCCAGTCGCCCCTGCAGCAGGCCGACGCCAGGCACCGGCCAGGGTTCTGGCAGGTTGCCGCGTACATCGAACCGGCCGGCGGCTGCCAGCAGGTTGTTCACCTCCAGCTGGCGGCGTGGCAGGTCGAGCTGCCAGCTGCCTTCGAGGCCGGCCGCGCCGGGGGCTGCCTGCCATTGCTTGCCTTCGGGCAATGCCCAGGCGCTCAGCAGGTTCTGCAGTGCGGCGGCCTGGGTCAGGTTGCTGGCCTCGAGCCGGCCCGTCCAGCTCAGGCCCTTGCCGTGCTGCTGCAGGCGGCTGGTCAGGGTCGCCTGGGGCTGCTGGTCCACCGCCAGGGTCACCTGCAAGTCGAGCGCGTCAGTGCCTGGTTCGAGGTCGAGCGCGGCGCTCACGATCTGCGCCTGCTGAGCGAGGTTCACGCGCAGGGCGATGCGTTCATCTTCACTGCGCTGCAGCGCCAGGCTGCCGCTGGCGACGCATCGTCCGCGGGCGCAGGGCAGGGTGGCCTCGACATCAGCGATCGTCAGGCTGTGTGGCAGCAGGGCCAGCGGCGCCGCCAACTGCCGTGGATCAAGGTCGGTCGACGGCGTGGGGGTGGGGGCGTCCTGCTGTGCCGGTTGCCAGTCGAGCGACAAACGGTCGATATCCACATGCCGCCAGAACGGCGGGCTGAAGGCGAAGTCGCGCCAGGCCAGGTGGAGGTCATGGCCGTGCAGCGCCAGGGTGCCGGCAGCGCTGCGCTGGCGTAGCGCCAGGCTATCGATTCGCAGGCCCGCGCCCGAGATCGAGGCGCCGTGCCAGTCGAGGGTTTCGATGCCGCTGCGCTGCAACAGGTAGCGGCCACCCAGATAAACGGCGACGACCAGCATCAGCAGCAGGGCAAATGTGACGGACAGTCGCAGCCAGATGCGGCGGCTGAGCATGGCGATGGGTCCACGAACGGATGAATGGCTGACGTTAACCCGAACCCCTGGGGGCTGCCAAACCCTGCGCGCCTGTTTGGTGCTTCACAGTTTCATGACGCGCCGATGACGGGGGCGGATTTGGTGCACGGGCTGCGCGCCCCGCCGGTCGTGGCGTGCCGCGTTGTCAAGGCTGATTTCGCCCCGTAAAAGGGCATTTCAGCGGCATCGCCGGCGGACTTGTGCACAATCGAGGAGCAGCTTGTCAAGCTGCATATTGCCACTTGTCAAAAGCCTAGCAATAGCGTAGGCATAAATATAAGTTTATGAAAAATATAGACTTTTTTGATGTGGTGAAAAAATGAGCAGTTTGACCGGGAGGCCCGTTCCATCAGTGTTAGGGGATATTTCGCCCACCATACCCACAAAGTTATCCACAGCTTCTGTGGATTGTCATGCGCAGCCGCTCTGGGGCGGGCGGGGGCTTTACCTGTGAATAAAAAAGAGTAGAGTGGCGCGCCTGTTCCAAAGCCCCGCTTTAGTCTTATGCCCCGCGTTCCACCCCGCAGTGAACTTCATACCCTTCCCGTCCGTACCCAGGTTCCCGTCCGTGTCGCCACCTGGCTGCTGGACAGCCCGCGCCTGGGCCGTACGCCCAGTGTGAAACGCATTGCCGGCCGCCTGCTCAAGCAGCCGGCGCGCCATGGTGTGGTTCAGGCGCAGAGCCGGCTGGGGCAGATGCTCTGCCGCGAGTGCGGCAATACCCGCGACCGCCGCATCGGCCTGGAGCTGCTGCGCCAGGCGGCGCGTGCCGGCGACGGCCTGGCGCAGCTGGAGCTGGGCCGTCTGTACTGCCAGCCGCGCACCCTCGAGCCGGAGCAGGCCCGGCACTGGCTGGAGCTGGCGGCGCTGCAGGGGCACGACGAGGCGCGGAACCTGCTGCAGCGTCTGTAGCCGCTGTCGAGCGGCCTGGGCGGTTATACTGCCCGGCAGTTCTGCCTGGATGCCTTTATGCCTTTCGACCTCCTGACCCTGTTGCCGGCTGTTCTGGTCGGCGCACTGCTGGCTGCCGTTCCATTGTGGCTGCGCATGGCCGCCGCCCTGCGCCAGGCCG
>Ga0209370_1003084_pt1 | contig 11016 bp, 12 predicted proteins | sample AgamicAtPrz_FD_187164 | JGI IMG/M metagenome (GOLD analysis project Ga0209370, IMG submission 187164) | Agave microbial communities from Guanajuato, Mexico - At.P.rz (SPAdes) (version 2) | ecosystem: Host-associated > Plants > Phyllosphere > Phylloplane/Leaf | place: Guanajuato, Mexico... | reverse complement strand
TCAGGAGTATGCTGGTGCAGCTCTGGCGCGCATGGTCAGCGTTGAGCGTTCCACCTGGCTCAGAGTGTATTCAGGCCACTGGGCGGCTTTCAAAGCGTCGTTTACTGATATGGATAGCCAGGCACTAAGCGAAATTTTGTCACGGTACGAAGAGTACCAAGAACTGAAAGTGGCGGAAATGTGAGATAACTTTCACTAACTCCCTCAATTAGGCTTGCAAAATGCAACAAAATAAGCGATATTTGAAGCTAATTTGATATCTTGCCAAAAGTATATAAACCCGCCACTGAGCGGGTTTTGTATTTTTAAAAAAGACCGATAGCGCCACCGGCTATGGCCGTAATAAGTGGATGCTCGGCCAACTTGCGCAGCAGCCCCTTTGCTTCTTCCTTTTGCTCGGTAGTAGCCTGGGAACTATTGATGAGATTGTTCAAGGTCTCGATGCTAGTGGTAATCTCTTGGCGGTTATGATTTCCGATCTGAACATGACCACCATGAATATTGATTTGCTGTGATGAAAAGGCAGGGACTGTTTTTTTAGGACCGACCTTAAGCTGAAAGTGAGGGCCAAATCCACCAATACCATGGTCATAGAAGTTAGCTTTGTGAATTTCTTTATGCTCTTCTTTTCCATTGGGCAAGATACGCATGACAGTATCACCATCTTCGATATCTGCCATTGGGTCATTCACAATGACCGTATCACCAGCAAACTTAGCTTTGTAGGGACCAAGTTTTGCCCCATCTGATTTTAAAATGTACGCATCATCTTTAGCTGATAACATTTTTCCTCCATTGAATGTTTAAGCCAGCAATAACTGGCAATTAACATTTATCGCTAAACCTATACGGATGTAAGAGACGCCGATCAATAAATTAGGATATATGCGAGGAAACGAAAAAAAAGCTGGTGGTAAGAGTTATCAGTGATTCTGATCTGTTTTATTAAACGCCTCCGGACTGGAGGGAATCTGCTGTGGAAATGGGCGGCTGGAGGGTGTTGTAGCACCCGGCCAGCCATCAGCTCATGCTTTCAGGTCACAAGCTAACCAAGGCCCATTGCTTTAGCGCAAAAGCAAAGAGAGCCTATCAGAGTTACGCTTATTGATCTATGAAAAATACTGTAAATATAAACAGTGTTGAGTTAGTCAACGCTGATAGCCTGCAATACATCGCCACTCTCCCTGATAACTCCATTGACCTGATAGTCACGGATCCCCCGTACTTCAAAGTGAAACCCAACGGCTGGGACAATCAATGGAAAGGGGATGAGGATTATCTTCGCTGGCTTGATATGTGCCTCGCACAATTCTGGCGAGTGCTTAAACCTGCTGGCAGTCTTTATCTTTTCTCCGGTCACCGCCTTGCGGCAGACATTGAGATCATGATGCGTGAGCGGTTCAACATCCTGAACCACATCATCTGGGCTAAACCGTCGGGTCGCTGGAATGGCTGTAATAAAGAGAGCCTGCGCTCTTACTTCCCTGCAACAGAGCGCATCCTGTTCGCTGAGCATTACCAGGGGCCGTATAAACCAAAGAGCGACGGGTATGCTGAGAAGGGAAGCGAGCTGAAGCAGCATGTAATGACTCCCCTAATTTCTTATTTCCGGGATGCACGTGAAGCGCTTGGCATATCCTCAAAACAAATAGCCGATGCGACTGGAAAGAAGAACATGGTGTCTCACTGGTTCAGCGGTAGCCAGTGGCAATTACCGAATGAATCAGACTACCGGAAACTTCAGTCCCTTTTCACGCAGGTAGCCATCGAAAAGCACCAGAACGGCGAACTGGCAACACCACACCACCAGCTGGTGGCACTGTGGCATTCGTTGAATCGCAAATATTCAGAGCTGCTCGAAGAGTACAAATCACTTCGGCGGCATTTCTCTGTGACAGCTGCCGTGCCATATACGGACGTATGGACCCATAAACCAGTCCAGTTCTATCCAGGTAAACACCCGTGCGAAAAACCAGCTGATATGTTGCGGCAAATCATCAACGCCAGCAGCAGGCCCGGCGATGTGGTAGCTGATTTCTTTATGGGCTCGGGATCGACAGTTAAAGCAGCCATTGAACTCGGCCGCCAGGCTATCGGCGTAGAACTGGAAGAGGAACGTTTCAACCAGACGGTAAGTGAGGTAAGGCAGCTGGCAGGGGAATAAAAGCTTGGGTCGCTATCGCGGCCCTTTTTATTACCTCAACTGGACACCCGCAACGTAGCGAGGTGAGAGCATGTATCGAATGGAAAAAATCACGACGGGTATTGCATACGGCGCATCGGGAGGGGGGACCGGATACTGGTTGCTTCAGCTCCTCGATAAAGTCTCCCCATCTCAATGGGCGGCCATTGGTGTGCTCGGTAGCCTCATGTTTGGTTTGCTGACGTGGTTAACGAGTCTGTACTTCCAAATTAAAGCGGATCGCCGCAAAGCTGCGCGGGGTGAATGATGTCGAACAAAGCAAAGCTCAGCGCAGCAGTGCTGGCGCTAATCGCGTCAGGGGCATCTGCTCCACTCATTTTCGACCAATTCATCAGCGAGAAAGAAGGCAATGCGCTGGTGGCCGTTGTTGATCCGGGTGGGGTCTGGTCTTTATGTCACGGCGTGACCGTTATCGATGGCAAGCGTGTTGTTAAAGGCATGACGGCCACAGAGGAACAATGTCGGAAGGTTAATGCTATTGAACGCGATAAGGCATTAGCCTGGGTTGATCGTAATATCAAAGTGCCTCTGACAGAGCCACAGAAGGTGGGTATCGCATCCTTCTGCCCGTATAACATTGGCCCCGGTAAATGCTTCCCATCGACCTTCTATAAGCGTATCAACGCAGGTGACCGCATCGGTGCATGCGAGGCAATCCGCTGGTGGATTAAAGATGGTGGCCGTGATTGTCGTCTAACCAAAGGCCAGAAGAATGGCTGCTATGGTCAGGTTGAGCGACGGGACCAGGAAAGCGCGCTGGCGTGCTGGGGGTTAGACCAATGAAAATTAATACGGGTCTTATAGGAGTTGTTGTTATTGCTGTCCTTTCGGTCGCTCTCGCTAAGAGTTGCTCCGACGCCAGTAGCCTTCAGAGCGATAACGACGTTCTGCGAAGTGACAACTCTATGCAGGGGCAGGTGATCGCCACCCAGGCATTCAACTTCAATCGATTCAATCAGGTTGCAGAACATGCCATCAGGCTAAACTCCCTGATCGACACCAGCACCGAAGAAACCGTAATCGAATACCGGGAGATTCTCCGCCGTGAAAAAACCTGTGATCTGCCTGTTCCTGCTGACATTGCTGGTGGGCTGCTCGAATACGCGTACCGTTTACGTTCCAGCGCAATGCACACCAATACCGACAGAACTGACGAAGCCAATGATCGTTCCGCTTCCCCCAGCTCAATGACGTACTGCCAGGCTGTTTTGTGGATTAAGCCGCTGCTGGCCGTGATTGAAAAAGGTAACAACAACTTCGCTGGCATAAGGCAGATTGATAAAGAACGGCAGTGATTCTTAACCCTACGCGATTGGTCATCTTCAAATATCATCCGCTTGGATATTATCTTGAGGTGCCGATGATTCTACTTTCTAATATACTCCCACCAAAAAAGTGAGGTGTATATGGATGAGAAAGTAATGGCTTTAGCTGCCCTTAAAGCCGCAACGGATGCAGCTGATTGGGCGTTTTGGTCTATGATAGGAACTTGGTTCGCTGGCATTGCTACATTTTTAGCAGTCTGTGTTTCTTTGCATTTAGGCTTGAGAAAACCCAAAGCCCATATAACGTGTAAAGCTTCGCTGTCAGTATTTTTTTCCGGCCCCTACAAAAACCATGGGGTCTCGATTGTTATTACTAACATGTCTCTCTACACGATAAATGTTACGTCTGTTATATGGGAGTTTAAGAAAAGCATCACTTTCTATCAGCCCTTCAATTCTAAACACTCCATGAAATTGCCTCAAAAACTAGAGTATGGGGAGCAAGCAACTTTATGGATTGATCTTGATGACAATTCTAATTGGATCGATGAAGTTGCCAAAGGGCTGAAGGAGCAAGGTGCCAAACCTAAAGACTTTAGATGTGTGGTAAGCACAACAACAGGCGAAAGTTTCTCGTTTAAAGTTAGTAAATCATTGCTTGAGCAAATAGAAAAGAAATATCAGGCGCTAACTTAATCTTTTCGAAATGTATATAAACCACCAGTACCTGCTGGTGGTTTTTTGCATGGTTGAGTAATTGGAGTTGACAATGCAACTCGCTTTGGCGAAGAGAAGTGGTCTGCTCTGGTGCGCATAATTCCCCTATAGAAGGAGTAAGCAAAATCATTTTTAAGTGAAACTGATAATCATTATCGTCACGGGTCCTTTCCGGTGATCCGTTCTGTTACGGGGCGGCGACCTCGCAGGTTCTCGCTATTTATGAAAATTTTCAGGATTTTGCCGTTTCCGTTCTTCTTCTTTCTAAATCATTGTATTTTCTGGGTATAACCAACCAAAAGAAAGGAAGTATTAAAGCCTGGTAGTAGTCATTTTACCCGGCATGGTTTCCTTACCCTGTTTTTCGCCTGGAGTTCGTCATGGAGGTCAATAAAAAACGCCTTTCAGAGATTTTTGGTGTGAGCATCCGCACGATCCAGAACTGGCAGGATCAGGGAATGCCAGTTGCGCGAGGTGGCGGTAAAGGGAATGAAGTGCTTTATGACTCTGCCGCCGCAATTGAATGGTATTCCGCCCGGGACGCAGCGATCGAAAACGAAAAGCTGCGCAAAGAGGTTGAGCAGCTGAGAGTTGATTCAGAATCAGACCTCCAGCCTGGCACGATTGATTATGAGCGCCATCGGCTTACCCGAGCCCAGGCTGATGCTCAGGAACTAAAAAATGCAAAAGAGTCCGCTGAGGTGGTGGAGACCGCATTCTGCACGTTCGTGCTGTCGCGGATAGCCGGAGAAATTGCCAGTATCCTTGATGGAATACCTCTGTCGGTTCAGCGGCGCTTTCCGGAACTGGAAAATCGACATATTGATTTCCTCAAGAAGGACATCATAAAAGCCATGAACAAAGCAGCTGCGCTGGATGAAATGATACCGGGGTTGCTGAGTGAATATATCGAACAGTCAGGTTAAGGGGCTACAGCACTCCGCGCGCTCGGGGCTCCGTTCGCTGTACCGGCCAGAGCCGCAAACGGCGGTAGAGTGGGCAGACGAAAATTATTACCTCCCGAAAGAGTCTGCTTATCAGGAAGGGCGCTGGGAAACGCTGCCGTTTCAGCGTGCGATAATGAATGCGATGGGTAATGACTATATCCGTGAGGTTAATGTCGTTAAGTCTGCCCGTGTAGGCTATTCAAAAATGCTGCTCGGGGTGTATGCGTATTTCATCCAGCATAAACAACGTAACTCACTTATCTGGTTACCTACCGACGGTGATGCAGAGAACTTCATGAAGTCCCATGTCGAACCGACAATCAGGGATATCCCCACGCTATTGGCGCTGGCACCCTGGTACGGTAAAAAACACCGGGACAACACGTTGAGCATGAAACGTTTCTCGAATGGGCGCGGTTTCTGGTGCCTCGGTGGTAAAGCTGCAAAAAACTACCGTGAAAAATCGGTTGATGTGGCGGGTTATGACGAGCTGGCGGCATTTGACGAGGATATCGAGAAAGAGGGCTCTCCAACGTTTCTGGGTGATAAACGTATTGAAGGGTCGGTCTGGCCTAAATCCATACGAGGATCCACACCCAAAATTAAAGGAACGTGCCAGATTGAACGTGCCGCCAAAGAGTCGGAGCATTTCTTACGCTTCTATGTTCCCTGCCCACACTGTGGGGAAGAGCAGTACCTTAAATTCGGCGATAAAGAGACGCCATTCGGATTCAAGTGGACGCCGGGGGATCCTGCCAGCGTTATATACCTGTGTGAGCACAATGCCTGCGTAATTAAACAGCAGGAGCTCGATTTTTCGCAGGCGAGGTACATCTGTGATGAAACCGGGATCTGGACGCGCGACGGCCTTTGCTGGTTTTCATCATCGGGTACCGAAATTGATCCGCCTGACAGCGTTACCTTTCACGTCTGGACGGCCTATAGCCCCTTCACAACATGGGTGCAAATCGTCAAGGACTGGATCAAGACCAAAGGCGACACGGGGAAACGTAAGACGTTCGTCAACACAACGCTTGGTGAAACGTGGGAGCCTAAAATTGGTGAGCGTCCTGATGCTGAGGTGATGGCCGAACGTATTGAGCACTTCGGGGCCAGGGTGCCGGAGCGCGTGGCCTACCTTACTGCCGGTATTGACTCCCAGCTTGACCGTTACGAAATGCGTGTCTGGGGCTGGGGGCCTGGCGAGGAAAGCTGGCTTATCGACAAAATTATCATTATGGGTCGCCATGATGATGAATCCACGCTTCTCAGGCTGGACGAGGCGATCAACAAAACCTATCCGAGGCCTAACGGCGTTGAGATGCTTATTTCCCGCATCTGCTGGGATATCGGCGGCATAGACCCAACGATTGTTTATAACCGCTCGAAAAAGCATGGTCTGTTTCGTGTCATTCCTGTTAAAGGCGCATCTGTTTACGGCAAGCCCGTGGCGAATATGCCTCGCAAGCGTAACAAGAATGGCGTTTATCTCACTGAGGTAGGAACAGACACCGCGAAAGAGCAGATTTATAACCGTTTCACGCTGGTGGCAGAAGGCGACGAGCCGCTGGCGGGTGCGGTTCACTTCCCTAATAACCCTGAAATATATGATTTAGCTGAGGCTCAGCAGCTTACGGCTGAAGAGCAGGTTGAGAAGTGGGTAGACGGGAAGAAAAAAATCGTCTGGGACAGTAAAAAACGACGAAACGAGGCGCTTGACTGTTTTGTCTACGCGCTTGCAGCACTGCGGATAAGTATCTCCCGCTGGCAGCTGGATCTGGATTCTCTTCTGGCCAGCTTACTGGAAGAAGACACTGGCCGTAAAAATAACAAATCTCTGGCTGATTATGCCAGGGCATTAGCGGGAGATGAATAATGGTAACACAGGCTGAACTGGATGCCGCGCGCGCAGCGTTACATGACCTGATGATGGGGAAACGGGTTGCGACGGTACAGAAAGACGGGCGAAAGGTGGAATTTACGGCGACCTCAGTCAGCGATCTGAAAAAGTACATCGCCGATCTTGAGTCACAGGTCGGTACCACTTCACGACGCCGCGGGCCGGCAAGGTTCTACGCATGAAAATTCCTTCTTTAGTTGGCCCTGACGGGAAAACCTCCCTGAGGGAATATGCAGGCTATCACGCCGGTGGCGGCGGATTCGGTGGACAGCTAAATGCCTGGAATCCCCAGAGTGAAAGTGCCGACGCCGCACTTCTGCCGAACTTCTCACGGGGGAATGCCCGTGCTGATGATCTGGTCCGAAACAATGGTTATGCGGCAAACGCCGTGCAGTTGCACCAGGATCACATCGTCGGGTCTTTTTTCAGACTGAGTTACTGCCCGAGCTGGCGATATCTCGGCATTAAAGAAGAGGAAAGCCGAGCGTTTGCCAGGGAAGTGGAGGCCGCCTGGTATGAATATGCGGAGGATGACTTTTGCGGGATTGATGCCGAGCGCAAGCGAACCTTTACCATGATGATCCGCGAAGGTGTCGCGACGCACGCTTTTAACGGCGAACTGTGCGTTCAGCCCACCTGGGACAGTGATTCATCGCGACTTTTTCGCACGCAATTTAAAATGGTTAGTCCAAAACGCGTGAGTAATCCCGGTAATACAGGTGACACGCGTAACTGTCGCGCGGGCGTCAAAATCAGTGATAGCGGCGCAGCGCTGGGGTACTACGTCAGCGAAGACAGCTATCCTGGCTGGATGTCGCAAAAATGGACCTATATACCACGGGAACTGCCGGGCGGAAGGCCATCATTCATCCATATTTTTGAACCGCTTGAGGATGGACAGACCCGCGGCGCAAACGTGTTTTACAGCGTGATGGAGCAGATGAAAATGCTCGACACCCTGCAAAATACCCAGCTCCAGAGCGCGATAGTGAAGGCCATGTATGCGGCCACCATCGAAAGTGAGCTTGATACCGATACGGCGATGGACTTTATCCTCGGCGCGGATAGCAAGCAGCAAAATAAGTTGACGGGCTGGCTTGGCGAAATGGCATCTTATTACGCCGCGGCGCCGGTTCGCCTCGGTGGCGCGAAAGTGCCTCATCTTTTGCCGGGCGATTCACTGAACCTTCAGTCAGCGCAGGATACCGATAACGGTTATTCCACCTTTGAACAATCCCTTCTGCGCTATATCTCGGCTGGTCTTGGTGTGTCGTATGAGCAACTTTCCCGCAACTACTCTCAGATGAGCTATTCGACAGCGCGTGCCAGCGCCAATGAATCCTGGGCGTTCTTTATGGGGCGTCGGAAGTTTGTCGCGGCCCGGCAGGCCTGTCAGATGTTTGTCTGCTGGCTCGAAGAGGCGATTGCGCGCCGGGTTGTCACGCTCCCGTCCAAAGCCAGGTTTAGCTTCCAGGAGGCGAGAACCGCATGGGGTAACGCCAACTGGATTGGCTCGGGGCGCATGGCTATTGATGGGCTGAAGGAGGTGCAGGAGGCCGTAATGCTGATCGAGGCCGGTCTCAGCACATATGAGAAGGAGTGTGCCAAACGCGGAGATGACTATCAGGAAATATTTTCTCAGCAGGTACGTGAAACTATGGAGCGCCGCCAGGCGGGACTTAAACCTCCGGCATGGGCGGCTGCTGCTTTCGACGCAGGGCTGAAAAAATCAAACGAGGAGGATAAAGATGACGCCAGAGCTGCGTAATCTCCCGCACATTGCCAGCATGGCCTTCAATGAGCCGCTGATGCTTGAACCCGCCTACGCGCGGGTTTTCTTTTGCGCGCTGGCAGGCCAGCTGGGTATCACCCGTCTGACGGATCCCGCTTCTGGCGTCACGCTCGGTGCAGAACAAATTGCAGAGCCGCTGGCGCTGTTTGGCGATGATGAGGAAATGGGGCCCCGGCCAGCGCGGAGCTATCAGGTAACAAACGGGATCGCGGTGCTTCCCGTTTCCGGCACGCTGGTCAGCAAAACCCGGTCACTGCAGCCTTATTCCGGTATGACGGGCTATAACGGGATCATTGCCCGCCTGCAGCAGGCAATCAGCGATCCCGGCGTGGACGGTGTCCTGCTGGATATGGACACGCCGGGCGGGATGGTGTCCGGAGCTTTTGACTGTGCCGATATTATTGCCCGGATGCGGGATATCAAGCCCGTCTGGGCGCTGGCGAACGATATGAACTGCAGCGCAGGGCAGCTTATTGCCAGTTCTGCATCACGACGGCTTGTCACGCAAACGGCCAGAACCGGATCTATCGGCGTCATGATGGCGCACAGTAATTATGGCGCTGCACTGAAAACTAACGGCGTTGAGGTCACGCTGATTTACAGCGGCGATCACAAAGTCGACGGCAATCCTTACGAAAAACTACCGAAGGACGTTCGCGCGGATTTTCAGACGCGTATCGATGCCACTCGTCAGATGTTTGCCGAAAAGGTTTCCGCTTATACCGGCATGTCAGTGCAGGCCGTACTGGACACTGAAGCGGCTGTCTTCTCAGGCCAGGAGTCCGTGGATAACGGTCTGGCGGATGAACTTGTTAACAATACCGATGCGCTCGGCGTGATGCGTGAAGCACTCGACAGACGCAAAAAAACAACCACTGGAGGAACTATGCCATCACCTTCTGCATCTGCAGCGACCAATCAGCCAGCTGACCAGACAGCTACACAGACTTCTGCACCAACTGAGCAGGTCACCACCGTTGACACAACAACCGCGGCTTTAACGGCCCCGGCAGACCTCAGCGCTCAGGTTTCGGCAGCCGTAGCCGCCGAGAACGGTCGCATCATGGGTATTCTGAACTGCGAAGAGGCAAAAGGTCGCGAATCACAGGCCCGCGCGCTGGCCGAAACGCCGGGCATGACGGTCGAGAGTGCGCAGCGCATTCTGGCTGCGGCGCCGCAAAGCGCCCAGGCGCGTACCGATACGGCGCTGGATCGTCTGATGGAAACCGCACCTGGCGCTCTTTCTGCAGGGAATGTCTCTGCTGAAGCCGGCGACGATTTGTTAAACACCCCCGTATAAGAGGCTAACATGGCAATCACCGAAGTATTTACTCATCACCAGCCGCTCGGTAACAGCGATCCGGCACACACTGCGTATGCACCGGGCGAACTGACAGCATCCACCCCGGCAATGACCCCGCTCATGCTCGATGCTACGTCAGGCAAGCTAACTGTGTGGGACGGCGAGAATGCAGGTGCAGCAACCGGCATTCTGGCGGTTACTGCTGACCAGAGCAGTGCAGAACTGGCATTTTATAAATCCGGCTCGTTCCGCATCGAAGATGTGCTCTGGCCATCTGCTGTTACCGACGAAAATATCAAGCGTAACGCGTTCGCCGGTACTGCGATCAGCATCGTTTAATCACCCTCAACTTTCATAAAAGCCGCATATGCGGCTTTTTTTACGGGAAAATTCTATGTCAGTGTACACAACAGCCCAGCTTCTGGCGGTCAATGAGAAGAAATTCAAGTTCGATCCGCTCTTCCTGCGCATCTTCTTTCGCGAAACTTATCCCTTCAGTACAGAAAAAGTCTACCTGTCGCAAATTCCTGGCCTGGTCAACATGGCTCTTTACGTGTCGCCGATTGTCTCCGGGAAAGTGATCCGTTCCCGTGGCGGCAGCACGTCGGAATTTACGCCTGGCTATGTGAAGCCTAAGCATGAAGTTAACCCGCTGATGACTCTTCGCCGCCTGCCTGATGAAGACCCACAAAATCTGGCCGACCCTGCCTATCGCCGCCGCCGCATCATCCTTCAAAACATGAAAGATGAAGAGCTGGCGATTGCACAGGTGGAAGAGAAGCAAGCAATTGAAGCTGTGCTCTATGGGAAATACACCATGAGCGGAGAAGCATTTGAGCCAGTAGAAGTCGATATGGGCCGCAGTGCCGGTAACAACATCATCCAGGCG
>Ga0209370_1003079_pt1 | contig 11032 bp, 10 predicted proteins | sample AgamicAtPrz_FD_187164 | JGI IMG/M metagenome (GOLD analysis project Ga0209370, IMG submission 187164) | Agave microbial communities from Guanajuato, Mexico - At.P.rz (SPAdes) (version 2) | ecosystem: Host-associated > Plants > Phyllosphere > Phylloplane/Leaf | place: Guanajuato, Mexico... | reverse complement strand
ACGGTTGCTGCATGCATCGAGCGTGGCATTCCCTATCTCACGCTATTTGCTTTCAGCTCGGAAAATTGGCGTCGTCCTGCCGAAGAGGTGAGCTTTCTGATGGGCTTGTTCGTCAAGTCCCTGCAGGATGAAGCAGTCAAGCTCCACAAGGCGGGTGTGCGTCTGCGCATCGTTGGTGATCTCTCTCGCTTCGATCCCGATTTGCAGCAGGCCATTAATGAATCTGAAGCCCTGACGGCAGGCAATAGCAAGCTGACCCTGACCATCGCTGCCAATTACGGCGGGCGCTGGGACATCACGCAGGCTTTCAATCGACTGGCAATTGCCGAGCCCGAAAAGGCAGGCAGCTACAGCGAGGAAGATCTTGCGCGTTATTCGGTGATGGCGCATGCGCCCGAGCCGGATCTCTTCATCCGCACCGGCGGTGAGCAGCGCATCAGCAATTTTCTGCTCTGGCAGTTGGCCTATACCGAGTTGTTCTTCACCGATTTGCTCTGGCCCGAATTTGATGCCGCCACGCTGGATCTCGCCATTCAATCCTTCCGCAAGCGCGAGCGTCGTTTTGGGCGTACCAGTGAGCAGGTGATTGAAGCAAGCGGCGCCACCGCCACCCCTAACGCTTCTGTTACGCAAGTCGATGCTTAAAACGCGGGTCATTACCGCAGTTTTTCTGCTGGCGGGTTTTGTCGGCGTCCTGTTTGTCTTCCCCGATTGGGTGGCAAGTTTTGTCTTCGCCGCAGTGGCCGCACTGGCTGCCTGGGAGTGGGGCGGCTTCATGCGTGCTGATGCGCGCTTACGCGTGGCCTATGCCCTGATTACATTTGGCCTGGCCGAATACCTGACGCTGAGCGGAGCCAATGCCGTGCTGCTCCCCTGGCTTAGCCTCGCCTCGCTGGTTTTCTGGGTGGCGATCGTGCCAGCCTGGTTCGTGCGCCGCTGGTCGCTATCGAAGGGGGCAGCAGGCTATCTGCTCGGTTGGCTGGTCATCCTCCCAACCTGGGCTGCGCTACTGGCGCTCTATCGGCGCGATGCGCTGGTTCTGCTGGCGGCCATGGCCCTGGTCTGGGTGGCGGACATTGCCGCTTACTTTTGTGGCCGTGCATTTGGCAGGAACAAGCTGGCTCCTACTATTAGTCCTGGCAAGACCCGTGAGGGCGCGTACGGTGCAGTCGTAGCGGTACTGGTATACGGCTTCATACTGGCTTTACGTCAGTGGCCGGAAGCCGGTGCTGTGCGGTACGCCGGCTTGGCTGTAGTGCTCCTTGCGCTCACAGTGCTGAGCATCATGGGTGACTTGTTTGAGTCGCTACTCAAGCGCCAGGCCGAGCTCAAGGACAGCAGTAATCTACTCCCCGGTCACGGTGGCGTACTGGATCGCATTGACAGCCAGACCTCGACGTTGCCTCTGGTTGCCCTGTATTTCTACTGGATGGCTGCATGAGTCAGCGCAATATCACCGTACTCGGTGCAACCGGTTCCATCGGCGTCAATACATTGGACGTGATTGCCCGGCATCCGGAGCGCTATCGTGCGCTCGCATTATCAGGTCATAGTCGGCTGGATTTGCTGGCGGCACAGTGTGCAACGCACAAGCCGAAGTTCGCTGTTGTCGGTACCGCCGAAGCTGCAGCTAGTTTGCGCGAGAAGCTGGGCAGTCTGGATATCGAGGTTTTGCACGGTCCCGAATCGCTGGCACGGATTGCCGCTCTTCCCGAAGTTGATACGGTCATGGCCGCCATTGTCGGTGCGGCAGGTCTGCAACCCACACTCGCGGCAGTTCGGGCGGGCAAGCGCGTGCTGCTGGCCAATAAAGAAGCATTGGTCATGGCCGGCGAGCTCTTCATGCGCGAGGTGGAGGCGAGCGGGGCGGTGCTGCTGCCGGTGGATAGTGAACACAATGCTATCTACCAGTCATTGCCTGCTGGCTATGATGGCAATCTGACACGTGTTGGCGTGGCCAAGCTGTTGCTTACCGCCTCCGGTGGACCTTTCCGCACGCTGCCGCTTGAGGCGCTCGAATTTGTGACACCTGAGCAGGCGTGTGCTCATCCCAACTGGGTTATGGGCAAGAAGATTTCGGTCGATTCTGCGACCATGATGAACAAGGGCCTTGAGGTCATTGAGGCTCGCTGGCTGTTCAATGCGCCGGCTGATCGTATCGAGGTCGTGATCCACCCGCAAAGCGTGATTCACTCGCTGGTGCAATACATTGACGGCTCGGTTCTGGCCCAGCTCGGTAATCCGGACATGCGCACGCCGATTGCGCATGCCTTGGCTTACCCCGAGCGAATTGCTGCCGGTGTGGCTCCGTTGGATCTGTTTGCCATCGGGCGGCTTGATTTCTGTGCGCCCGACATGGCGCGCTTCCCTTGCCTTGCACTGGCTTACCAGGCCTTGAAGAGTGGCGGCAACGCCCCGGCCTTGCTTAATGCCGCTAACGAGATTGCGGTTGCCGCCTTCCTCGAAGGGCGCTTGTCGTACCGCCGCATTGCCGACGTGATTGCGGCAACGCTGGACAAGGTTGCGCCGGCCCCTGTGGCTGATCTTGAGAACGTGATGCTGGCGGATGCATTGGCACGTGATACGGCCACCGCTGTGGTAGCACACTGGAGACACTGAAATGCTGGATGCGCCGCTGACTTATCTGCTGGCCTTCATCGTCGCACTCGGTCTGCTGGTGGTTGTCCATGAGTTCGGCCATTTCATTGTGGCGCGCGCATGCGGCGTGAAGGTACTGCGTTTTGCCGTTGGCTTCGGCAATGTCCTGTGGAGCCGGAAATATGGCCCGGATCAAACTGAATGGGCGCTATGTGCCATTCCACTTGGCGGTTACGTCAAGATGCTGGATGAGCGGGAAGGGCCAGTGGCAGAGACTGAGCTGCATCGTGCCTTTACCCAGCAGAGTCTGGGCAAGCGCAGTCTCATCGTACTGGCGGGCCCGGTTGCCAATCTGCTGTTGGCGATAGCTTTGTATTGGGGGCTGTTCATGCATGGCGTGGACGAGCTGCGGCCGATACTGGGGGCGCCGATGACCGCATCAGCAGCAGAGGAGGCGGGAGTGCATTCTGGAGATCTGGTGCTCTCGATCAACGGGCAAGAGGTTAGAAGCTGGGAGGATCTGCGTTGGCGTGTTCTGCAGGACCTGGCGGATGACAAAGAAAGCCAGCTGCAAATTCGCCGCAAGGACGGCAGCCAGGAAGTGCTGTCTCTAGCGACAAATAGCTTGGGCATCAATGCACTCGACAAGGACCCTATACGCCTGCTGGGACTGACGATAGAGCCGCCAGCACTGCCGCCGGTGATTGGCCGTGTATTGCCCAATATGCCGGCGGAACGGGCAGGTCTGCGTGAAGGGGACCGCATCGTTGCCATAGACGGTACGCCAGTCAGCCTCTGGTCAGAGGTGGCGCGCATGGCGCGGGCTGCGCCGGGACGTTTGCTCAAGGTCGACATTGAGCGGGATGGGCAGGCGATGGAAGTCGCTGTCGTTCCAGACTCGGTCGAGGATAGAGGGGTGGAGGGTGAAGCGCGAGTCGGGCGTATCGGCTTCTCACCCCAGGACGTACCGGCCGTACGTGAAGCCATGTTCGACACGGTTAGTTACACACCGGGCGCTGCAATCGCCAAGGCCGTGGCGCAAACGTGGGAAACTTCGGTCTTTACCCTGCGCATGATAGGCCGCATGGTGGTTGGTGATCTTTCGCTCAAGAACTTGTCCGGGCCGATCACTATTGCCGATGCGGCGGGGCAGTCAGTCCAGCATGGGATGCCTTACTACGTCAAATTCCTGGCATTGATCAGTATCAGCATAGGCGTGCTGAATCTGCTGCCTATTCCGGTTTTGGATGGTGGGCATTTAATGTATTATCTGGCCGAATTTATGCGCGGAAAGCCTTTGCCTGAGAAGGTTTTTGCCTTCGGACAGCGCATCGGCCTGACCCTGCTGCTGCTCATGATGGGCGTAGCCCTGTTCAACGATCTGAATCGCCAGTTTTTCGGCTGAATAATGAAAAAGTCTCTGCTCAGCAGCCTGATTTCTACTGCACTGTTTTCCATGGCTTACAGTGCTCATGCCTTTGAGCCCTTTACTGTCAAAGATATTCGGGTTGAGGGTATCCAGCGTACCGATGCGGGAACCGTGTTCAGCTATCTTCCCGTCAAGGTCGGCGAGACCATGGACGACGAGAAGGCCTCGCAGGCGGTCAAGGCACTGTTCGCCACCGGCTTCTTCAAGGATGTGCGCCTCGAGATCGAGAATGATGTGCTGGTGCTCATCATCGAGGAACGTCCCGCTATTGCCTCACTCGACTTCGTCGGCATGAAGGCCTTGGAAAAGGATCAAATCAAGAAGGGCCTGCGAGAGGTTGGCTTGGCCGAGTCGCGTATTTTCGATCGATCCATTGTTGATCGCGCCGAGCAAGAACTCAAGCGTCAGTATTTGAGTCGTGGCTACTATGCGGCCACGGTGACCACGACGATTACGCCGCTGGAGCGCAATCGCGTCGGGATTAATTTCAATATTGACGAAGGCCCTATCACCAAGATTCGCCAGATCAATATTGTCGGCAATCAGGTGTTCAAGGAGAAGGAGCTTCTGCAGGTCTTCTCTTTGACAACCCCGACGTGGTTGACCTGGTATACCAAGAACGACCAGTACTCCAAACAGAAGTTGTCCGCTGACTTGGAAAATCTACGCTCCTACTACCTTGACCGAGGTTATCTCGAGTTTTCTGTGGACTCGACCCAGGTCACGATCTCTCCGGACAAGAAGGATATCTACCTCACGATCAATGTGACCGAGGGAGAGAAGTACACCATTTCTTCGGTCAAGCTGGCGGGCGATCTGTTGATTCCTGAAGCTGAGCTCAAGAAGATGGTCAAGGTCAAGCCGGGCGAGGCATATTCACGTGCTGCCATGGCTGAAACGACGAAGGCCATCAGTGACCGTCTTGGTAATGACGGATATGCGTTTGCCAATGTCAATGCCGCGCCGGAGCTGGACAAGACCAAGCGGGAAGTTGCCTTTACGATCATTGTCGATCCCGGCCGTCGCGTCTATGTACGCAATATCAATATCACCGGCAATAACAAGACGCGCGACGAGGTTATTCGCCGCGAGCTGCGTCAGATGGAAGGGGCTTGGTACGACGGCGATCGCATCACCAAGTCGCGCAACCGTGCTGATCGAACCGGCTATTTTGACGAAGTGACGATCGAAACGCCGCCAGTCCCAGGCACGAATGATCAGGTCGATATGAACCTCAAGGTCAAGGAAAAGTCGACGGGCTTCGTCATGCTCGGTGCCGGCTTCTCCAGTGCCGAAAAGCTCTCGCTGTCCGGCTCGGTGACTCAGCAGAACCTGTTTGGTAGCGGTAAGACCGTGTCCGTTGGCGTGAACACCAGCAAGGTCAATACCGTATATTCGCTGTCGTATACCAACCCTTACTATACGGTGGATGGCGTTTCAGCCGGTTTTGACGTCTACCATCGCAATGTCAATACCAGTAGCCTGTCAATTGCACGTTACCAGACGAGCTCAACGGGCGGTGGTGTTCGGATTGGGGCGCCCGTTTCCGACACGGATTACGTGAGCTTTGGGCTTGCGGTCGATGCAACCTCTCTGGGGGTGAATCGCGATGGAACGAGTTCAACCCGAAGCCCGCAGCGCTACATCGATTATGTAGATAAGTATGGCGAGGACTATAGCAGTCTATTGCCGACGGCAAGCTGGAGCCGCAATTCCATTGATAGTCGTCTTTACCCCACGGAAGGTACGATTTCCAAGCTGGCAGCTGAGCTCGCGATTCCCCCGGGAAGTCTGGAGTATTACAAGTTGACCGCCCAGTATGCGCGCTACTGGCCTGTGACCAGCAGAATTACGCTATATACGAATGCCGAGTTCGGTTATGCGGGAAGTTATGGCTCTGATGCTTTCCCCTTCTTCAAGAACTTCTACGCCGGTGGTATTGGCTCGGTGCGCGGGTATGATACGGGGACCTTGGGTCCGACGGATATTGACCCGGTGTACGGTGTTCAGCGTCTTGGGGGTACCCGGCGGGCAGTTGGAACGGCTGAACTTCTGTTCCCCATGCCTGGCTCAGGCTTGGACAAGTCGGTTCGCCTTGGTACCTTTATCGATGCCGGTCAGGTTTGGAGTAGCGAGACTGGCCAAACGCTGAAGGATTTGAACGGCTTCCGCTATAGTGCTGGTGTTTCCCTCTTGTGGTCTTCTCCGATGGGGCCGTTGAAGTTCAGCGTCGGCGTTCCGCTTAACAAGCAGGAAAATGACAAGACGCAGATGCTGCAGTTCACGATGGGTCAGACGTTCTAAATAGGTTTTAAGTAGGAGAGTTGCCTTGTTGAATCCTAAATTCCTTAGTGCAGTTGTTGCTGGTGCAATGCTTTTGGTTGCGCCCTATGCAGCTGCTGAAAACAAGATTGGCTTTATCAATCTGCAGCGCGTTTCCAATGAGGCGCCGCAGGCTCAGCGTGCGATGAAGAAGATCAAGGCTGAGTTCGAAAAGCGCGATCAGGACCTCCAGAAGCTTAGCAAGCAATTGCAGGCCATGCAGGAAAAGCTGGAAAAAGATGGCGTGACCATGAGCGATGCGGATCGTCGCACGCGTGAGCGTGAGTTTAGTGATCTCAACCGTGAATTCCAGCGTAAGCAGCGCGAGTTCCGCGAGGATCTGAGCGTGCGCCAGAACGAAGAGCTGGCCTCACTCTACGAGAGCGTCAACAAGGTCATCCGCAAGATTGCTGAAACCGAGAAGTTTGATCTCATCGTTCAGGAAGCCGTCTACTTCAGCCCAGCGATTGATATCACGCCCAAGGTGATCAAGGCGCTGAGCGATGGTGCTGTCGGTGCTGGAGCTGCAGCGCCGGTATCAGCCGCTGCGGCAAAATAAGGGTTCTGCAGGTGAGCATGCGGCTTGCCGATATCGTTGCCCGCCTAGGGGGCGAACTGCGTGCAACTTCCGCTGAGGCAGAGGATCTGCTTATCAGCCGCATCGCGACGCTGGAGTCGGCCAAGTCGGGAGAGATTTCCTTCCTGTCCAACCCGAAATATCAGTCGCAGCTTGCTACCACCAAGGCCTCCGCTGTCATTGTGACCCCTGCTGCGGCCGCAGCATGCCCGGTGCCGGCGATAGTCACTCCCGATCCTTATCTGTACTTTGCGCGGCTTGCGCAACTCTTGAGCCCCAAGATTCCGGCGCCGGTCGGGATACATCCCAATGCCACCGTATTGTCGGAGCTGCCAGGGCATGTCAGCGTAGGGGCAGGTGCCTATATTGGCGCCAATGTTCGGATTGGTGACGGCACGGTCATCGGGGCCAATGCCGTTGTTGGTTCGGGCGTCACCATCGGTGCAAATTGCCGCCTGTATCCTAACTCCACAATCTATTACGGCTGCCGTATCGGCGCACGTACGATCGTGCATGCCGGCGCTGTGATCGGTGCAGACGGCTTCGGATTTGCGCGAGAGAAGGACGGTTCCTGGGTCAAGATTCCACAGACCGGCATCGTCATCGTGGGCGATGATGTTGAGATCGGGGCGGGTACCACGATAGACCGTGGGGCGTTGGCCGATACGGTGATTGAAAACGGCGTCAAGCTCGATAACCAGATTCAGGTCGCCCACAATGTACGCATCGGTGCGCATACCGCCATTGCAGGCTGTGTGGCGATTGCCGGCAGTACGACCATAGGCAGTCGTTGCACCATAGGGGGCAAGACCAGCATTGTTGGTCATTTGACGATTGCCGACAATGTACATATTGCCGCAGGTACCTTCATCAGCAAGAGCCTGCCCAAGGCTGGCGCCTATACCGGCACCGTGCCCTTTATGGAGCACGACGACTGGCTGAAAAACTTTTCCCGCCTGCGCCATCTGGACAGCATGGCCGATAAAATACGCGCCCTCGAAGCGCGCCTGAACGAATTGGAGAATAAAAAATGAGCGAGGCAAACAATGCCCCCGAAAGCATGGATATCCATGCCGTCCTGAAGTGCCTGCCGCACCGTTACCCTTTCCTGATGATCGACCGCGTCACCGAAGTGGTGCCGGGCTCACATATCTCGGCCCTCAAGAACGTGACCATGAACGAGCCGTTCTTCCCCGGCCACTATCCGCACCACCCGGTCATGCCGGGCGTGCTGATCGTTGAAGCCATGGCACAGGCTGCAGCCATTCTGTCCTTCAAGACGCTGGGGGACGCTGCCAACGACAATTCTGTTTACTACTTTGTTGGTATCGACGAGGCTCGCTTTAAGCGTCCCGTAACCCCGGGCGATCAACTGGTGCTTGAGGCCAAGCTCGTCTTCAGCAAGCGTGGCCTGTGGAAATTCGAGTGCTCTGCCAAGGTTGATGGTCAGGTGGCGGCTGAAGCCAAGATCATGTGCACCATGCGAATGCTGGACGAAGAATGACGCGGATTCATCAGACCGCCATCGTCGACCCCAAGGCGCGTATCGCCGATGGGGTCGAAATCGGTCCTTATTCCATTGTCGGTCCGAACGTAGAGATCGGTGCCAATACAGTCATCGGCCCGCATGTCGTCATCGATGGGCATACGCGCATCGGTACCGACAACAAGATCTTCCAGTTCTGCTCCATTGGTGCCGCGCCGCAAGACAAGAAGTATTCGGGTGAACCGACTCGTCTTGAGATCGGCGACCGCAATACCATACGCGAGAGCTGTACCTTCAATTTGGGTACGGTGCAGGATGGCGGCGTGACCAAGGTAGGCAACGACAACTGGATCATGGCTTACGTACATGTTGCACATGACTGTCACGTTGGCAACAACGTGATTTTTGCCAACAGCGTGCAGTTGGCAGGGCATGTTCACGTTGGCGATTTCGTGATCCTGGGCGGCTTGTCAGGGGTTCATCAGTTCGTGCGCATCGGTGCGCATGCGATGGCCGGCATGACGACCAGTCTGTCGCAGGATCTGCCGCCTTACGTGATGGCATCTGGCAATCCGGCGGAAGCGCGTGGCATGAACTTCGAAGGCTTGCGTCGCCGCGGCTTTTCCGATGAAGGCATTGCTGCACTGCGCCGTGCCTACAAGACGCTCTACAAGTCCGGTCTGCGTTTGGAGGAGGCACGTGAAGCCATTGCCGCCGAGCAGGATGCACATCCGGAGCTACGTCCCCTCGTCGATTTTATTTCCGTGGCCGGACGCGGCATTGTTCGCTAAGGTCTGCTAAGAAACGCCATGTCTGTACGCATTGCCATGGTAGCCGGGGAGGCCTCCGGCGATTTGCTCGCGGCTCATTTGATTGAGGCTTTGCGCGTGCATCTGCCCGATGCCGAGTTCTACGGCATCGGTGGACCACGCATGCAGGCCGCCGGATTCAAGGCTTTGTGGCCGTCCGAGAAGCTCTCTGTGATGGGCTACGCCGAGGTGCTGCGCCACTATCGTGAAATCTCGGGCATACGCAAGCAGCTTCTCGCCGAGATCCTGAAGGACAAGCCCGATGCCTTTATTGGCGTCGATGCACCGGATTTCAATCTGTGGCTGGAAGAGCGGGTCAAGAATGCCGGCGTTCCCAGCATTCACTTTGTCAGCCCCTCGATCTGGGCCTGGCGTGGCGAGCGCATCCACAAGATCAAGCGCTCGGTGTCGCGCATGCTGGCACTGTTTCCCTTTGAGCCCGAGATCTACGAAAAGCACAATGTGCCGGTCAGCTATGTCGGCCATCCCTTTGCTGATGTCTTGCCGCTAGACCCGGACAAGACCGGTGCGCTGGAGCGTCTTGGCCTGGATGAGAATGGCCAGTACATTGCGCTGCTGCCGGGCAGTCGCCAAGCTGAGGTCGATCATCTGGCGGAGACCTTTATCGAGACGGGCAAGCTACTTTTGCAGCGTTTTCCGAAGGCACAGTTGCTGGTACCTCTGATCACGCGCGAGACGCGCGACCGCTTCGAGCTCGCGCTGTGGAATTGCGGCGCGCAGGAAATGCCCTTCAAGATGTTGTTCGGACATGCGCGCGATGCGCTGGCCGTTTCTGATGCCGCACTCGTCGCCAGTGGTACGGCAACGCTGGAAACGGCATTGATCAAAACGCCTATGGTGGTGGCTTACAAGATGTCTCCCTGGAGTTACCGCCTGATGAAGAACAAGGGCTATCAGCCCTGGATCGGGCTGCCAAATATCCTGGCGGGTGAATTTGTGGTGCCGGAATTCCTGCAGGATGAGGCGACGCCTGCCAATATGGCCCAGGCCTTGGGCAACCTCATTGTCGATAAGGCCGCTCGCAAGCAGATCATCGACGTCTTCTACCGCATACACCATACGTTGCGTCAGGGCACGGCAGAGCGGGCTGCTGCAGCTGTCTTGCCGTACCTTTTGCCCAAGCAGGTGCTGTCGGCATGAGGATTGCCGGCGTCGACGAAGCCGGCCGGGGGCCGCTCGCTGGCTCCGTGGTTGCAGCTGCTGTCATCCTTGACCCAGCCCGGCCAATTGAAGGGCTCAACGACTCCAAGAAGCTCAGCGAAAAGGCGCGGGATCGACTGGCGCCTTTGATTCGAGAACATGCGCTGGCTTGGGCGGTAGCGGAAGCCAGTGTCGCTGAGATCGACTCGCTCAATATTCATCATGCGACTCTGCTGGCCATGCGCCGTGCAGTCGAGATGCTGGCTATTCTGCCGGATGCCATTGAGGTGGATGGTCTGCATTGCCCCTCAGTGCGCATGCAGGCCACAGCCATCGTCAAGGGCGACAGCAAGGTTGCAGCGATTGCCGCCGCCTCCATCCTCGCCAAGACGGTGCGCGATGCACAAATGCTGGAGCTGCACGGCCGCTACCCAATGTACGGCCTGGACAGGCACAAGGGCTATCCCACGGCAGCCCATCTGGCAGCGCTTCGCGAGCATGGTGTTGTACGTGAGATTTATCGCAGCAGCTATGCGCCAGTGCGTATCCTGCTCGATGGAGCAGCGTTGTGAAGCAGATTACGTCGCGCGACAATGCCACATTCAAGTCGTTACGTAACTTGGTCGAAAATGCGCGTGAACAGCGACAAC
>Ga0209370_1003078_pt1 | contig 11033 bp, 7 predicted proteins | sample AgamicAtPrz_FD_187164 | JGI IMG/M metagenome (GOLD analysis project Ga0209370, IMG submission 187164) | Agave microbial communities from Guanajuato, Mexico - At.P.rz (SPAdes) (version 2) | ecosystem: Host-associated > Plants > Phyllosphere > Phylloplane/Leaf | place: Guanajuato, Mexico... | reverse complement strand
CGCGACGCGGCTTCGAGCAGCGACGCGCCGTATTCGGTCGGCACCATGCCGGATTTGCCGCGCACGAGGATCGGGTCGTTCAGCGTCTCGCGCAGCTTGCGCAGCGCGGTGCTGATCGCGGGCTGGGTCTGGTTCAGCCGCAGCGCGGCCTGCGTGACGCTGCGCTCGAGCAGCAGCGTGCGCAACACGCGCACGAGCCAGATGTCGAGCGAGGCGGTACGGTCGTCGTCTTCCATCGATGGGGGGGATTCCAGTGACGCGTAACCTTACCGCAGCCGCGCGTTGCCGTGCGTGATACCGGCCATCACGCACGCCATCACGCGCGGCCCTTCGGCAGCGTGCTGATCCGCTTGACCTCGCGCGATTCGAGCCAGTTCGGCGTGCGCGCGCAGTACAGCACCATCGGCAGCGCGTCCTCGCCCCAGAACAGTTGCTGGTTCATCCAGAAGGTCGGCACGCCGAACACGCCGAGCGCGATCGCGTCGGCCGTGTTGCGGGTCAGCTGCGCGGCGGTTTCCTCGAATTCGATCAGCTCGTCGCCGTGGCTGACGCCGACGCGTTCGCACAGCGCCGCGAAGCCTTCCGGCGTCGACGGATCGTTGCCTTCGCGCCAGATGAAGCGGAACATTTCCAGCACCGTCGCGATATCGGCGCGCAGCGCGATCGCGAGGCGCAGCACCTTGTCGGAATCGAACGGGTGCGCGGGCGGCATCTTGAAGCGGATGCCGAGCTGTTCCGCGCGGAACAGCGCGTGACGGTACGTGAACACGCGCTTGGCCGGCACGTCGGCGGTCGCGCGCTGGCCCCAGTGGCGCTGCAGGTCGGTCAGCGACACGGCCATGGGTTCGAACGGCACGTCCGGCCATTTGTCGTGCTGTTCGAGCAGCAGATACGAGAACGGCGACACGAAGTCGAAGAACCAGGCGGGTTGGGCGGTATCGAGGCCGGTTGTCATGTCGTTCTCCAGAAGGTGGGGCGTGCGGCGCCTGGCGGCGGCCTCCATGTTACGCGGCGGCGCGCGCATGCAGCAATGATCGCGGATCGTTCGCTCACGCGGAACCGGGAGTCGCCCGGGGGGCGTCGCCGGCCGGCGGCGGGCCGGTTTCCGCGCGTACCGGCGGATTGCCGGCGCCGGGCGGGCCCGCCGGCGCATCCTGGTCGTGCGCGGTGAGCCGTTCGCGCACGAAGCCGATGTGCTCGCGCAGCACGTAGAACTGCCCGGCGTACGCGAGCGGCATCTTCATCCGGTTCACGGCTTCCTCGATGTCGTCGAGCTGGTCGAGCAGCTGCACGCGCTCCTCGGCCGTGTGTTCGCCGAGCGCGCTGCGCTCGAGCGCGATCAGCGCGCCGTACCAGCGGTAGATGCGCGAGCGCACGCGCCAGCCGTACAGCGACGGCACGAGCCGCAGCCCGGGAATCAGCACGACGATCAGCGGCACGACCACCACCAGCAGCCGGTCGACGAGGCTCGCGACCCAGAACGGCAGCCGCCGGTACAGGAAGGTCTTGCCCGACTTGTAGTAGCGGGCGGCGTCGTCGGACAGCGGGAACCCGCGCGTGACGGACGACGGGAATTCGCCCGCGTGCTGCAGGATCGTCGCGTGGCCGTGCACTTCGCGCGCGGCCTCGATCAGCAGGTCGGACAGCGCGGGGTGCAGCGAGTCGCGCGCGACGAGTTCGATCGTCGGCGCGACCGTGTGGATGTCGGCGGGCGGCAGGTTGCGGCCGAGATCGTAGACGCCCATCGGCAGCGTGATCGCGGTCAGGTACGGAAAGCGCCGCGCGTACGCCTCGGCCTGCGTGAACGAATACACGTGCACGCCGGGCGCGCGGAACAGCTTCGCCATCACCGGGATCTGCGTCGAGTCGCCGGACAGGAAGGCCGCGTCGATCTTGCCGTCGAGCAGCGCGGTCGCGGCGTCCTCGCCGGCGGTCGGCAGCAGCTCGGTCGGGCCGCCCGGCACGATGCCGTTCATCTTCAGCAGCGCGAGGCTCAGTTCGCGCGCGCCGCTGCCTTCCGCGCCGAGCGCGAGCCGCTTGCCCTTGAAGTCGGACAGGCGCGCGACGACCGGGCCGCGGTACATGATCGCGAGCGGCACGTAGCCGATGCTGCCGAGCGATACCAGATGCTCGTCGCGCTCCTTCGGGCCGATGCCGCTCTGCACGAAGCCGACGTCGACCGGCGCGTTCGGGTTCGACAGCCGCGCGAGGTTCTGCGCGGAACCTTCGGACGATTGAACGTCGAGCGTGACGCCGTTTTTCGCGAGGATCGTCTTGTATTTCTGCGCGGCGTTCCAGTACGTGCTGCCGGGCGGCCCGGCCGAGATCACGAGCGTGGACGGCGGCGCCGGCTGGATCAGCTTGACCGCGAGCCAGACGGCCGCGCCGGCGAGCAGCACGGTCGGGCCGATCGACAGCGCGAGGTCGCGCCACGAGACGGCGACGAAGCGGGCGAGGATGCGGCGCGGCGGGCGGGGGCGGGCAGGCTTCATGGGATCGGCGGATGACGCTGGCGTGACGCATCGGTGACGGTCGTCACCAGACGACACGGATGCTCGCGGCGATGGTACCCGGTTTCGCCGTGCATGCGCGAGTCGGGCGGGCCCGCGCGGCTGCCGGGCGACAGCGGCGGCGGCCGTCGCGTCAAAAGCTTTGCGCTTCGGCGGGCGCTGGATTACATTGTGCGACGCAGCCGCGCCCGATTCGCGCGCGACCCGGCACGTCATGAGACCGGGCGCGTCCGGCCGGCGGCTGCCCGGCCGGGCCGGCCCGCTTCTCGCGTGCGCCGGCCGCCGGCCCGTGACGCCTCTCTCGTATCGCCGTGGAAAACACCGGCTGTCCCGCCCGTTCGCGCGCGGGCCGGCTGTTTTTGGGGGTATCCGGCCGTACTGTGCACGGCCGTTCCGGAGTGATAAGGAGATAGCATGAAGTCGATCGTGTTGAGAGCGTTGGGTGTCGCCGCCGTGGCGGCCTGTCTGTCGGGCAGCGTGTATGCGCAGTCGAGCGACGCAGCGGCAACGGAAGCGCCCGCGGCCGCGACGAGCGCGCCGAAGGCCGCCGCGAAAACCGCGAAGAAGGCGAACCGCAAGCTCGGCTATGCGGTGCGCAAGGCCATTACGAAGGCGGGCGGCATCGACGTGGCGAACATCGTCGTGCGCTCGAAGGGCGGCGCGATCACGCTGGAGGGCACGGTGCCCGACCAGGCTCAGATCGACAAGGCGGAAGAGGCGGCGAAGGGCGTGAGCGGTGTGACGTCGGTCTCGAACAAGCTGACGGTTCAGCAGCAGTAACGCCGGGCGGCGGCGCGCGAGCGCCGCGCGCGCCCGTTTTCAGGCGGGCCCCGGCATGCCGGGGCCCGTTTGCGCTTCAGCGGCCGACCGTCGCGCGCGCGGCGGCGGACCGATAACGATATCGGAGGGGGCGGCGATGACGAAGCTCGGGTGGGGCAGGCGGGTGGTGTGGGGGGCGGCGCTGGCCGCGGTCGCGATGCTCGGCGCCTGCAACGGCGACGAGTCGGCCGAGCGCAACCGGTTGCCCGGCTTCGTGTCCGGCAGCGTGCGCACGACGGCCTACGACGGCGCGAGCGACGACCTGCTGACGGCCGGCCTCGGCAAGACGGGGCTCGCTGCGGCGACTGCGCCCGGCTTCGCGAATCCGTCGCGGCCGACGAGCGCCGAATTGCGCCGCCTCGCCATCTGGTCGAACTACCGCGCGCTCGTCGACATGAGCGCGAACGGCGGCTACGGCCGTTTCTGGGGGCCGAACGTCGACCTCGACGGCAACGATACGCTCGGCGAAGGCAAGATCCCCGGCACCGAATATCTCGCGTATGCCGACGACGGCAGCGGCACCAAAAACGTCACGCTGCTCGTGCAGGTGCCCGCCCGCTTCGATCCCGCGCAGCCGTGCATCGTCACCGCGACGTCGTCCGGCTCGCGCGGCGTGTACGGTGCGATTTCCGCGGCCGGCGAGTGGGCGCTCAAGCGCGGCTGCGCGGTGGCCTACAACGACAAGGGCGGCGGCAACGGCGCGCACGAGCTCGGCTCCGACACCGTCACGCTGATCGACGGCACGCTCGCCGACGCGGTGCTGGCCGGCACCGCGAGCCTGTTCACCGCGAACGTGACGAGCGGCGATCTCGCCGCGTTCAACAGCCGCTTCCCGAACCGCTATGCGTTCAAGCACGCGCATTCGCAGCAGAATCCCGAGCAGGACTGGGGGCGCGTGACGCTGCAGGCGGTCGAATTCGCGTACTGGGCGCTCAACGAGCAGTTCGGACCGCTGGTCGACGGCGCGCATCACGGCGTGCGCTATCGCGCGGGCGACATCACGACGATCGCCGCGTCGGTCAGCAACGGCGGCGGCGCGTCGCTCGCGGCGGCCGAGCAGGACAACCGCGGCTGGATTACCGCGGTCGTGGTCGGCGAGCCGCAGATCAACGTGCGGATGGCGCCGAATGCGGTCGTCCGCGCGGGCGGTCAGCCGGTGCCGTCGTTCGGCCGGCCGCTGGCCGATTACGCGACGCTCGCGAACCTGCTGGAACCGTGCGCGGCCGCGTCGGCGTCGCTCGCCGGCGCGCCGTACCTGAGCGCGCTGCCGGCCGCGACCACGCAGTCGATCCGCACGCAGCGCTGCGCGACGCTCGCCGCGGCCGGGCTGGTGGCGGGCGCCGACACGCAGAGCCAGGCGGCCGACGCGCTCGCGCAGCTCCACGCGGCCGGCTATCTGGCCGATTCCGACCTGCTGCAGGCGCCGATGTGGGATTCGCAGGCGATTCCCGCGATCGCGGTCACCTATGCGAACGCGTACACGCGCTCGCGTGTCACCGACAACCTGTGCAACTTCAGCTTCGCGACGACGAACGCGGCGACGGGCGCGGTCGCGGCGCCCGCCGCGTCGCCGATGCCGGCCGTGTTCGGCGCCGGCAACGGCGTGCCGCCGACGGCCGGCATCAATCTCGTGTTCAACAACGGCGCGGGCGTCGACCACCGGCTCGCGACGCCCGATGCGAGCTTCGCGGGCGCGCTGTGCCTGCGCCAGCTGTGGACGAACGGGATGCTCGGGATGCCCGCGAACGTCGACGCGGTGCGCGTGAACGCGAACCTGCACGGCAAGCCGGCGATCATCGTGCAGGGCCGCGGCGACGCGCTCGTGCCCGTGAACCACGCGTCGCGCGCGTACGTCGCGCAGAACGGCATCAGCGAAGCCGGGCACAGCCAGCTGGTGTTCTACGAAGTGACGAACGGCCAGCACTTCGACGCGTTCCTGCCGGTTCCGGGCTTCGACACGCGCTTCGTGCCGGTTCACTACTACAACGTGCAGGCGCTGAACCTGATGTGGCGGCACCTGAAGAACGGCGCGCCGCTGCCGCCGTCGCAGGTGATCCGCACGGTGCCGCGCGGCGGCACGCCGGGCACCGCGCCCGCGCTGACGAGCGCGAACCTGCCGCCGATCTCGGCCGCGCCGGGCGCGAACGCGATCACGACCGGCGTGGGCACGATCGACGTGCCGCTCTGACGGCGGCCGCAGCACCGCCCCGAGAAGCCGGACAGCCGTCCGGCTTTTTTGTTTTTGCGGCATGGAATCGGTCCCGAACGGCCATTTATCCGAATGGCGAGTGCCGTAACAAATTGTTACTTTACGGCGTTAAATCCGGAACCTAATATGCGCCGGTATTTTCACTTAATTTAATAAATTCCAGATACGAGATATTCCTTTCCATTTAGTTAATCCGTCCTTTCGATTTTATTAATTCGGCTCGAGCTGCGATTGGTCGTCGTTTCGCGATTAATCGGCATCTCGTCGAGGGCGATCGTTCGTCGGTTCCACGCGGGGCGGCCTTGTCAGGCGGGCTTTGCGGGGCATGCTTTTGCCGTCGATTTTGTGCGTATGCAAATGCGCGAAATGAATTCGTATCGCTGCGGATTATGGAATTGTCGTTGGCAATGGAATTGATGCCATTGTGCGGTTGCAAAAAATGGGTGGGGTAAATCATGCCGATCGGTATTTGCCGATCCGGTAAAAAACTCGGAGTGCGTCGCATAACGAATGCATTCCCGGTGCGGAGCGCCGGCGCAAATGATCCTTTGCGGCCGGCGGTATTTATCGTTCTGTTCGAGAGGCAATAATGACGACACGGAAGTCCTTGAAAGACGGTTTCGCGCTATTCGGAACGACCTTGAGCGTGCCGCTCGCCGCGGCAGCGGCCGCGGCGCTGCTCGTCACGGGGTGCGGCGGCGACGACGGGCCGAGCCCGAGCGCGTCGGCCGCCACCGCGGCCGCGACGACGAGCGGCAGCACGTCGGCCACCACCAACGCAACGGCCGCCACCGCCGCCGACCAGCCGTACGTCGACAACGACGTGTATGGCACCGGGCCGAACGACGCGGTCACGGATTCGACCGAAGGCGCGGCGGTCGTGCACCGCCAGGTCACGATCGGCGGCAAGACGATCCAGTACACGGCCACCACGGGCCATCTGACGACGATCGATCCGGTCACGTCGGCGCCGAACGCGAAGATGTTCTACGTCGCGTACACGCAGGACAATCCGGATCCGTCGAAGCCGCGCCCGGTCACGTTCTTCTACAACGGCGGCCCCGGCTCGTCGTCGGTCTACCTGCTGCTCGGCTCGTACGGGCCGAAGCGCCTGCAGTCGTCGTTCCCGAACTTCACGCCGCCCGCGCCGTACAAGCTGCTCGACAACCCGGACAGCCTGCTCGACCGCACCGACCTCGTGTTCATCAACCCGGTCGGCACCGGTTACTCGACGGCGATCGCGCCGGCGAAGAACAAGGACTTCTGGGGCACCGACCAGGATGCACGCTCGATCGACCGCTTCATCCAGCGCTACCTGACCAAGTACTCGCGCTGGAATTCGCCGAAGTTCCTGTACGGCGAGTCGTACGGCACCGCGCGCAGCGCGGTCGTGTCGTGGGTGCTGCACGAGGACGGCATCGACCTGAACGGGATCACGCTGCAGTCGTCGATCCTCGACTATGCGAACGCACTGTCCGCGCCGGGCACGTTCCCGACGCTCGCGGCCGACGCGTTCTACTGGAAGAAGACCACGCTCAACCCGACGCCGACCGATCTCGACGCGTACATGGTGCAGGCCCGCAACTACGCGGACAACACGCTCGCGCCGCTCGCGCAGAAGCCGAACCCGCAGGACGGCGGCTTCGTGAACGTGCGGCTGAACCTGAAACTGTCGACCGCGCAGCAGATGGGCGCGTACATCGGCACGGCCCCGACGTCGCTGATCCAGACCTTCGGCAACCCGGCCGCGCTCGGCAACGTGCCGTCGTCGAACGACAACCCGCCGTACACGTTCTTCCTGACGCTCGTGCCGGGCACGCAGATCGGCCAGTACGACGGTCGCGCGAACTTCACGGGCAAGGGCATCGCGCCGTACATCCTGCCGAACTCGGGCAGCAACGATCCGTCGATCACGAACGTCGGCGGCGCGTACACGGTGCTGTGGAACAGCTACATCAACACCGACCTCAAGTACACGTCGACGTCGTCGTTCGTGGACCTGAACGACCAGGTCTTCAACAACTGGGACTTCAGCCACACGGACCCGACCGGCGCGAACAAGGGCGGCGGCAATACGCTGTACACGGCCGGCGACCTGGCGTCGACGATGAGCGTGAACCCGGACCTGAAGGTGCTGTCGGCGAACGGCTATTTCGACGCCGTCACGCCGTTCCACCAGACGGAGCTGACGCTCGCGCAGATGCCGCTCGATCCGACGCTGAAGGCGCAGAACCTGACGATCAAGAACTACCCGTCGGGCCACATGATCTACCTGAACGACGCGTCGCGGACCGCGCTGAAGGGCGATCTCGCCAACTTCTACGACGGTATCCTCGCGAACCGTACCGCGCTGCAGCGTGTGCTGAAGCTGCAGGCGCGCACGCAGCAGATGAAGCAGCAGAAACTGCAGCAGGGGCAGTAAGCGCGGCGGGCGGCGGGCGCCGCCCGCCGCGACGCGACGAAAAAGTGCACGCGCGCAATGCGTCGCGACGCTGCGGGTCGTGTACGTTGATGGCGTCGCTGTCGTTCCCCAAGATGCCCCCGAGAGTCATGGACTCCCGGGGCATCTTTTGTGTCCGAGGGGGCGTTGCCCCGCAGGTGACCGCGTCGTTAATCCTTAAAACAGGGATGAAAGGCCCTCTATTGAGGATTGTGCGGGGTATCCTCATAATAGGGATATTCATCCCCAATCCCAGGATTTTTGTGGGCGTCGCCGACTTTCTCCTCACACCCGGCATGCAACGCGTGCTGGGTGCCACGCTGCTGCAACCCGACCGCTGCTTTACGCTGCAGGAATTGCTGCGTATGGCAAACAGCGGGCGCGGCAGCGCTCAAAAACAGATAGACCGGCTGATCGAGGGCGGCGTACTCAAGGAAGACGCGCGTCGAGGCCGGCAGCGGAGCATCCGCGCAAACATGGAATTCGTCCTCTATCCGGAACTGGTCGAGATCGCGCGAAAGACGTTCGCTGTCGCGGAGCCGTTGAAGGAAGCCTTGTTGCCTTTTGCCGAGCATATTTCCACGGCCTTCGTGTTCGGCTCGGTGGCCAAGGGTACCGACAGCAGCCGTAGCGACATCGACCTGATCGTCATCGGCGACGCCCCGCTTCTTGAGCTATCCGAAGCCTTGCATGCCGCAGAGCACGATCTGCAGCGTCCCATCAACTTCTCATTGTACGAACCTGCCGAATGGGCCGCGCTGGTAGACAGCGATCCCGTCGTCGCGCAGATCGCCCAGGGCCCGAGTTTGAGGATCCTGTGATGCCGCGTCCGACCGAATACGAAAACCTCATCAAGACGCGGGCCTTTGATGCGGTTGCGCCGACGCCCGGGGCAATCGCAGGCTTCCTTCACAATGCGGAGGACTACAAGACCACTGCCGACGAACTGGATCCCGCCCGGCATTTGCAGTATTTACCTTGGCCTACGAAGGCTACTTCCAGGTCGTACAGGCTGTTCTGGAGTTCTACGAGGTGCGGACCAAAGATGCCGGCCGTAACCTGGCTATCCAGCGCGTTTCCACCTCGTTGGGCGTGAGCGCTGCGGAATTCGCCTTCATCACGAAGGCGCACGAGCGACGCAACGGCACGTCGTACGTGTCACCGTTTCCGCCGGTGTCGAAAGCAGAGGCCGCCACCATGCTGGGCATCCTGGCGAAATATCTGCCTGTTGCACGTGCGCTGACCGGTATGTCGTGAACCCGCTTGGTCATCCGTCAAGCCGGGCGACAGATCGTGGTGCTTGTACCCGGACGGCGTTGTTCGCCAGGCGCGGCGCCTGCCTACGCCAGCACGAGCCGCACGCCGACCGCGACCAGGGTCGACGCGAGCAGGTTGCGCAGCAGCCGCTCGGGCGCGCGCGCCGACAGCAGGCTGCCGATCACGATGCCGGGCAGCGAACCGAGCAGCAGCGACAGCAGCATCGACCAGTCGACCGAGCCCAGCAGCCAGTGGCCCATGCCCGCGACCAGCGTGAGCGGCACCGCATGCGCGATATCGGAACCGACGATGCGGGTCGTCGCGAGCAGCGGATACAGCAGCAGGAGCACGGTCACGCCGATCGCGCCGGCGCCGACCGACGTCATCGACACGAGCACGCCGAGCACGGCGCCCGTCAGCACGGTCGACCACAGCGTGCGCGCGGGGCTCGGCGCGAGCGGGTTGCGCGCGGCGAATGCCGTGAGCTGAGGGCGGAAGATCAGCGCGAGCGACGTGAGCAGCAGCGCGACGCCGAGCACGAGCTGGATCATCCGCGCGGTGCCCGGCGTGTTCATCCCGTGCGTGTGCAGCCACCACAGCGTGAGCGCCGCGGCCGGTACGCTGCCCACCGCGAGCCGGCCCGTGATGCGCCAGTCGATCGAGCCCTTCAGGCCGTGGACGAGCGTGCCGGTGGCCTTGGTCGCGGCCGCGTACAGCAGGTCGGTGCCGACCGCCGTCGCCGGGTGGACGCCGAACAGCAGCACGAGAATCGGCGTCATCAACGAACCGCCGCCGACGCCCGTCAGGCCGACGAGAATGCCGACGAACAGGCCGGACAGCGAGTACAGCAGATCGATATGGGGAAGCGACATCGGAGGCAGGCGGTTATGTGGCGTTCGGCGGCGGCGCGCGGCCGCGGCGCGCGCATCAAAGTCCGCCATTGTCGCAAAAGTGGCGCGTCAACGTACGACTGCGTTAAAAATCGGCCGGGAAGGCTCGCACGGCGGCGGCCGGCGGGACGCGAAACGGGCGCCAGAGCAGCGGCGAGGCCGACGACGGTGACCGGCCCGAAAGCGACGACGAACCGGGCGCGGACGCCGCGCATCCGGCGCGCATGAAAAAGGGCGCGACGATGCGCGCCCTGACTCGATGCGGGCCCCCGGCCCGCCCGCCGACGGTCAGTGCATCGCGGGCCCGGCGCCTTCGACCGCGCGTGGCGGCCGGATGCGCAGTGCGAAGCCGGTCAGCGCGGCCACGGCCGCAAACGCCGCGCCGAACGCGAAGGCCGCGTGGTAGCCGCCGTTCAGCGCGTCGAGCGGCGCCGCTTGCGCCGCCGCGAGCGCGTCGGTGCGGGCGCCCGCGAGGCTCGCGAGCACCGCGAGCCCGAGCGCGCCGCCCATCATGAACGCCGTGTTGACGATGCCCGACGCGAGCCCGGAATCGGCCGGGTCGACGTCGCTCATCGCGGCGAGCAGCACCGGATTGAACGCGACGCCCGCGCCGATGCCGAGCAGCGTCATGCCGGGCAGCACGTGCCACACGAAACCGCCGTCGACCGGCGCGCGCGAGAACAGCGCGAGGCCGCACGCCGCGATCAGCAGGCCGGCGGCGATCGGGCCGCGGATTCCGAAGCGCATCACGATCCGCGCCGACAGCCCGAGCGAGAACGCGGCCATGATCAGGTTCGCCGGCAGGAACGCGAGGCCGACCTGCAGCGGCCCGTAGCCGAGCACGCGCTGCATGTACAGCGCGGACAGGAAGAACCACGCGAACATCGCGGCCGCCCACAGCACGGCGA
>Ga0209370_1003074_pt1 | contig 11044 bp, 9 predicted proteins | sample AgamicAtPrz_FD_187164 | JGI IMG/M metagenome (GOLD analysis project Ga0209370, IMG submission 187164) | Agave microbial communities from Guanajuato, Mexico - At.P.rz (SPAdes) (version 2) | ecosystem: Host-associated > Plants > Phyllosphere > Phylloplane/Leaf | place: Guanajuato, Mexico... | reverse complement strand
ATCGCGGAACTATGCTCTTTCTTTTCTCTGTTTGCGTTGCCGCTGCAGAGGCGCGCCATTTTACGGTTTCGCAAACCGCTGTCAACCCCCTAAATTGCTTTTATGACAATGCTTTGCGAACGGGTAGTCATTTGCTTTACCTTCGAGGCATACCTGCACAGCCTGGCACACCGCGTCGGGCCTTAATCAGGATTAAAGATGAGCACTCAGGGCACGCCGCCATCCCCCGGCATCTCCAGCACGCTGGCCAGCAGAGGCATCCAGCCGCGCTTCAGCGAACTGGGTCAGAGCTGCCGCAAGCTGGTGCTCAATTACCTAGCGGATCATCTGACACGCACCTTCGCCCAGGTCGACGACACCCTCTTTCAATGCGCCGAGCAGGCGGAGAACAACCAGGTCCAGACCATGTTCTTCGACAGCATGCGCGAAGTGCGCAGGCTTAGGCCGCAGATCGAGCGCCACTATCACCTGAATATCTCTAAAGGCATCACCGACTTCCTCGACGGCAAGCTGATCGCCAGCCAGCCCACAGATGTGCCGACCGAAGATCTGGCGCTGATCGACAACGAAGCCTACGAGGAAGCGCTGCAAGTCACCAATATGGCCCAGCAGGTACAGACGCGCTGCGCTCAGGCGCTGTTCGCGCTGGACAAGCGCCTGGCACTTCTAAACAACGGCCAGCCCGTGCCTGCCGAACTCAATCCGTTTTCTCCGAAGAACATTGCCCACGCTTTGCTGACCGCACTACAACCGAGCCAATTACCGCTGCGAATCAAGCTGGTGCTCTACGGCCTGTTCGACAAACAATTGATGCACGGGCTGGACGCGCTCTATGAAGCCCTTAATAGTCGGCTGATCGAAGCAGGCGTGCTGCCCAACCTCAAATTCTCGGCGGCGCGCAATTCGCAGTCACCTCCACCTGCCGCAAGCAGCCCCGCAGCCAATACGCCACAGGCCGCAGCCGTCGACTTGGCGGCGAACCCACCCGGTGATGCCATGCATCTGGCCGAAGGGCTCGACCGCCTGCTGGCCGAATACCGCAAACAGCAGCACGCCATAGGCCCACTCTACGGCTCGCCGAGCATGGCCAGCTTTGCGCCGCGGGGTGCCAGGCGCAGCTACGAGGCAAGCGAGCTGCTCGACGCACTCAATCGGTTGCAACAGGCCTCCGCCGCCGAACTCATGCAGCACCCGGATCGTCCGCTGCAGGTGACTGACCTGAAAACCGAGCTTCACCGCCAACTCGCCAGCCAGAGCGAAGCGCCTCAGCAGCACCGCGTGGGCAATCAGGAAACCGATGTCATCGATCTGGTCGGGATGATCTTCGACTTCATTCTCGATGACGAGAACCTGCCGCAACCCTATAAGGTCGCCCTCTCCCACCTGCACACGCCCTGCCTGAAAGTGGCGCTGCTGGATCGCGCGCTATTCAGTCAGCCCCAGCATCCGGCGCGCCGACTGATCAATGCCATGGCCCAGGCCGGCGTGCTGTATGGCGCCCAGGAGGATAGTTACGGCCTGCTGAGCAAAGTGCAATGGGTGGTGCGCCAGGTGGTTCAGCAGTTCAGTGGCGACCTGCACCTGTTCGAGGCCCTGCTCGGCGAGTTCGATGAATTCACCCGGGGTATCAAGCAGCGGGTGGAGCTTCAGGAGCGCCGCGCCGTGGAAACGGCCAAGGGGCGCGACAAGCTGCTCGGCGCCCGCCATAACGCCGCGCAGGCCATCGCCCAGGCGCTGGCCAGGCGCTCGCCGCCGCCGATCATCCGCCAATTTCTGGAGCGCACCTGGATCGACGTGCTGGTCTTCGTGCAGCTACGCCATGGCGCCGACAGCACTGAATGGCAGCGCGCCAGTGAAACAGCCGAGAATCTGGCGTGGAGCGGCACCCTGCTCGATGCGGCGCAACGTGATCGCCTGCAGCGCCTGCGCATCGAGATGCTCGACGAGCTGCGTAATGGCCTGATGCTGCTCGGCGGTTATCACGAAGATGATATTCGCCGCCTGCTGCAGGATCTGGTCGCCTGTCAGCACGCCGTCCAGGCCGGCCAGCCACACCTGGCCTCCAAGCTGAGCCTGCCGCCAAGCCCCAACGCCCTGGGCGCCATGCTGGACGACGAGGCGGCATTGCTGGCCACGGCACGCAAGCGCCAGCCGACCGATCAGCGCCTGGTCAGCCAGCTGGAAAAACTGGAGTTCGGCACCTGGTTCGACTTCATCCTGGGCGGCAAACGGCAAACCCTGAAGCTCTCCTGGTACAGCCCCACCACCCATAACTGCATGTTCGTCGACCGCAACGGCCAGCGCGCCGCGGTCAAATCGGTGGAACAACTGGCCGAGGAACTGCAGCAGGGTACGGCGCGGCGCAGTAAGCCCGAACGCTCAGCGCCGATGGTCGACCGCGCCCTGCAGGCCGTCTACCGCGTGCTCCAGCAACTGACCGGACGAACCACCTGAGGCCTCCGTATGGATGACCGTCGCCAGCACCCTCGCTACCCGGCCGCCGCGCTGCTCGAACTCTACGAGCAACACGGCGAAACCTGCCTGGGGCGCATCGCTGATCTGTCCAGCGAAGGCTTCATGCTGTGCAGCAGCAGCACACCGCAGATCGCCGATACGCTGGTCGAGTGCCGCCTGGTGGGCGATGGAGTGGATGAGCTGCGCTTTACCGCCGATTGCCTGTGGAGCCGCGAAGGCGAGGCTGGCCAGCCGTCCTGGGCGGGCTATCACATCATCGACATAGACGCGCTCAATATCCAGAAGCTGCAGACGCTTCTCAAGCAGCTGCAGGCTTCTAGCTAACCGCGTCGCATCTCAATAACGGCGACATAGAGCGCTTTCTGCATGTTCGATAAACGACATCGATCACAGTATCGGCAACAGCGATTAGACGCTTGCCCGGTAAACGCCTAGGCTTCTCTGTGTCAATCCGCCGCAGGGGAGCTTGCCGTGCCCCGGCCAGCCGAGATGTCCACCATTTCCAGTCATAACGATGCTGCCGACCAGCAGCCGCAAGGTTATGCCTATGCCCAGCTTGGCAGCCCGGAAAATCAGGGTTCTGCCGTTCTGGCCCAGGAAAGCGCACTGGCCATCAGCTACAACGGCATCAGCCATGCCGTGATGATGGTGTCGCCCACGGCGGTCGAGGATTTCATTTCCGGCTTCAGCCTGAGCAGCGCAGTCGTCGATTCCATCGACGATATTTATGACATCCGCCTGCACCATCTCGGCCCGGCCATTAGCGCCGAAGTGGAAATCAGCAGTCGCGCCTTCTGGGCGATGAAGCAGCAGCGCAGGCAACTGGCCGGCACCAGCGGTTGCGGCCTGTGTGGTGTGGAAGCGCTTGACCAGGCGCTGCCGCAGCTTGCGACCCTGGAAAAAGCCGAGCTGCCGGACGCCGCGCACCTAGCCGATCTACGCGAGCGCATCGCCGCCGTGCAGGACCTGGCGCGCCGCAGCGGCGCGCTGCATGCCGCGCTGTATGTCGACGCAAGCGGAGAGATCAAAGCCTGCCGAGAAGACATCGGCCGGCACAACGCGCTGGACAAGCTGATCGGCGCGTTGCTGCGCGAGAAACACGATGTGCGCCAGGGCTTTGTGGTGGTCACCAGCCGCTGCAGCCTGGAACTGATTCACAAGGCGGTCAGAGCCGGCATCGGCAATCTGGTCAGCCTGTCGGCCCCGACCGCCCTGACCGTGCAATGGGCGCGCCGGCACAACCTCAACCTGATTCATTTGCCCCACCACAGCGCGCCACGGGTCTACAGCCCCGCGCCGCCTGCAAGAGAAGAACAGCCATGAGCCTGCAACCCGTGAACCCGCGTTACAAACCCTACAAAGGCGCTGCCGCCGGTTGGGGTGCGCTGATCAGCGTCACCCAGTTCTGGCTGGACAGCAAACAGCCGTTCAAGAACCTGCGCGCACTGCTCAAGACCAACCAGAACGGCGGCTTCGACTGCCCGGGCTGTGCGTGGGGCGACTCGCCGGAAGACGGCCGCATCAAGTTCTGCGAGAACGGCGCCAAGGCCGTGAACTGGGAAGCTACCAAGCGCCGCGTCGATGCCAAGTTCTTCGCCAAGTATTCGGTCAGCCAGCTGCGCGAGCAGAGCGACTACTGGCTCGAGTATCAGGGCCGCCTGACCGAGCCGATGCGCTATGACGCGGCCACCGACCGCTACGTGCCGACTTCCTGGGACGACGCCTTCAGCCTGATCGCCAAGCACCTGAAGAACCTCGAGACCCCCAATCAGGCCGAGTTCTACACCTCGGGTCGCGCCAGCAACGAAGCAGCATTCCTCTATCAGCTGTTCGTACGCGCCTATGGCACCAACAACTTCCCCGACTGTTCGAACATGTGCCACGAGGCGAGCGGCGTGGCGCTGATCCAGAGCGTGGGCATCGGCAAGGGCAGCGTGACCTTCGCCGACTTCGAACACGCCGACGCCATCTTTGTGCTCGGCCAGAACCCGGGCACCAACCACCCTCGCATGCTCGAACCGCTGCGTGAGGCGGTCAAGCGTGGCGCCCAGGTCGTCGCCTTCAACCCGCTCAAGGAGCGTGGCCTGGAGCGCTTCCAGCACCCCCAGCACGCTCTGGAAATGCTCACCAACGGCTCCGAGCCGCTCAATACTGCCTTCTTCCGTCCGGCCTTGGGCGGTGATATGGCAGCACTGCGCGGCATCGCCAAGTTCCTGCTGCAGTGGGAGCGCGAGGCGGTCGCCAAGGGCGAGAAGCCGGTCTTCGACCATGCCTTCATCGCCGAGCACACCGACGGTGTCGATGCCTACCTGGCCGTGCTCGACGAAACCTCCTGGGAATCGCTGGTCGAGCAGTCCGGTCTGAGCCTGGAGGAAATCGAGCAGGCGGCGCTGATGTACCGCCGCGCCGAGAAAGTGATCATGTGCTGGGCGATGGGCATCACCCAGCACGTCCACTCGGTGGCCACCATCCAGGAAATCGTCAACCTGCAGCTGCTGCGCGGCAACCTCGGCCGCCCCGGCGCCGGCCTGTGCCCGGTTCGCGGCCACAGCAACGTGCAGGGCGACCGCACCATGGGCATCAACGACCGCCCGCCGGTGCTGCTGCTCGACAATATCGAGAAGCGCTTCCAGTTCAAGGTGCCGCGCGACTACGGCCACAACACCGTGGAAGCGATCAACGCCATGGTCGATGGCCAGGCCAAGGTGTTCATCGCCCTGGGCGGCAACTTCGCCCAGGCCACGCCGGACAGCCCGCGCACTCACCAGGCGCTGCAGAACTGCGACCTGACCGTGCAGATCAGCACCAAGCTCAACCGCAGCCACCTGACCACCGGCAAGGATGCGCTGATCCTGCCGTGCCTGGGTCGTACCGATATCGACATCCAGGCCACCGGCCCGCAAGCAATCACGGTTGAAGACTCCTTCAGCATGATCCACGCCTCCTACGGCCAGTTGGAGCCGCTGTCCAAGGAAATGCGTTCGGAGCCGGCCATCGTTGCCGGTATCGCCAAGGCCACCCTGGGCAATCATCCGGTCGAATGGGACGCAATGATTGCCGACTACAGTCGCATTCGCGATCTGATCGCCGATACCATTCCCGGCTTCCAGGATTTCAACACCCGCGTGCAGCATCCGGGCGGCTTCTACCTGGGCAACTCGGCCGGTGCGCGCCAGTGGAAAACCAACACCGGTAAGGCCAACTTCAAGTCCAACGCCCTGCTCGCCGACCTGCTGCCACCACAGGTGCGCAACAGCGGCCAGACGCCGGACCTGATCCTGCAGACCATGCGTTCCCACGACCAGTACAACACCACCATCTATGGCCTAGATGACCGCTACCGCGGCGTTCGCGGCCAGCGTGATGTGCTGTTCGTCAACGAAGCCGACCTCACGCGACTGGGCTACAAGCATGGCCAGAAGGTGGACATCACCTCGCTGTGGGATGATGGCGTCGAGCGCAAGGTAGTCGGATTCACCCTGCTGTCCTTCGATATTCCAGCCGGCCAGGCGGCCGCCTATTACCCGGAAGCCAACCCGCTGGTGCCGCTGCAGAGCGTCGGCCTGGGCAGCCACACGCCGACCTCCAAGTTCGTCGCCATCCGCCTGCACGCTGCGCAGGAAACCGCGCGCATTCTGTAAACGCGACCACACTTTCTTCACCTCGGGCCACCAGCCCGAGGTGAAGGGCTCTTACCTCGATTCCTAGAAAAAGCTGCAGTTCGTCGGAAATTGGGCACTTATCGACGAAAATCCCCCTCTGATGTCCCTTTGCCGTTATCCGCCTCGGTTAACGTGTCCCCCAAGCGCTCAGTCGAAGCGCGTAGTTGCGCCCAAGCCACGACGTGGCCCTTCGGGTTTCTGCCAAACCAGTGACAACCGTGCCATTGACTGCCAGGCCTCTCTGAGCCGCCCGGCATCGACGTCATTGGCCAGCAACGGGAGGGAATACCATGCGGTTTTCATCTGCCGTCCTGCTTGGGGCGGCGCTGCTCAGCCTGAATGCTCAGGCAGCACTCATGGAGCGTGAGCTGGGCGACTATGAACTGACATTGGGTACCACGCCGAGCCGCAGCATGGCGCAGGGGCTGGTCAAACCCGAGAGCGGCGGCACCTTTCATGGCGGGCTCGATCTGAGCCACCCGAGCGGCTGGTATCTGGGCCAGTGGTCGCCGAGCCTGGGCATCAGCCCGGGCAGCAAGATGGAGGTCAACAGCTACGTCGGCTACCGCCAGCAGTTCGTCGACTCGCTCGGCTATGAAGTCGGCACCATCCGCTACAGCCACCCAGGCTACAGCTATCTGGACAGCCAGGACCTGTACGCCGGCCTGACCTACGACAAGCGCCGCTTCGGCTTCTCCTTCAGCAATGACCCGAACCTCTTCAACAGCACAGTGCTGGCCGATCTTGGTCGTGTGAAGCTGTTGGGCATGTCGGTGATCGTGCGCTACGGCAATCACCTGCTCGAAACGCCCAAACAGATCGCCGGCGGCGGGCGAGTCAGCTCGTTCAACGACTGGTCAATGAGCCTCTCTCGCCCCTGGAAAGGCATCGATTTCGACTTTTCCTATTCGGACTCGACCCTGAGCGGCGACGCCTGCGCGGCCTATTCGGGCCATAACACCGAGTGCGAAGGCTGGTTCTCGATCAAAGCGTCGCGGTCCCTTTTCTAGACGCTTCGGCTGGCCAAAACCTCGGTAAGCAACTGAACTCTAAACACATCTTGATACATTCACCCATGTATCTTTAATGCCGCTCAAGGGAATTTCGTACGCGCGCCCGCTCTAAGGAGATGTCATCGGTACTGTTCGATGGCCATTGGAACCATGGCCATGCCATGGGCTACGCCCGCAAGGGTCATCTTCGAGGGTTACGCGATGCGTACATTCCTTAGCGCACTGGCCTTCAGTGCAATGATTTCTCCCCTGGCTTATGCCGATACCACTAAGACTGCCATTGGCAGCGGGGTCGGCGGCGCGCTGGGCAATATTGTCGGTCAGCAGTTGGGAGGCAGCACAGGCGCTGCAATCGGCGCTGGCCTGGGTGGCGCCGCCGGTGGCGCCATCAGCTCACGCAACAAGACCGAAGCCGCGCTGGGCGGTGGCCTGGGCGCGGCTGGCGGCTCGGTACTGGGCAACCAGTTTGGCGGCAGTACCGGCTCGACCATCGGTGCCGGCCTGGGCGGCGCAGCCGGTGGCGCGCTGGCCAATGAGGTGGCGGACAGCAACCGCCATGAAACGCGCTACCGCGACGGCCATCGCCATGGCAAGAAGCACCACAAACGTCACCACAAGCATCGTCACCGCTAATCATCACTTCACCATCAAGGGCGCTTCGGCGCCCTTGATCGTTCAGGCTGGCAGCAAGCGCTCCATCGCCTGGCGCAACGCCTGGGGAATAGTCACTGGCTGGTTGCTCTGGCGGTCCACGAATACATGCACGAAGCGCCCTGCCGCACAGGCCTGTTGCTGCCCTCCCTTAAAGACCGCGAGCTCGTATTGCACCGAGCTGTTGCCCAGCTTGCCGACCCGCAGGCCGACCTCGATGCGCTCGGGAAAGGCAATCGACTCGAAGTAGTCGCAGCTCGAACTCACCACGAAACCCACCACCTCGCCACGGTGAATATCCAGGCCGCCAGCCTCGATCAGGTAGCTGTTCACCGCCGTATCGAAATAGCTGTAGTAGGTAACGTTGTTGACGTGGCCATACAGATCGTTGTCGTGCCAGCGCGTGGTGATCGGCTGGAAGTGACGATAGTGCTCGCGCAGGTGCTGCGGCTGTTGCATGGGGTGCCACCTCGCAGAAAGACAGGAGCCGGCATGGTGCCGACCTCCTGCTGAAGTGACAACCGCGCCCTGCTCAGTAGGCAACCTGGTAGATGGCCAGCGCGTGAGCCTGGGTCATTTGCCGAGGATTGTTGACCAGCAGCCGCTCATGCAGCATGGCGTCGGTGGCCAGGCGCGGCAGCAAATCCTGCTCAACGCCCACATCGCGCAGACGCGCGGGCAAACCACTGCGCTCACTGAGATCGGCCAGTTCGATGATGAACTGCTCGGTGTGATCCGTGGCATCGCCAGCGCGCAGGCGTTCGCCCAACAGCAGCGGCGCCAGCTCCTCGTAGAGCGGCGCCGCTACCGAAGCGTTGAAGCCCAATACATGGGGCAGCAGCACTGCCGTGCTGACGCCATGGGGTACCTGACAATGCCCGCCCAATGGATACGCCAGCGCATGCACTGCCGCCAGCGGTGCATTGGCATAGGCCTGCCCGGCCAGGCAGGCGCCCAGCAGCATGGCCTGTCGCGCCTCGAGATTGGTGCCGTTATGCACCGCTTCGTCCAGGTTCGCGCCCAGCAGGCTCAAGGCTTCACGGGCGAGCATGTCGGAAAGCGGGTTCTTGCGCCGCGCGCCTGTGTAGGCCTCCACAGCATGCCCCATGGCCAACATGCCGCAGGCGGCAGTGACCGGCGCCGGCAACTGCAGGGTGAGCTCGGCATCGAGCAAGGCGAGATCCGGCAACAGCCGCGCAGAAACAACCGCGACCCGCGTCGCGTGTCTGGCAGTCACCACGGCGATGGGCGTGACTTCGGAACCGCTGCCGGCAGTGGTCGGCACCTGGATCAATGGCAGACGCTGCCCCATCGCCTTGTCGACGCCGTAGAGATCACTCAGGGTTTGCCGACAATCAGGGTGGGCCAATTGAGCGACCAGCTTGGCCACATCCAGCGAGCTGCCGCCGCCAAAGCCGATCACCAGATTGCCCTGAACCTCCCGGGCGAATTGCGCGGCCTTGTCGATCACGGTTTCCGGCGCCTGCGCCACCACGCCATCGAATACGTGCAGCGCCACCCCGCTCCTGGCGAAGGCGCTACGCACCTCCTCGAAGAAATCCTGCCGGGCCACGCCGGCGTCGGTCACCAACACCACGGAGCGCGCGCCCCAGGCCTGGCATAACGGCACGAGCCGCTGAACGGCTCCGGGTTCGCAGATGAGATGGGCGGCTGTCGCAAAGCTGAATGGCTGCATGGCGCGTTCCTCGTTCTGTGCGGCGCGCTGTCGCGCGCAAGAAAGACCGTGCCCCTGTCACCCTCGCATCGCAGCGTCCCGGCAAGGCCTCTGTTCATAGTAGGCCCTGAGCCCATATCTGCCCGGAAAAGCACGCAGCAGTTACCATTCGTCGATTGGTTGGCCGCCGCCGATAAGCGCTTGGCTCAAGGGACGCCGGCACGCCTGGCAAACGGTTGACTCGGGCAATATCACGCAGCCCAGCAAATACGCGGCTTTCCAGCATATGGGCGAAGATCGCCTCCGAAGACGACAATTGGCCCCGCAAAAAGTGCTAGTCCATCCCGTTCTTGAGCTTATGACATATCCGCCTAAAGCCTGCCGCTGCCTGGATTTAGACTTCAACCATCGAAGCGAAAGACGGAGGTGACTCATGCCCCTTTCCATCGACGGCATGAATATCGGCCGGTACAGCTATCGGCCACTTGGCAATATCAACAACGGCCTGCAGACCAACGCCATAGACCGTGCGACACCCGCCGCGCAGCGTTTGAGCGACGCTCAGGAGCAACTGCTTGAGCGTCGGCGCCTGGAACAGGAACGCCAAGAGCGGCTAAGCGAAGCCCGTGAAGAGCGGATCGCGCAGCAGGAGGAGGCGGAGGAACGCGCCCTGCAGGTGCGTCAGGAGCGCCAGGAGGCAGCCCGAGCGCTCGAAGAGCAGCAACGCGAACAGCGGCTTGAGACACTTCAGGAGCAGCGCCAGGAAGTGCTCAACCCACTGTCCGCCGAAAGCCTGGCCCGCCAGCGCGTGCAGACGGAAGTAACCCCACCGGCAGCGAATACCGCGCAGGTCAGCCCGCGGCTTGCTGCCGAGGCGATTTCGACCTATCGCCAGACCGCATCCCCGGACTTTATAGGCCGCAGCCTGGTAGCTTGATAACCGCCTGAAAAAACCGGCCCCAGCTCATATCGAACAAGCGATCTGAGCTGGGCCGTTTTTTTGGGGTTGCCTGAAGTGGAAGTGCTCACCACTAACGGGAGCGCCCTTAAGAGCCTTTTCAAAATCTTTCAGCCCAGGTTCGTCGATTTGGGCGGCTAGGTGTTCGGAACGGTCGATACATGGCTTTTGTAGGAGGGGCTTTAGCTCCGAGTTCTTTGCCTCAAAAAACTCGCGGCTAAAGCCGCTCCCACGCACTCGCTGAGCGACCGTTTTTTACTTTGTAGGTGACGCCTAATGAGCATAAAGATCGTGAATAGCTTTTGAGCTCACTGCTTACCCAAGGCCTCCTGGCGCTCCAGGAACTCCTCCTGCAGCAGCGCGTCGGCATTTTCCGCTTCACCGTCGAGTTGCTGTGGCAGATGGCCAGTGCCGACCGGCTTGGTCTCCAGTTTGCCCACCAGATGCTCAAGGGCGTGGCGCATCTTCTCGGCAGCGCCGTCAATGGCCTGCTCCAGCGATTCGGCCTTGTGGGTCACGGACAGCGGCTGGTGCCCCTTGGGGCGCGCTTCGATCTGGCAGCGTTTGTCGTCGGCGCCACTCTTGCCGCCGTTCTCGTCGCTGACGTGCA
>Ga0209370_1003071_pt1 | contig 11058 bp, 9 predicted proteins | sample AgamicAtPrz_FD_187164 | JGI IMG/M metagenome (GOLD analysis project Ga0209370, IMG submission 187164) | Agave microbial communities from Guanajuato, Mexico - At.P.rz (SPAdes) (version 2) | ecosystem: Host-associated > Plants > Phyllosphere > Phylloplane/Leaf | place: Guanajuato, Mexico... | reverse complement strand
AAAACCCAGCTTAAGCAGTTGCTCCACCGTTTTCGGTGTTGCCGCTACGCGGGTTTCATTGGCTAACCGTTCTTTTGGTACCCCAATACGCATAGTTTTCCCTTCCATCGGTTTTTGATGATGGTTTATCGATAAATGCCCGCGGTTTGTATCAATTTTCGCCATCGCGCGAGCGACGAGAGATGATTAACCCCGGAAAATAAAACAGTAACAAACTGTCTATAACCTACTGAAAATAGCGCCCGTGATCTACCGCCAGAAAACACTATTTCTTACTTTATCTGTGAAAAATAAGCGATCGGCGTCACTGACAGTGATATTTACCTTAAATTCACTGCCAGAACCGATAAATCGCGCAAGCGAAGCGGTAAAAACATGATATAGCGCCATAACAGAACAACTTGTTAACATTAAATTAACTTGTAAAAGTCATATGCTTTATCAGTTTTACTTGTCAAACGCGTGTTTTTTCAACATATCACTAAATGTTATCGAATTCGGTGATTCAGTAAGCACAGGCAGTGAAAAATGGCGCAGACAGCGACGGGTTTTAAATGCAATAATCGGGACCGTCTCAAATTAACAACAATACCAGTACATGGTTTGCGCAAGGCGAAGGATCATTTTTATGAAGCTTAAGAACACACTCCTGGCGTCCGCACTTCTTTCCGCGACCGCCCTGTCTGCGAATGCCGCAACAGAGTTAACGCCGGAGCAAGCGGCAGCGTTAAAACCTTTTGACCATACGGTCATTGTGGGTCGTTATAATTCTATTGGCGACGCCGTCGCCGCTGCATCAAAAGCCGCTGATAAAAACGGGGCGGCCTCGTTTTATGTCGTTGACCAGTCCGATTACGGCAACAGCGGTAACCTGCGCGTAACCATCGCGCTGTTCAAAGACAATGCGCCAAAAGCTGACGCACCGAAAAACCGCGTGATCAACGGTGTTGTTGAACTGCCGAAAGATCAGGCGATTGAGCTGGAACCATACGACACCGTCACCGTTCAGGGCTTCTATCGCAGCCAGCCTGAAGTGAACGATGCCATCACCAAAGCCGCGAAAGAGAAAGGGGCCTACTCTTTCTTCATCGTGCGTCAGGTCGATGCTAACCAGGGTGGCAACCAGCGTATTACCGCGTTCATCTATAAAAAAGATGCGAAAAAACGTGTTCTGCAGAGCCCGGATGCCATCCCGGCGAATTCAGAAGCAGGTCGCGCGGCGATAGCGAAAGGCGGCGAAGCAGCGAAGAAAGTTGAAATTCCAGGCGTAGCAACGACGGCTGCCCCAAGCGCTGAAGTGGGCCGTTTCTTCGAAACGCAGTCCACGAAAGGTGGCCGTTACTCCGTTACGCTACCGGACGGTACCAAAATTGAAGAGCTGAACAACGCCACTGCAGCGCAGATGGTGCCGTTCGACAGCATCAAGTTTACCGGCAACTACGGCAACATGACGGAAGTCTCTTACCAGGTCGCGAAGCGTGCGGCGAAGAAAGGGGCGAAGTACTACCACATCACCCGCCAGTGGCAGGAACGTGGTAACAACGTGACCATCAGCGCCGATCTGTACAAGTAACAAAATCGTTGACGAAAGGCGGCGCAATGCCGCCTTTTTTTGTTACTTTTTTTGAATTTCTGCCTCACGTCATTGCATGCATTCGTTACACTCCGTAAAATCCCGCGCCTTAGTGTGATCCACCATTTTTATGCGCCTGAGCGAAATAATTATTCTGGATTTTGACCTTTCATAACAGGAAGCCAATGGAAAAGAAACTTGGCCTGAGTGCTCTGACTGCACTCGTTTTAAGCTCAATGCTGGGTGCGGGCGTATTCAGTTTGCCGCAAAATATGGCGGCCGTCGCCAGCCCGTCTGCGCTCATCATTGGCTGGGGCATTACGGGAGTCGGAATATTGCTGCTGGCCTTCGCCATGCTGCTGCTGACCCGCATTCGCCCGGACCTGGACGGCGGCATTTTCACCTATGCCCGTGAAGGCTTCGGCGAGCTGATTGGCTTCTGTTCCGCATGGGGATACTGGCTGTGTGCGGTTATCGCCAACGTCTCCTATCTGGTGATTGTCTTCTCGGCGCTCAGTTTCTTTACCGATACGCCTGAATTGCGCCTCTTTGGCGACGGGAATACCTGGCAGTCTATCGTGGGTGCCTCGGTGCTGCTGTGGTTCGTCCACTGGCTGGTGCTGCGTGGCGTACAAACGGCCGCCAGCATTAACCTGGTGGCGACGCTCGCGAAGCTGGTTCCGCTCGGCCTGTTTATCGTTCTGGCCTTCATTGCGTTCCGTCTCGACGTGTTTAAGCTCGATTTCAGCGGCGTTGCGCTGGGCGTCCCCGTCTGGGAGCAGGTGAAAAACACGATGCTGATTACCCTGTGGGTATTCATCGGCGTTGAGGGTGCGGTTGTGGTTTCTGCCCGGGCCCGAAATAAACGCGATGTAGGCCGCGCCACGCTGCTGGCCGTACTGGCTGCGCTCGGGGTTTATCTGCTGGTCACGCTGCTGTCGCTGGGCGTGGTGGCGCGTCCTGAACTGGCTGAAATGCGTAACCCGTCAATGGCAGGCCTGATGGTGAAAATGCTCGGCCCCTGGGGCGACGTGGTGATTGCGGCGGGTCTTATTATCTCCGTCTGCGGAGCCTACCTGAGCTGGACCATCATGGCGGCTGAAGTGCCCTTCCTGGCCTCTACACACAAAGCGTTCCCACGGCTGTTTGCGCGTCAAAACAAAAACAGCGCACCGTCTGCCTCACTCTGGCTGACCAACATCAGCGTTCAGATCTGCCTGGTGCTGATCTGGCTCACAGGTTCAGACTATAACACGCTGCTGACCATCGCCTCGGAGATGATTCTGGTACCCTATTTCTTAGTGGGTGCGTATTTGTTAAAAATTGCCACTCGTCCCGCGCATTATGTCGTGGGTGTCGGAGCCTGTATTTACGGCCTGTGGTTGTTGTATGCTTCCGGACCTATGCATCTGCTGCTGTCGGTGGTGCTGTACGCACCGGGCCTGCTGGTGTTTATCTACGCCCGCCGCACGCATCAGCTGGAGAACGCGCTGAAACGCCGCGAAATGGCATTAATTGGACTCTTACTGGTTGCTGCCGTGCCGGCAACCTGGATGTTAGTGGGATAGCATCGCCTTTCCCATTGTTGAACTGTAAAGGAGAATACGATGGGAAATGCACCGCTTCGCCCCATACTGATCACCGGTGGAGGCCGCCGTATCGGCCTCGCTCTCGCCCATCACTTTCTCAACCTTCGCCATCCGGTCATTGTGAGCTACCGTACGGAATACCCGTCGATTGAAGGGTTACGCAAAGCCGGGGCGGTCTGCATTCAGGCTGATTTTTCAACCGATGAAGGCATTCTGGCCTTTGCGGAAAAGGTGAAATCCACCACTGCGGGGCTGCGCGCCGTGATCCATAACGCCAGCGCATGGCAGGCCGAAAAATCCGGTACCTCACTCAGCGAAACGCTTGCCGCCATGTTGCAGATCCATGTTAATACCCCTTATCTGCTGAACCATGCTCTGCAGGATCTGCTTCGCGGCCACGGGCATGCTGCGGGCGACATCATTCACTTCACTGATTATGTGGTGGAGCGCGGCAGCGACAAGCACATCGCCTATGCGGCCAGTAAAGCCGCGCTGGATAACATGACCCGCTCGTTTGCCCGCAAGCTCGCCCCCGAGGTGAAGGTGAACGCCATCGCCCCGGCGATGATTTTATTCAACGAAAACGATGATGCGGAGTATCGCCAGCAGGCGCTGAATAAGTCGCTCATGAAAATTGCCCCGGGCGAGAAAGAGGTCATCGACCTCGTGGATTACCTGCTCACCAGTTGCTACGTCACCGGCAGAACCTTTGCCGTGGACGGCGGCCGACCGCTGCGTTAGTGAAAGCGGCTCCAGAAGAAAATTAACAGCCAGGCGCTGAGCCCCCAGCAGACCACCGCCCCGCTCAGCGCCAGTGGGAGACGCAGAAAACCGGTGAAATACCACAGCGAAAGCAGGTAGAGAAAATACGGAATGATTGACCACATGCCAAACACGATGGTCGTGCGTAACGCTTCCGTACCGCGTTCAGATGCCACGATATAGTGGGCAATGAGCGCAAAGGTCGGGAAGAGAGGGATCAGCCCGGCAATATAGTAGTTTTTCGTTTTCGCCAGCATGCCAATCAGCAACACCACCAGCGCGCCCAGCCCGGCTTTGATCACCAGCCCCATCGTTTTCCCTATAATAATCAACTCACAATATCAGCCAGAATAACGGAACCGGCGTTAATTTTGAAAGATTAATGGAAGGTTAAGGTTTCGCGGTGTATGTTGGCTTTTTTCACGAAAACAGACGCTGTATGAATAAGATTGTTTATGTTGAAGACGAACCCGAAGTCGGGCAGCTGATCGCCGCCTATCTGGGTAAACATGATATGGACGTCATTGTTGAACCTCGCGGCGATCGTGCCGAAGAGGTGGTCGTCCGTGAAAACCCGGATCTGGTATTGCTGGATATTATGTTGCCAGGCAAAGACGGCATGACGCTCTGCCGGGACCTGCGCGCCCGTTGGGAGGGCCCTATCGTCCTGCTCACCTCACTGGACAGCGATATGAACCATATTTTGTCGCTGGAGATGGGTGCCAATGATTACATTCTGAAAACCACGCCGCCTGCCGTCCTGCTCGCTCGCCTGCGCCTCCATTTACGCCAGCACGCCAGCATCGAACGCGAAGCACCGGCGCCGTCTCTGACGCCGCACAAAGCGATGCGCTTCGGTACGCTGTCTATTGATCCGATTAACCGTCAGGTGCTGCTCTCTGGCGAGCTTATCGCCCTTTCCACCGCAGATTTTGACCTGCTGTGGGAGCTGGCAACGCATGCCGGGCAGATCATGGACCGTGACGCGCTGCTGAAAAACCTGCGTGGCGTAAGCTACGACGGAATGGACCGCAGCGTTGACGTGGCGATTTCGCGTCTGCGCAAAAAACTGCAGGATAACGCCACCGAGCCCTACCGCATTAAAACCGTGCGTAACAAGGGCTATCTGTTTGCCCCACATGCGTGGGAAACCTGATCGCCGGATAAGATAACCTGTGCGAAATGAAGGCATTGCGCGACGATGCCTTCTCTTCGGGCGTTTATTTTTACGTTTGCGCAACAATTAACTTGCTAAGCACGCGAACTATTCCATAATTACCTTCTCGACTCTCCTTTCTTCAGCTCGCCCCGCTCTTGCGATTGTTTTACTCATTTTCGCCGTGAAGCTTTCACGACATCTCTCCAATAAATCTTGAAATGAGGATTTAAGCTCATGAATTATGTATAGCTACGGTCAGGTAGAAGCGATAAAAACCAATCTTGAGTGGATTGTTAATCAGGCAACCCTGAACCACGCCTCCCCCTCACGCACCGATCAAAAAGCGCTCTTTGACCTGCTGGAACTCATTCAGTCTTACGAAATACTGCTGGACCTCATCAGCGAATACGGAACGGATGTGATTGATACGCACATTGCGGAAGGCCTGGCCGTGACGGAAAAATTCATCGCCAAGGTAAAAAACAGCGCGAAAGCCATGTAACACGCTCGACTGACGTGAAAAACCCGAAGGGTTTTCATGTATATTCTGCATATAGCGTTTTTTCGGTGAGATCCAATGAAAAAGCTGTTTGTGCAGTTTTATCTTTTACTGTTTGTCTGCTTCCTGGTGATGACCATGCTGGTCGGGCTGGTCTATAAATTTACTGCCGAACGTGCGGGCAGGCAGTCTCTGGACGACCTGATGAAAAGCTCGCTGTATTTGATGCGCAGCGAGCTGAGAGAGATCCCGCCACACGACTGGGCGAAAACCCTGAAAGAGCTGGATCTCAACCTGTCATTCGATTTACGCATCGAGCCGTTGAAAGATTTCGATCTGGACCCGCCCGCCATGCAGCGTCTGCGCGACGGGGATATCGTCGCGCTGGATGAGAAATACACCTTTATTCAGCGTATTCCGCGCAGCCATTACGTGCTGGCCGTCGGGCCGGTGCCCTATCTCTATTATCTGCATCAGATGCGCCTGCTGGACATGGCGCTAATGGCCTTTATCGCCATTTCGCTGGCGTTTCCGGTTTTTATCTGGATGCGCCCGCACTGGCAGGACATGCTGAAGCTGGAATCCGCCGCGCAGCGTTTTGGTGAGGGACACTTTACCGAGCGCATTCACTTCGACAGCGGTTCCAGCTTTGAACGTCTGGGCGTGGCCTTTAACCAGATGGCCGATAACATCAATGCCCTTATCGCCAGTAAGAAACAGCTCATCGACGGGATTGCGCACGAGCTGCGCACGCCGCTGGTGCGCCTGCGCTATCGTCTGGAAATGAGTGAGAATCTGACGGAAGCAGAGTCTCAGGCGCTTAACCGCGACATTGGCCAGCTTGAGGCGCTGATTGAGGAGCTGCTGACCTACGCGCGCCTCGATCGCCCGCAAAACGAACTGAACCTCAGCACGCCGGATCTGCCCGCGTGGCTGCAAACCCACATTGACGACGTTCAGAGCGTGAACCCGCAGCGTACGCTGTTGACACGCGTTACGCCGGGTGACTACGGCGCACTCGATATGCGCCTGATGGAACGCGTGCTGGACAATCTGATGAACAACGCCATGCGCTACAGCGAAAGTACGCTACAGATTGGGCTGGATTTGCAGGGTAATCAGGCCAGCCTGACGGTAGAGGATGACGGGCCGGGGATTGCGCCGGAGGCGCGCGAAACCGTGTTTGAACCGTTTGTCCGCCTCGATCCCAGCCGCGATCGCGCCACCGGAGGCTGTGGTCTGGGGCTGGCCATTGTCTACTCTATCGCGCAGGCCATGGGCGGCACGGTACATTGCGAGGAGAGCGAGCTCGGCGGCGCGCGCTTCTGCTTTAGCTGGCCGGTGTACCATAACATCGCCCTTCCCGTTCCTGCCTGACCTCAACCGCACGCTGGCCTGACCCGGCGTGCTGTGCTATATCATGAGTATGTTGTAACTAATGAGAGGGGCTTATGGCGACCTACGATCTTATCGAACGGCTTAACAGCACGTTTCGGGAAATAGAACACGAGCTGCTGACCCTGACAGAACGTTTGCAGACCTGCCGCCTGCTGGCCGCGCGCGTCTTTACCCTGCCCGAGGTGGTCAAAGGGGCCGAGCACGATCCGCTGGACACCATCGACGTGAAGCAGCACATCGGCAAGGCCGCGCTGGAACTGGCGATGAAACACTATCGACATCTTTTTATCCAGCAGCAGTCTGAACAGCGCAGCAGCAAGGCAGCCGTGCGGCTGCCGGGCGTGATCTGTCTGCAAACCGATGCAGTATCGCGCGAGGCGCTGGAAAGCCAGATTGCCCATATCAACAGCCTGAAAGCGGCATTTGAGAAGATCGTTACCGAGGAGTCGGGCCTGGCCCCTGCCGCCCGGTTTGAATGGGTCCACCGTCAGCTTCCGGGGTTAATTACGCTGAATGCCTATCGTACGCTGACGGTACTGCGCCACCCCGCCACGCTGCGCTTCGGCTGGGCGAATAAGCACATCATTAAAAACTTCACCCGGGATGAGATCCTGGCGCAGCTGGAAAAAAGCCTCAAGGCGCCACGCACCGTCGCGCCGTGGTCGCGTGAGCAGTGGATTGAGCGCCTGGAGCAGGAGTACCACAGCATCGCCTCGCTACCGGCGGATACGCGCCTCAAAATTAAGCGCCCGGTGAAGGTTCAGCCTATCGCCCGCGTCTGGTATTCCGGCCAGCAAAAACAGGTGCAGTATGCCTGTCCAACGCCGCTGATTGCGCTCTATGATGCCGATCAGGGGGCTATCGTGCCGGATATTGGTGAGTTGCTGAATTACGATGCTGAAAATGTCCAGCACCGTTACCGACCCCAGGCGCAGCCGCTACAGCTGATTATTCCGCGGCTGCACCTGTACGTGGCGAGTTGATTATTTCAGACTGCCGACCATCGCTTCAGGGCGCACCCAGGCATCGAACTCCGCCTCCGTCAGATAGCCCAGCGCCAGGGCGGAGGCTTTCAGCGTCAGCCCCTCCTTATGCGCTTTTTTGGCGATCTCGGCGGCTTTGTCGTAGCCAATGTGGGTATTGAGCGCGGTCACCAGCATCAGCGACTCATTTAACAGCTGGCTGATGCGCTCGCGGTTTGGCTCGATCCCCACCGCGCAGTGTTCGTTAAAGCTCTCCATGCCGTCTGCCAGCAGACGAATCGATTGCAGAACGTTGTGGATCACCATCGGGCGATAGACGTTCAGCTCGAAGTTGCCGGATGCACCGCCCAGGTTAACGGCCACGTCGTTGCCCAGTACCTGACAGCAGAGCATGGTCATGGCTTCGCACTGGGTCGGGTTGACTTTACCCGGCATGATGGAGCTGCCCGGCTCGTTTTCCGGAATGCTGATTTCACCGATGCCGCAGCGCGGGCCCGAGGCCAGCCAGCGCACGTCGTTGGCGATTTTCATCAGCGACGCCGCCAGCCCTTTCAGCGCGCCGTGGGTGTGGACCAGCGCATCGCAGGTCGCCAGCGCTTCGAACTTGTTGGGCGCCGTGACGAACGGCTGTCCGGTAATGGCCGCAAGCTCCTCCGCCACGCGCACCGCATACTCAGGATGGGTGTTTAATCCGGTGCCCACCGCCGTGCCGCCGAGCGCCAGCTCCGCCAGGTGCGGCAGGCTGTTCTCAATGTGCTTCAGGTTGTGTTCCAGCATCGCCACCCAGCCGGAAATCTCCTGGCCGAGCGTCAGCGGCGTGGCGTCCTGCAGGTGTGTACGGCCGATTTTGACGATGTCGCGGAAGGCCTGCGCCTTCTCGTTGAGCGTAGATTTCAGGACGTTTAGCTGTGGGATAAGCTGTTCGCGAATAGCAATCACCGCCGCCACGTGCATGGCCGTGGGGAAGACGTCGTTAGAACTCTGGCTCTTGTTGACGTCATCGTTCGGATGAACCTTACGCTCCATGCCGCGCACGCCGCCCAGCAGTTCGCTTGCCCGGTTCGCCAGCACTTCGTTCATGTTCATGTTGCTTTGGGTGCCGGAACCGGTCTGCCAGATGGCGAGAGGGAATTCGTCGGGATGCTTGCCCGCCAGCACTTCGTCGGCGGCATTTATGATGGCGGTGGCCTTGTCTGCCGCCAGCAGGCCTAAATCCTGGTTCACTTTTGCGGCCGCGCGTTTGGTGAGGGCCAGCGCCTGAATCAGCGAGACGGGCATTTTTTCAGTCGAGATACGGAAATGCTCCAGCGAACGCTGGGTTTGCGCGCCCCATAGCTTGTCGGCCGGGACGTCGATGGCGCCCATCGAGTCTTTCTCATGGCGTACCGTTGTCATTACTTTCTCCTTGATAACACTGTCGGGATTGCTCACATGCTTAAGGGATAAGTATTGATGACTTCTGAGAAACGTTATGGCGCTTTGTGCGCTCTTTTTGGTGTCGGGTGGCGGCTGCGCCTTAACCGACCTACGAGAATCCAGGCCGGGTAAGCGTCAGCGCCACCCGGCAATTTACAAAATTACTTCACACACGCCGAACACTGGGACGACTGGATCTGCTTGAAGAAGTCGTTGCCTTTGTCATCCACGAGGATAAACGCCGGGAAATCTTCCACTTCAATTTTCCAGATCGCTTCCATACCCAGTTCCGGGTATTCCACGCACTCCAGGCTCTTGATGCTGCCCTGCGCCAGAACCGCAGCCGGGCCGCCGATGCTGCCGAGGTAGAAGCCGCCGTGCTTGTGGCAGGCGTCCGTCACCTGCTGGCTACGGTTGCCTTTCGCGAGCATGATCATGCTGCCGCCGTTAGCCTGCAGCTGGTCGACGTACGAGTCCATACGGCCTGCCGTAGTCGGGCCTAACGAGCCAGAGGCGTAGCCTTCAGGCGTTTTCGCCGGGCCCGCGTAGTAGATCGGGTGATCTTTAATGTACTGCGGCAGCCCTTCGCCGTTGTCCAGGCGCTCTTTCAGCTTCGCGTGCGCGATATCGCGGCCCACGATAATCGTGCCGTTGAGGGAGAGACGGGTCGAAACCGGATACTGAGACAGCTGCGCCAGAATCTCTTTCATCGGACGGTTCAGGTCAACGCGAACCGCTTCCCCCTCACCCGCTTTACGCAGCGCTTCCGGAATGTATTTACCCGGGTTGTTTTCCAGTTTTTCGATCCACACGCCTTCGCGGTTGATCTTCGCCTTGATGTTGCGATCCGCAGAGCAGGAGACGCCCATCCCGACCGGGCAGGAAGCGCCGTGACGCGGAAGACGGATCACGCGCACGTCGTGAGCGAAGTATTTGCCGCCAAACTGCGCGCCGAGGCCCAGGTTACGCGCTTCTTCCAGCAGCTCCTGCTCAAGCTGCACGTCGCGGAACGCCTGACCATGTTCGTTACCTTCGGTAGGCAGGCCGTCGTAGTATTTGGTTGAGGCCAGCTTCACAGTTTTCAGCGTGCTTTCCGCCGAGGTACCGCCAATCACAAACGCGATATGGTACGGCGGGCACGCCGCGGTGCCGAGGGTGCGCATCTTCTCAACCAGGTAATTCTTCAGCTTGCCCGGGGTAAGCAGCGCTTTGGTTTCCTGATAGAGATAGGTTTTGTTGGCCGAACCGCCGCCTTTAGCGATACAGAGGAATTTGTACTCATCACCGTCGACGCTGTAGAGGTCAATCTGTGCTGGCAGGTTGGTGCCGGTGTTGACCTCTTTGTACATGTCCAGCGCGGCGTTTTGCGAATAGCGCAGGTTGTCTTCGGTGTAGGTGTTATAAACACCGTGCGCCAGCGCCGCTTCATCACCGCCGCCGGTCCAGACGCGCTGGCCTTTTTTACCGACGATGATCGCCGTACCGGTATCCTGACAGGTTGGCAGAATGCCTTTCGCCGCGATATCGGAGTTACGCAGGAACTGCAGGGCAACGTACTTATCGTTTTCGCTGGCTTCCGGGTCACTCAGAATATCGGCTACCTGCTGCTGATGGGCAGGACGGAGCATAAACGAGGCGTCGTGGAAAGCGTGCTGCGCCAGCAACGTCAGCGCCTGTGG
>Ga0209370_1003070_pt1 | contig 11059 bp, 8 predicted proteins | sample AgamicAtPrz_FD_187164 | JGI IMG/M metagenome (GOLD analysis project Ga0209370, IMG submission 187164) | Agave microbial communities from Guanajuato, Mexico - At.P.rz (SPAdes) (version 2) | ecosystem: Host-associated > Plants > Phyllosphere > Phylloplane/Leaf | place: Guanajuato, Mexico... | reverse complement strand
GCATCGTCAGCACTGAAGCCGCCACGCTGGAAGTCCGCCGAGTTGAGCTTGACCGCCACGGCGAAACCGGGCGACACCACCGCGCGCACCGCCTTGACGATCTCCAGCAACAGCCGCGCGCGGTTGTCCAGGGAGCCGCCCCACTGGTCGGTGCGCTGGTTGCTCAGCGGCGAAAGGAACTGGCTGAGCAGGTAGCCATGGGCCGCGTGGATCTGCACGCCGCTGAAGCCGGCCTGCTCGGCAAGCCGCGCGGAGTTGGCGAAGCGCCGGATCACCTCGTCGATCACCTCGGCAGGCATCGCCCGCGGGGTGGAGAAATGCCTGGACAGGTTGCCCAGGTCCAGCGCCACGGCCGAGGGCGCCCAGGTCTGCTGCCCGAGACTCGCCGGCATCTGCCGGCCAGGATGGTTGATCTGCAACCAGAACTGCGCCCCCTTCGAGCGGCCGATGGCGGCCCACTGGCGAAAACGCTCCAGGTGTCGGTCATCCTCCAGCACCACGCCGCCGGGGCCGGTCATGGCGCGCTGGTCGACCATGACGTTGCCGCTGATGAGCAGACCGGCGCCGCCCTGCGCCCAGGCCTGGTACAGGCGCATGAGCCGGTCCGAAGGCGCATGGTCGGCATCGGCCATGTTTTCCTCCATGGCGGCCTTGGCGATGCGGTTGGGGACGACCGCGCCATTGGGCAGGGTCAGGGGGGAGAACACGTCCATCGGCAATACCTCGAAAAAGTGGCGTGCCGCAGACGTTAGCCTTGAAGTCAACTTTAAGGTCAAGCCCTGGACTGTCGAAAATTTGATCATTGACTCTCAAGTTGGGTTGAACGTTAGGGTGATTGCGCAGCGACAGCCCTTACCTCCCTGGAGATACCGCACCGTGAAACTCGCAAGCGCAACCGCCTTGGCCGGCGCCCTGCTGATGCCCGTCACCCACGCCGCCAATGGCCTCCCTGAACATGCCGAAACCACGCAGATCGACATCGCAGGTCTCTCGGTGCCGGTGCTCAAGGGCGGGCTGTACGACCGTTACCGCTCCAACCCGCCGCTGGCCGTGGTCCAGGCCGAGGCGCCGGGCATCGACCTGAGCTGGTTCAAGGGCCTGGAAAAGACCCGGGTCGAAATGGGCTTTACCTCCTACTCGCCGAACTTCTACTACAGGAACAGTCGCGTCACCGCCGTCTACACCGCCGACCTCGACCGCCTGCGCGCCCTGATGCCCGCCGAAGTGCTGGAGCAGGTGCAACCGTTGCAGGTGTGGCCGGGGCGCGGGCTGGTGGCGTTTACCGCCTACACCTACGACTACTGCGACAACGACAGCTACAACGAGATCGCCCTGTCGATCATCACCAGCAAGCCCGGCAAGGCGAACTTCGGGCCCTTCTCCCTGATTGGCCAGTCGATGGCCAAGGATTTCTGGGGTTATGTGCTCAAGCTGCCGGTCAATACCGAGCTGGCGCGGGTGCGCGGCGTGGTGGGCTACAACCTGCCCAAGTGGCTGACCGCGATCGACCGCCGCGAGGATGCGCGGGCCGTGACCTACGACATCGGCGATGCGCGCAGTGGCAAAGTGGATGTGATCTTCAGGGCGAAGAAGCTCGAGGGGCTGTCCGCTGAACCAGGCCTGGTGACCAACAGTTTCACCAATCTCGATCACAAGGGGCAGCTGGCCTACGGCTATGCCACCTCGCGCCAGACCCTGCATGCTTCGAGCATGAGCGGGGATTCGGCACAGCTGGTGCTGGGGGATGGCGAGCTGTCGCGCTATATCCGCGATCTGCAGCTGGGACGGATGGTCAAGTACGAGTATGTGCCTGAGTTCCAGAGCGCGTTGTATGCGCCCAGGCCGCTGGCGGCGCTGGCTTCTGGCGACTGAGACGGAACTGACGGTGCTCGATTCCTGTAGGAGCGGACTTGCCCCGCGATGAGGCCGGCCATGAATATGCAGTGGCATGGCACCGGCCGAGGCCGGTGTTCGCGGGGCAAGCCCGCTCCTACATGTCAGTAGCTCGCCGCGCCTTGTCCTGGGCGAGTTCCTCGCGCAACCGCTCCAGCACCCGTTGCGAGTTGTCCACGCAAGGCATGCCTTCGGGCTTGCTCTCGATCCCTTCGATCACCAGCAGCAACTGCGCCTTGTTGCGCGCCAGGCGTTCCTGCAGCCGCTCGATTTCCTCGACCTTGCGCCTGAGCCCGCCGAGCAGTTCGTCATGCTGCCAGCCCTTGGCCTTGGCCGGCAGCAACTGGCGGATCTCCTCCAGCGAGAACCCGGCAGCCTGGGCATTGGTGATCATTTCCAGCACCCACACCGCGTCGGCGTCGTAGTCGCGATAGCCATTGGCCTTGCGTTCGACCGAGCTGATCAGCCCGCTGGCCTCGTAGAAGCGAATGCGCGACGCAGCCAGCCCGGTAAGTTTGGCCAACTCTCCTATTCTCATCCGGCACCTTTGAAATTGCATTGACCTTCAAGCGCACTTTAACCCTAGAGTTGTCCGGTGGCCAGGTGAACCGTCACCGGCCTGCCCGCTCCACACCCTAGAGACAGGAGAAGCGAAATGGGATACGTCACAAGCAAAGACGGTGTCGAAATCTTCTACAAGGACTGGGGCCCCCGTAACGCCCAGGTGATCTTCTTCCACCACGGCTGGCCGCTGAGCGCCGACGACTGGGATGCCCAGCTGCTGTTCTTCGTCGCCGAAGGTTATCGCGTGGTCGCCCATGACCGCCGTGGCCACGGTCGTTCGAGCCAGGTCTGGGATGGCCACGACATGGACCACTACGCCGACGATGTGGCCGCCGTGGTCAAGCACCTGGGCGTCGAGGGAGCGTTTCATGTCGGCCACTCCACCGGCGGCGGCGAAGTGATCCACTACATGGCCCGCCATCCCGAAGACAAAGTGCCCAAGGCCGCGATCATCGCCGCGGTTCCGCCGCTGATGGTCAAGACCGACGGCAACCCCGGCGGGCTGCCCAAGTCGGTGTTCGATGATCTGCAGGCCCAGCTGAAAGCCAACCGGGCGCAGTTCTACCACGATATCCCGGCGGGGCCGTTCTACGGTTACAACCGCCCCGGGGCCAAGGCGGACCAGGGGGTGATCCTCAACTGGTGGCGCCAGGGCATGATGGGCGGCGCCCAGGCGCACTACGACGGCATCGTCGCGTTTTCCCAGACCGACTTCACCGAGTCGCTGAAGAAAGTGACTGTCCCGGTGCTGGTGATGCATGGCGACGACGACCAGATCGTGCCCTACGAGAACTCGGGGCCGCTGTCGGCCAAGCTGCTGCCCCAGGGCATCCTGAAGACCTACAAGGGCTACCCCCACGGCATGCCGACCACCCACGCGCAAGTCATCAACCAGGACCTGCTGGCGTTCTTCCGCGCCTAGCCGGCAGGCCAACGTCCGACGTCGATCCTGACGCCGGACGTCTGGCCCGAATGAACCTGTCTCGCCTCCCGACGCTCTGAGCTTTTAATCCCGAGGCCAAGGTGCGCCATGGAGCTGATCGTCGCCCGCCCCGAGGGGCTGTACTGCCCTCCCGGTGATTTCTACATCGACCCGTGGCGCCCGGTGGACCGGGCGGTCATCACCCATGCCCACGGCGACCATGCCCACCGGGGCAACCGCCACTACCTGGCGGCGGCGCCCGGCGCGGGCATACTGCGCGCTCGTCTGGGCGAGGACATCGACCTGCAGACCCTGCCTTACGGCGCCAGCCTGGAGCACCGCGGCGTCACCCTGAGCCTGCACCCGGCCGGCCATGTGCTCGGCTCGGCCCAGGTGCGCCTGGAGTACCGCGGCGAAGTGTGGGTCGCCTCGGGCGACTACAAGGTCGAGGCGGACGGCACCTGCGAGCCCTTCGAGCCGGTGCGCTGCCACACCTTCATCAGCGAATCGACCTTCGGCCTGCCGATATACCGCTGGCAAGCCCAGGCCCGCCTGTTCGCCGACATCGATGCCTGGTGGCGCGCCAACGCCGCAGCAGGACGCGCCAGCGTGCTGTTCGCCTACGCCTTCGGCAAGGCCCAGCGGATTCTGCATGGCATCGACGCCAGCATCGGCCCGCTGCTGGTGCACGGTGCCGTCGAACCGCTGAACCGCGTCTACCGTGATGCCGGCATACACCTGCCCGCTACCTTGTCCGCCACCGCGACCGCCCGGGGCGATCCGCTGCTGCGCCAGGCATTGGTGCTCGCCCCGCCGTCGGCCGCCGGCAGCACCTGGCTACGACGGTTCAATGACTACAGCGATGGCTTCGCCAGCGGCTGGATGCTGCTGCGCGGTGCCCGACGGCGGCGCGGCGTGGACCGCGGCTTCGTGCTCTCCGACCATGCCGACTGGCCGGGCCTGCTCTGGGCCATCGAGCAGAGCGGTGCCGAACGGGTGATGGTCACCCATGGCCAGGTCAACGTGCTGGTCCGTTACCTCAGCGAACAGGGATTGGATGCCCGCGCCTTCCAGACCGAGTACGGCGAGGAAGACGACACCCTGGAGGCACCCGCGCCATGAAAGCCTTCGCCGACCTCTACGCCCGGCTCGACGCCACGACTTCAAGCAACGCCAAGCTTGCCGCGCTGCAGCAATATTTCGCCAGCGCCCCCCCGGCCGACGCTGCCTGGGCGGTTTATTTCCTGGCCGGCGGACGCCCGCGGCAAGTGGTGCCGACCCGCCTGCTGCGCGAGCTGGCCATTCAACGTTGCCAGTTGCCCGAGTGGCTGTTCGAAGAAAGCTACCAGGCCGTGGGTGATCTCGCCGAAACGATCTCGCTGCTTTTGCCCGAATCGCCTCAGGCTTCGGACCACAGCCTGCAATGGTGGCTGGAGCAGTTGCTGCCGTTGCGCGGACTTCCCCCCGAAACGCTCGGCGAACGCCTGCAGCAGCTGTGGGCGCTGCTCGACCGCCAGAGCCTGATGGTCAGCCTGAAGCTGTTGACCGGCGCCTTTCGCGTCGGCGTCTCGAAACTGCTGGTGACCCGGGCGCTGGCCAGCCTGGCCGGGGTCGACGCCAAGCGCGTGGCGCAGCGCATGGTGGGCTATACCGACCTTTCGCACCGGCCAACGCCGCAGCGCTACCTGGCCTTGATTGCCCCGGAGTCCCACGAAGAGCACGCCCAGCGTGGCGGCCAGCCCTACCCGTTCTTCCTGGCTCACCCGTTGCAGGAGCCGGTGGAGCGGTTCGAGGCCTTGCTCGGACCCGCCCAGGACTGGCTGGTGGAATGGAAATGGGATGGCATCCGCGCCCAACTGATCAAGCGCGACGGGCATGGCTGGCTCTGGTCGCGCGGCGAGGAGCTGATTACCGAGCGTTTCCCCGAGCTTGCCACCCTGGCCGCCGCGTTGCCCGACGGCACGGTGCTCGATGGCGAGCTGGTGATCTGCAAGGACGCCGCCGGCGACGGGTTCGGCGTGCAGCCGTTCGCCTTGCTGCAGCAACGCATCGGCCGCAAGGCGCTCGGCAGGAAGCTCCTGGAGGAGTTGCCGGCAGCCCTGTTGGCCTATGACCTGCTGGAATGGCGAGGCCAGGATTGGCGCAACCGCAGCCAGGATCAACGTCGGGCACAGCTGGAACAACTGGTCGACGAAGTCGGCGACGCGCATTTGCGCCTGTCGCCCCGGCTGGGCGGTGAAGACTGGCTGGCGCTGGCGCGCCAGCGCGAGTCCTCCCGCCAGCTCGGCGTCGAAGGCATGATGCTCAAGCGCCGCGACTCGCTGTACGGCGTCGGGCGCACCCGCGACCTCGGCGTGTGGTGGAAATGGAAGATCGACCCGTTCAGCGTCGATGCGGTGCTGATCTACGCCCAGCGGGGCCATGGTCGCCGCGCCAGCCTGTACAGCGACTACACCTTCGCGGTGTGGGACGACAGCGCTCCGGGGGAGCGGGTACTGGTGCCGTTTGCCAAGGCCTATTCCGGCCTCACCGACGATGAAATGCGCAAGGTCGATGCGATCATTCGCAAGACCACGGTCGAGAAGTTCGGGCCGGTGCGCAGTGTCACGCCGAGCCTGGTGTTCGAACTGGGCTTCGAAGGCATCTCCCTGTCCAGGCGCCACAAGAGCGGCATTGCGGTGCGCTTCCCACGCATGCTGCGCTGGCGCACCGACAAGACCATCGAGCAGGCCGACACCCTGGCCACGCTACAGGGGCTGCTCTGATGATGACGGCGAAGCGGCCGCGGCCTTCGTCGACCTGGTTCGCCGAGCGGGGCTGGAAACCCTTCGCTTTCCAGAAGGAAGTCTGGCAGGCCGTCGGTCGGGGCGAGTCGGGGCTGCTGCATGCCGCCACCGGTGCCGGCAAGACCTATGCGGTGTGGTTCGCCGCACTGGATCGCTTCGTCCAGCCAGCGCCGCTGCCAACGCGTGGTTCCAGGAAACCGGCCATGGCCCCGCTGACCGTACTGTGGATCACCCCGATGCGTGCACTGGCCGCCGATACGGCAAAGGCCCTCCAGGCGCCCCTCGATGCGCTCGGGATAGGCTGGCGCGTCGGTTTGCGTACCGGCGATACCGGTAGCGCCGAACGTGCGCGTCAGGGGCGGCGGCTGCCCAGCGCCCTGGTCACCACGCCGGAAAGCCTGACCCTGCTGCTGACCCAGGCCAGCGCCCGCGAGACCTTTGCCAGCCTGCGCATGGTGGTGGTGGATGAATGGCATGAGCTGCTGGGCAACAAGCGCGGCGTGCAGCTGCAGCTGGCCCTCGCCCGTCTGCGCCGCTGGCAGCCTGGCCTGCTGGTCTGGGGGTTGTCCGCCACGCTCGGCAACCTGCAGCACGCCCGCCAGGTGCTGATGCCCGCCGGCCGGCTGGTTCAAGGTCGCACCGCCAAGGACCTGCGCATCGACACCCTGCTGCCTGCTGTGTTCGAGCGCTTTCCCTGGGCCGGCCACCTGGGCCTGCGCATGCTCGGACAAGTCGTCGCCGAGCTGGAGAACAGCGCCACCACACTCGTGTTCACCAACACGCGCTCGCAGGCGGAAAGCTGGTACCAGGCCCTGCTCGAGGCCCGCCCCGACTGGGCCGGGTTACTGGCGCTACACCATGGCTCGCTGTCGCGCGAGGTACGCGATTGGGTCGAGCAGGCACTCAAGCTCGGCCAGCTGAAAGCGGTGGTCTGTACCTCCAGCCTGGACCTTGGGGTGGATTTCCTGCCGGTCGAACGGGTGCTGCAGATCGGTTCGGCCAAGGGGGTGGCGCGCCTGATGCAGCGCGCCGGGCGATCCGGTCACGCACCGGGGCGACCCTCCCGGGCGACCCTGGTACCGACCCATGCCCTGGAGCTGCTGGAGGCCGCCGCCGCCCGCACCGCGGTGGCCGAAGGCAAGGTCGAGGCACGCCAGGCGCCTGAGCATCCGCTGGACGTGCTGGTCCAGCACCTGGTGAGCATGGCGCTTGGCGATGGTTTTCGTGCCGAAGAGCTGCTCGCTGAGGTGCGCGAAGCCTGGTCGTACCGGGCATTGACCGACGCCCAATGGCAGTGGGCGCTGGCCTTCATTCGCCACGGCGGCCATTCGCTCACCGCCTACCCTGACTTTCGCCGCGCCGAGCCGGATGCCAGCGGCGTCTGGCAGGTAACCGACGCGCGGCTGGCACGCCGTCACCGCATGAGCGTCGGTACCATCGTCAGCGACGCCAGCCTCACGGTGAAGTTCTGGGGGCGGGGCGGTAGCGGTTCGCTGGGCACCATCGAGGAAGGCTTCATTGCCCGCCTGCGTCCCGCAGACACGTTCCTGTTCGCCGGTCGCCCCCTGGAACTGGTGGAGGTGCGCGAAATGACGGTCTACGTGCGCCGCTCAACCAGCCGCAAGGCCGCCATTCCCCGCTGGAACGGCGGTCGCATGCCGCTTTCCGGCGAGCTGGCCGATGCCATGCTGGCCAAGCTGGATGCAGCGGACCAGGGCGTGTACGACGGCCCTGAAATGCAGCTGCTGCGTCCGCTGCTCGAGGTGCAGCAAGCCTGGTCGGCGTTGCCCGGCAAGGACACATTGCTGGCGGAAACCCTGAAGTCCCGCGAGGGCTGGCACCTGTTCCTCTACCCCTTCGCCGGGCGCTCGGTGCATCTGGGGCTCGCCAGCCTGCTGGCCTGGCGGCTGGCGCGAAATGTGCCCCTGAGTTTCTCGATCGCGGTCAACGACTATGGACTGGAGCTGCTCTGTGCCAGCGCCATTGACTACTCCGACGCCCTGACCCCGGTCTTGTTCGCCAGCGACGACTTGCTGCACGAGGTGCTCGCCAGCCTTAATGCTGGCGAGCTGGCGCGCCGACGGTTTCGCGAGATTGCCCGGGTCGCCGGGCTGGTGTTCACCGGTTATCCCGGCGCGCCCAAAAGCGCCCGCCAGTTGCAGGCCTCGAGCGGGTTGTATTTCGATGTGTTCAGGCAGCACGATCCGGACAACCTGTTGCTCACCCAGGCGCGCCAGGAAGTGCTGAGCCAGGAGCTTGACGTCAAGCGCCTGGATCAGACGTTGCGGCGCCTGCGCGGATTGCGCCTGCTGGTGAGGCCGATAAAGCGTGCAACACCGTTTGCGTTCCCGCTGCTGGTGGAGCGCTTTCGCGAAGGCCTCAGTTCGGAAAAGCTGGCGGACCGTATACGGCGCATGGTTGCCGAGCTGGAAGAGGCCGCCGGAGGCGCTGTCTGCACGAGCACGACCCTGGCGCCGCCATCGGTGGAGTGCGAACAGCCTCGGCCCGGAGCCCAAAGGCGACGCAAGGATGGCCGGCCTCGACCGACACGCCATGCGCGGAACAAAGAGTCATGACCCACCCTGTTCACCAGGTCGTACAGGTGGCCGGCACCGAACTCTGGCTGCTCGCAGACAAGGCAGTGTGGTGGCCTGGCCAACGTACCTTGCTGGTCGCCGACCTTCATCTGGGCAAGGCCGCCGGTTACCGGGCGCTGGGCCAACCTGTGCCCAGCGGCACCACCGCTGAAAACCTGCAGCGTCTCGACACCCTGCTGCGCAACTTCGCCTGTCAACGGCTGGTGTTGCTCGGTGACTTCCTGCACAGCGCCGCAGGCAGGACACCAGGTACGCTGGCGGCGTTGGTCGAGTGGCGCGGCCGCCATCCTGCATTGCCGATCCTGCTGGTGCGTGGCAACCATGACCGGCATGCCGGCGATCCACCCGCAGAGCTGGGCATCGAGGTCGTAGCCGAACCCTTGCTGCTCGGGCCGTTTGCCCTGCAGCACGAGCCGACCCCGTTTCCCGGGCGTCACGTACTGGCGGGCCATGTCCATCCTGCCTATCGCTTGCGTGGGCGAGGCCGCCAACAGCTACGCCTGCCCTGCTTCAGGGTAGACGAGCATCTGACCCTGATGCCTGCATTCGGCAGTTTTACCGGCGGCTTCACCGTGCATGCCGCTGTCGGGCAACGGGTTTTCGTCATGGGTGATGGCGGAATCTGGGAAGCGCCCCTTGCAGTCTCTTCATGAGCACTGCCAATAGCCAAGTTCAAATAGAGTTAACTATTTAACACACATATTCACAGTTATATATCACCCATTAAAATTCTTTCACCAAAAACATTACAACGCTTAAAACAGTTAATTGAATTCATCTTCCAAGGGACCGACAATCCACTGCCAGCCTTTGCTGCCATTGGCCTGGCCATGGAGTGCTCATCCTGTCCCGAGCATTTCTCGCACCCTTATCACTGCCTACGCCTTTTAATTAAAAGGGGACATGCACACGCCCGTGCGACAGGTGGCAAACGCCCCGTACGCGAAACGGTTACATCTCCATGGCCAGTGGTACGGACAAACTCATCTACCGAGGAAACTATGAACATCCCAGCCACTGACGCGCCTGACACTTCAAACTCAGCGCAGGAGCGTACCCTGCTGACCGGCGCCACAGGTTTTCTCGGGGGCGCCGTCGCCGCCCGGATGATCGCCGAAGGCCATGCCGGCGCCCTGTGCTTCCTGGTCCGCGCCGACAACCCGGCCCAGGGCCTGCAGCGCCTGCGCGACAACCTGCGCCAGCATGGCGTCGATGAGCGCCAGGGCCTGGCGCTGAGCGAGGCGCAGATCATCTGCGGCGACTTCCTCGACACCGCCTGGCTGGCCCGCGAAACCCCGCGGCTGATGCAGATCGACCGGGTGATCAACTGCGCCGCCGTGGCGTCGTTCTCGAAGAATCCCAACATCTGGCCGGTAAACGTCGAGGGCACCTTCGCCTTCGCCCAGGTGCTGAGCCGCTCCGCGCGCCTGAAGCGCTTCCTGCACGTGGGCACCGCCATGTGCTGCGGCCCGCAGCGCGAGTCGCCGATCAGCGAGTCCTGGGAATTCCCCGAGGCCGCCCAGCAACTGGTGGACTACACCGCTTCGAAGGCGGAGATCGAGCGACGCCTGCGTGAAGAGCTGCCCGCCCTGCCCCTGGTGGTGGCGCGGCCGTCCATCGTGGTCGGCCACCGCAGCCTGGGTTGCCAGGCGTCGGGCAGCATCTTCTGGGTGTTCCGCATGGGCTTCGCCCTGGAAAGCTTCACCTGCGGCCTGGACGAGCAGATCGACGTGATCCCGGTGGACTATTGCGCCGAGGCGCTGATCGGCCTGATCCTCAAGCCGCGCCTGGGCCATGACCTGTACCACATCTCCGCCGGCCATCACTCGGCCTGCACCTTCGCCGAGATCGACCAAGCCTTCGCCCTGGCCAATGGCGCGCAACCGGTGGGCGAGCGCTACCGCAAGGTCGATGTCGACGACCTGAAGTCGCTGGCCAGCCGCTTCGAAGCCCGCATCGGGCCGGCCAACCCGCGGCTGGTATTGCGCGCACTGCGCCTGTACAGCGGCTTCGCCGACCTCAACTACCTGTTCGACAACAGCCGGCTGCTGGAAGAAGGCATCGCCGTGCCGCCACGCTTCACCGACTACCTGGACGTGTGCGTCAGGTCGTCCAGCGGCGTGAGCATCGCCACGCAGATGCAGTGGGATTTCAAGTAAAAGTCCAAGCCATTCGCCATCCCTGTAGGAGCGGCCTCGTGCCGCGAAAGGGCCGCGCAGCGGCCCCGGGATTTCAGCGTTGTTGCAAAGATCGCCGGGGCCGCTTTGCGGCCCTTTCGCGGCACAAGGCCGCTCCTA
>Ga0209370_1003069_pt1 | contig 11062 bp, 8 predicted proteins | sample AgamicAtPrz_FD_187164 | JGI IMG/M metagenome (GOLD analysis project Ga0209370, IMG submission 187164) | Agave microbial communities from Guanajuato, Mexico - At.P.rz (SPAdes) (version 2) | ecosystem: Host-associated > Plants > Phyllosphere > Phylloplane/Leaf | place: Guanajuato, Mexico... | reverse complement strand
ATTCCATTTTTAAGATTGGACATTAGTTTTATTTCTGAACTTAATGCACTTAATCTTCCCATGCAATCTGCAACATTCGCCGCTGGAATTGTTTTAAAACCTTCTATTATATTTTGATCGGGTAACTCTCTCTTCAAAAATACCCTATTTCCTACACTCATTCTTATACATTCCTCTCTTTATAAGCTATCCTCTCTCATATCTTAATTTAAGGGTTTTACAATTAAGACTAAGAGTGATAAATAGCTTTAGTATCAACTACATTTCAATTAAAGATCTATCAAAATTACAAACTATTATTATGCTAAGATATCAAGTCTTGCTCCTTACAAGCTGTTATTACATCCAACCAGCTTTCGGGGGTCTTTCCTTGGAACTTTTCTTTTAAATTTATTTCTGCCAACAATTTAAGTTTATCTCTAGCTGCCCTACTCATCACGGAACTCAAATTTGAGGATTCTAGCATTTCTATCGACCCTTCTAATTCAATCGATCTTCTTAATGCATGAATAGAAGTTCCAGTTACCAAACGATTCATAGTTTCTTCAAATGTTTTTGCATTCATGGTTTCACTTAGAGAGTTAATGACTAGTTCTTCCACATTAAACTCACTTGCAGCTTCTAACATTTCAAGCAAAAGAGCAGGTAAGCCTTTCATAAAGATGCTGCGAATTAATTTTACGGCAGATGCATCTCCCGGATTTTCACTTACTTTTGTAATATTCATGTCATATGGGGACATAAAATCAATAAAAGCATCCGTTCCCTCACCACTTGCTAAAATTGGTACTTTATGTTTATAAACTGGCAAAGGACCCATCATCGCTGCATCAACGAAATATGCTCCTTTCTCCTTGATATTATCATTAATATTTTGCTTAACATTTGGGCTTGAAGCAGATACATCGATATACACAAGTTCGTTTTTAATATATGGTTTTACTGTCTCACTAACCTCGTATGCTTTATTTGCAGGCACAGCGACAATCAGGATATTGATTTCTTCCAAATTGAATAAACATTCTAACGAATTTTCCAGTTTAACTTGTGCTTGTTCTGCACGTTCACGGACAAGTTTTCCGTACACGGGGTGATTCCAGAGCGGATCATATGCAGCTATTTTTTCCAAACCATGTACTTTTAGTCCAGCCGCCATTTCGAAAGCTGCTTCTCCAAACCCTATAAACCCTAATTTCATTTTGATATATCCTCCCTCTTTTAATACAAAAGCTTCTGATTTTGGTTTTCATTACTTTAATTCAGGTTCCTCATTTTTAGGCTTTTCTTTTTGTATAACTAATAGCAAAATTGCAAATGGACATTTTACCTAACGCAGTGAAAATCCTATATGGTTATAAACTTTTCCTAAAGTAAAATGCTTTTTGTGTAGTAAAAATAACAACTAATAAATAAAATGTAATATTTATTACACCCTAATATTATCATCGTTTTGTTTACATGTAAACCTTTTCACTATATAAATTTTGAAAATAAGTAAAATTCACATTAATCATTACTGAATTTGCCACACTTTTCTGAATTTAATATATAAAAATAAGGCCATACGTGAACTTTCCACGTATGGCCTTTTCGTTTCAGAATGACTTTCAGTTATTTATGGAGTCCCATAAAGAAATAAAAAATTCTAAACTTACTCCTGTTAGTCAATAAGTAATTAATTTAAATATTGTATAAAGTACTATATTAATAAATCCGCAATCCCATGAACATCTTCAATAGATTTACGTCATCCTTTTTCCCTTAATCCAAATAGTGATAGCCCAAATCGGTAATGATTGGTTCAATTGACTTAAAGCGTTCTTTTGTTTTATCTGAGTAATTAATTGCAATTGCACTAATAAGATAATCAGCGATAAACATTGGTCCAATGATGGAATTGTGAAAAGCAATGCTTTGGTAACTGCAAGGAAGTAATAAATCGGTATAACCCACTAGAGGAGATGAGTATCCGTCAGTAATAGAAATAATCTTCGCATTATTTTGTTTTGCGACTCTCGCCATGTTAATCATTTTGCTTGAATATCTTGGAAAACTGATAATTATCACTAAATCTGACGGTGAAAAATTAGTTACTTTTTCTGGCCACTCATCCTCATTTGGCAAATGACTGTTACCAAACAATCGATTGAATCCTTGATTTAAAAATTGAGCAACTGGCTTACTTGTTCTAGAACCCAAGCAATAAATCTGATTGGCAGAACAAATCATATCCATCATCTTATTCAAAGTTTGGCTATCGATGAGATCCATTGTGGAACGAATATTTTCTATTTGTTTTTCTGCACAACGCACTAATAAATCGCTTTCATCAATTTCCTTCAGATTTACTTGCAACCTTGTTTGAGGATCAACCCTATTTCTAAGTAGTTCTTGAAGTTCCTTTTGAAATTCTGCATAACCCGAAAATCCTAATTTAAAAGCCATCCTCATAATCGTAGTTGTACTCGTTCCTACGAGTCCTGCCAATTGATCAACTGTTAAAAAAGCAACATCCATCGCATTCTTGATTATGTAATCGGCTACTTTACGTTGTGATTCGGTTAATTCAGGTGCCTTATTTTGAATTAATTGTATTACATTCGTTTTCATGACTTTTCTCCTATATTGTAATGATAACGGTACATATTCTACATCATACCATAAAGTTTCTATTACTTTGATATGAAATCTATAAAGGTTTTGCCTGCCACATACTATCATAAATGTTAAAAGAACTAAATATACTTCCTAGACGTCAGAGGGAAGACAAAAGGTTCCTATACCAAAAGATAAGGAAAAACCATCCTTTGGTAGCGTCGCTTTGGTGAAAGAAATAGTTAAGAAACAGCGGAGAAAAAATAAGAGGAAATTACTAATAGAAAAAAAGAGAACATGGTCATTTTAATGCCCTATTCTCCTTTTTCTACTGAGAACGAAAAACCAATATAAAAATTTTAAATTAATTTCTACGTTACTTGCCAAATTGAAAGATTCCTCTAACTCAACCTAATTTAGCTGTAAATTTGCCTAGCTCCTCTTGTCCCCAGTTTAACGAGAAACGATCGCCATCTAATACAGCTCCTACACCAGCAGGTGTCCCAGTAAATATAATATCGCCTTTCCCCAATCCAAAATTAAGGGCTACGAAATCAATAATGGTTCTCAAGTCAAATAGCATATCTTTGATATTGCCACGTTGTACCTGTTCGCCATTTTTCATAAGAGAAAAATCAATTTTTTTGCAATCTTCAACTCCTGGAAATTCGATGAACTTCGTCAACACGCCTGAGTTAGGAAAACCCTTAGCAAGCAACCAAGGGTAACCCTTCTGTTTCAGTTCGCTTTGAACGTCGCGAAGAGTAAAGTCAATGCCTAGTGCTATGCGATCAACAAGCTCCTCAACCTTCATTCCCTTTTCATATTCTTTGCTGATATGAATTATTAGTTCCACCTCGTAATGGACAGCCCCCCGATCGCCTGGCAGCTTCACATCACGTCCATCCGCCAATATAAGAGAATGAGTTGGCTTGACAAAAAGAAATGGAGATGTTGGCACTTCATTGTTTAATTCCTGGGCATGCAGTTTATAGTTTCGCCCTACACAGTAGATGTTCTGAATTGCGTTCATTTTTGTCCTACCTCTTTCCTAGATTGATTTTACCATTCTACCATCCACTAAAAATGAACTTTCTGTCAAGTAACAATCCCATGAAATTTGTAAATACTTTCTACTTGTTTCGCCTTCGCATATTCTTTATTTAAAAGGAAAAAGAAGTCCATATCGTCTTCCGACTGCTTCCAATTCGTTCAAAATATGAATTGATAAGGGGATTCCAATTGTTTGCCTCTCCACGGTCCGTTCTAATTCGATTTCTCCAGGCAAATAGATTTTTTCAAATCCTTCAGCCGCAGGAATATTGCGGACCTCTCTAATCATTTGATCCATGCGGTTCTTAAATTCTTTTAACTCTTCGAATAAATCCGCTCTCATGACAAAGAAAAATTGGCCAACATTTTGGTTTTTGTCTAAATCTTTGTATAAACTCGCAATATACGGACCAAATGCTGCTCCCGTTAAAAGACCGGATAATACCTCCATTAAAAAGGCAAGTCCATACCCTTTGGGTCCTCCAACGGGAAGTACCAAACCATCAGCCGCAGCGACTGGATCCGTGGTTGGGTGACCATCCTTTGTAATGGCCCAACCAAGTGGGATTTGTTGATTGTTTTTGCGAGCAAGTGTAATTCTCCCACGCGCTACCACACTAGTAGCCATATCAAAAACTATATCCTGCTCTTCCCCTGCAGGTACTCCATATGAAAAGGGATTCGTACCAAAATACCCCACTCTCCCTCCCCAAGGTGCCATGCTAGATGGTGCATTGGTAGTGGCTAAAGCTATACAATTGTGCTTTGCTGCATACATGGTATAGTCCGCAAGCATTCCGCAATGCGACGAATTTTTAATCCCGACAACCGCGATCCCAGCGTCCTTCGCCTTTTTAACCGCAATTTCCATTCCCCTCGTTGCCAAAATAATGCCTAAACCATTTCCTCCGTCAACTAACATGCTCGCGGCAGATTCTTTTACTACTTTTCCTTCTGTCGTCTTTGCCGTTACGCCTAAATCCAGTCGTTTGGTGTAAATATCCACTCTACTTACCCCATGGGAGTCAACTCCACGAAGATTCGCAAGTACAAGATGCTTTGCAACTATCGAAGAATGTTCCTCGTTCAAGCCTGCAACTTGAAAGACATTGGACACAAACCGTTCCAACTCTTCTTTATTTACTCTTGTAAAAGATTCAGACAACGTTACCCATCCTTTCATTATTCCTAGCAACAAGGAATCGAGTTCACTTTACTGCAAACCCTCACATTATTTAAAAGCCTGGGGTCAGTTCCCAGGCTTTTTAACACTCGAGATAAACATCCAAATTTAAATTAGTTCCACCTTTAATCCGTGCTTTTGAAAAACATTAACCATTTGTTTTTTGGCTTCCTCTTCATCTGTACCATGAATTTCAAGATGATACTCATTAGAAGTAATAAGGGTAACACTCAAACCAATAATGCTCTTTACATCCAGACTTCGGTTATTAACACGGAGAACAATACTGGATAGGAAATTATTAGCTGTTTGATTGATTTCGACAATAGCGGTTGTCGTAATAATACTCATTTTTATGCCTCCATACTTTAATGAAGATCTAACACCAACTTTTGATAAAGGTACTTGCCCATCGGTAATCACGTCATGGTCTGCTGTAAGCAGGTCGACGTAATTCAAAATATAAGCTTCTCAAAATGCCCATAAAATGGAGATAAAGTCTTCCTATATAACTCCTTTCACCAAATTGGATTACATCTCTACATCTTCGGTAACTAATCTTCTATTTTTCATAGAAGCAACGATGCTGAAAACAATAGAAATAATCGCAATGGTTAGAATCGTTCCAGAGATTGGACGCGTGAAGAATCCAAAGAAACTTCCTTCAAATATGGTTAACGACTGCAATAAGGTTTTTTCTAAGAGAACACCTAAAACATAGGTTAAAATGATCGGAGCCAAAGGAAATTCAGCTTTTTTCAGGAAATAGCCAATGATACCGAACACTAACATCGCACCTACATCAAACAAACTATTATTCAAGCTGTACGTTCCTACGATAGTGATCATCAAAATGATAGGGAAAAGTAGACGATATGGAACCAACGTCAGCCGTGCCCAGAAATTGGCCATCGGTAAGTTCATAATCAACAAGATCGCATTCCCAACGAACATACTTGCAATAATTCCCCAGACCATTTCTGGATTCTTTTGAAATAACATTGGCCCCGGTGTCAGACCATGCATGATAAAGGCGCCTAATAAGACGGCTATGGCAGGGGAACTTGGGATTCCCAGTGTAAATAGAGGCACTAGCGCACCACCACAGTAGGAATTGTTAGCCGTTTCCGGACCAGCAACTCCTTCTATCGCCCCTTTACCAAAACGGGAAGGATCCTTTGCCAGCTTTTTCTCCATGGAATAGCTCAAAATTGTTGGAATAACGGAATTAGTACCAGGAATTAATCCGATGAAAAAACCTAAAAGACTTCCTCTCCCAATGGACTTCATCATCGGTTTCCACTCCTCACGATGGGGAAGGAGACCTTGAACCTTCGGAGGCGCCTCAGCATTTGAACTCATGCTTGCCTCTGCATTCAAAAATAATTCAGATAAACCAAAAAGCCCCATAGCAATCGATATAAAATCGAAACCATTCATGAGATGGGTTTCTCCAAAAGCAAACCGGATAATTCCTGAGCTTGGATCCTGTCCGACAAAAGCCAAAGATAATCCAAACAGCGCTCCAAGAATACCTTTCAGCAACGATTTCCCCATTAATCCGAGAAGTAACGCGAGTCCTAATGACACCATCGCGAAAAATTCTGGCGGACCAAATTTGAGTGCCTGTTTGGCCAAAATCGGCCCCACCAATACTAGACCAATGATCGAAATGATGCCTCCAATAAAAGAGCCAATACCGGCGCTTCCTAAAGCCACTCCCGCTCGACCTTGTTTTGCTAACGGATACCCATCCAAACAGGTGATTAGAGATGCTGCTTCCCCCGGCGTATTAATAAGTACCGAAGTAATCGTACCGCCATACATCGAACCATAATAAATTCCAGATAACATAATTATGGCGGAAACCGGTTCAAGTGCGAACGTCAACGGCAGAAGCAATGCGGTTCCGGCAGTGGGGCCAAGTCCTGGCAATACCCCAATCAACATCCCGAAGGTGACCCCGACCAGGCAATAAAGTAAATTCGTCCAAGTAAGCGCCGTTTCAAATCCTCCAAGTAAAAAACCTACTGATTCCATATCAACCTGTCCTCCTACCAACCAAATTCATTTACAGGCAGTGGAACCTGCAATAACACATCAAATAATCCAAATACAACAAAAGAAACGGTTACCGATAACCCTATAGCCCAAGGCCATTTGTATCCTCGCTTAAACAGCAGCAATAGTGTTATCGAACTGCCAATGAGAAAACCCGTAAAGGGAACGATGATCATGAACAGAATGAGCGAGCCCATACAAGTTAATACATTGATGAACCCTTCTCCTTTTGGCATCACTTTAGCAAAGAGAATGATTTCCTTTTTGATCGAAAACCAAAGATAGAATAAGGATAATAATATTATCAAACCGCCAGTCCAAAGTGGTAACAAGCCTGGTCCTGGACCGTATTCGCTATAATATCCCATCGTAAATGATTGTGAAAAAACAACGACACCAAGGAGTAGGAAGAATAAGCTAAGGTAAATTCCTAAATTTTTCAATCGAAAACAAATCCTTTCCCTAAAAGCTATACTAGGCAGACGTTTTGCTCAAGACTAACGCTAGCCTAGTATTCTGTTAAATTACCAACCCAACAATTTCTTCATTTCTATTACATTGGTTTCTTCCTTCTTTAACATTTCTTTAAAGTCTTGACCTTCGGTGGTATCAATATTTAGCCCCATATCACTCATTTTCTTGGCGTGCTCTGTATTTTTCTCAGCTTTTTCAAACGCATCTTGAAGCTTAGCTACGATTTTAGGATCCATTCCTTTAGGACCGGCGATACCTCGAATTGAATAGTTTTCAATATTGACACCAACAGCTTCTTTCACGGTAGGGACGTCTGGAAATTGAGGAACACGCTCCGGCATCATCACAGCCAACACCTTCAATTGTTTATCTGCTGCGGGTTCTTTGACTTCCCCTACCTTGGCAATTAATACATCTACATGGCCGCCAAGCACACCGGTAATCGCTTCAGATGTTCCTCCGAAGTGAACGGATCTAAAATTGGTTCCCAATTCTTTGTTCATCTGCAGTGCAGCAATGTGATTTCCGGAAGCAACACCATTACTGCTTGCCGACAATTCGTGTTTCTTTGCATACTCTACTAATCCTTTGATATCCGTAAAACGCTTTTCATCCGTACGTACAGCAATCACACCTGCATCTTTTACGTGATTAATAATGAACTCAAAGCTATCCAAATTCTCTTTTCTTTGCGCCGTCGGATTGACATAGCCAGTAATCAGGCCAGGTGTATTCACATACCCAATTGTGTAACCATCCGGATCAGAACTAAGCAATTGCGAATATCCGACCCAACCGCCTCCTCCGGCTTTATTTTCAACGACTACAGGAACACCTAATTCTTTTTCTAAATAAGGCGTTAACTGACGAGCACCTAAATCCGTTCCTCCACCTGCAGGAAAAGAGACGATTAATTTAATTGGCTTAGTTGGATAATCAAATTTTTCAGTTTTGGCTTGCTCACCCGCTTTCGGAGTTTCCGATGTCTTAGCAGTGCACCCCAACAAGGTTCCAACAGATAACGCTAGCACTAATGCAGATGTTAGAATTTTTTTCATATATATCCCCCTCATATAAATGGATAATTTTAAGCCTGTTTAAATGCGTCATTTACTTCGAGACAGTACTTAGTTATAAAGCCTGCAAACTTGTCTTTCAAATAAAACTTGCTAACTTTTGCATTTTTGCTTTGACAAATCGCACCCTCTCCTTTTATAGCGCTTACATTTTATCTGATTATGCATCCTTCCAATCATTTTTAAGAAACATTAACCCAAAATCATCGTTTCAAAAAAATAATCTTCTAATCGGGAAATTCTCCCAATGAGAAACTAGCATTTTCAACTTCCATAACCCATCCCTTTTGTTATGATCAGTTTACTTCAGATAAATATCCTCTCTCTAAGACTTCTTCTAAACTCTAACGTATTCTTTTTTGAATAAATTATCCCCTAAACTCAATGTGTTATAGAAAACGTTTCCAATAAATTCCGTCTAGAAGAAATAGAAATATGCTTACTTCATATGACCTCCTTTTGTTATTAAAGATAGTAATATTGTAAAAAGAATATTTTATGTAGTAAATATTACTAACAATTATCTTTTTGTAATTTTTTTTACAACATTACTTAACAGTATGGTATCACGCTTATATTTAAGAGTAAATAGATTTAACAAAAAAAATAAAATTTTCAGAAAACGCCCGCAGGTCCATTATTATATTCGCATAAAAAAAAGCCGCTCTTAAATTTGAGCAGCTCGTCAAATGATTTCAATATCGAATTCCCTGTACTTGTTTAAATTATGACTTAGCGGACCGTCTTCCGTAATTAAGTAATCAAGTTCTGAAACGGGACCAACCAAGTAATTGGAAATCGTATTAAGTTTACTTCTTGTAACCAGGGTTGCAATCTTATTTGAACTTTTAATCATCTGCCGTTTAGCATAAGACTCTTCTATATGAGGGATGCTGATACCAAAGTCAGGGTGCAGGGAATACACTCCTAAAAAACAGAGATCGGCTCTAATATTTTTAAGCACTTCAATTACATCTAATCCTACAGTTACAAAAGATTCCTTAAAAAAGGTTCCACCCAAAAGGATAATATCTGTATTTGGATGTTTTGATAATGCCAAACTAATAGAGGGACTATTGGTAATAACGGTCCCTTTAAACTCCATTGGAATTTCTTGAGCCAGAAAAAGATTGGTTGTACTTCCATCTATTAAAAGAACTTGTCCATCTTTAATAATCTTCACTGCTTTTAAGGCTAATTCTTTTTTGGCATCTATATTTTCTTCCGTTCTTTCAGAAAATGTTAAAGCGCTCGCAGATGCAGGAAAGGCACCGCCATGTACTCTTTTGAGAAGACCTAATGAATCCATTTCCCTTAAATCCCGTCTAATTGTGTCCTCGGAAACATCCCATTTCATGCTTAATTCCTTAGCAACGACTTTCCCTTCTTTTTCAAGTATTTGTAAAATTTTGCTTTGTCGTTCTTTTCTTAGCATAACAATGATCAGCCTCCGTGTTTTTGCATGTTTTTTCTTATATTATATTATTTTTTCTTGAATTCACAATTTATTTTTTAAAATAGGCAAAATTATTCTTGTTTTTTCTTGTTTATAAAGATAAAATATTCACGAATAAGAAAAAACATACGTTAATATGCAAAAACAAGAAATCATTTGAAGCAAGTAACCTAATACTCACATTTTGTACCAATTTAAGAATCACACGAAATAAAAGGAGGAAAAAAAGATGAATAACAGTATTGAAACACTAGCTGTAAATACGATTCGCACCTTATCAATTGACGCGATCAATAGTGCTAATTCCGGTCATCCAGGCCTGCCTATGGGGGCTGCTCCAATGGCATATGCACTTTGGGCCAATCATCTAAGTCATAATTCTGCAAATGCAAAATGGTTTAATCGAGATCGATTTATTCTTTCTGCCGGACACGGCTCTAGTTTGTTGTATAGTTTGCTTCATTTAGCTGGGTACAATGTATCTTTAGAAGATTTAAAAAGTTTTAGAAAGCTTAATAGCAAAACACCTGGTCATCCCGAATTTGGTCACACAGATGGTGTTGAAGCGACCACTGGACCTTTAGGGCAAGGGATTGCAAATGCAGTAGGAATGGCGATGGCTGAAGCGCATTTAACTGCAAAGTTCAATCAGGATGGATACCCTGTAATTGACCATTATACCTATGCTCTAGTTGGCGATGGAGATTTAATGGAAGGCATCTCTTATGAGGCCATGTCTATGGCCGGTCATATGAAACTAGGAAAATTAATTGCACTATATGACTCAAATGATATTTCTTTGGACGGTGAATTAAACCTTTCATTTTCAGAGGACATTCAAAAAAGAACAGAATCTGCTCACTGGCAATATTTACGAGTAGAAGATGGCAATGATGTAGCAGAAATCTCAAAAGCTATTACATTAGCTAAACAAAATACAAACCAACCAACATTGATCGAAATTAGAACCACTATCGGTTATGGAAGTCCCAAAGTTGCAGGAACAAACAAGGCACATGGAAATCCCCTTGGAGCAGAAGAAGCTCTTGCAACAAAACAGGTATATGGTTGGCACTATGAAGAGGATTTCTTTGTACCGGAAGAAGTTAAAGCTCATTTTGAAGAGTTAAAACAAAGAGGAATGGGTCAAGAACAACAATGGAA
>Ga0209370_1003063_pt1 | contig 11077 bp, 9 predicted proteins | sample AgamicAtPrz_FD_187164 | JGI IMG/M metagenome (GOLD analysis project Ga0209370, IMG submission 187164) | Agave microbial communities from Guanajuato, Mexico - At.P.rz (SPAdes) (version 2) | ecosystem: Host-associated > Plants > Phyllosphere > Phylloplane/Leaf | place: Guanajuato, Mexico... | reverse complement strand
TTCATCTTCTATAAATTCAAATGAGGCCATGACCTTTAGGGTTCCTAATACATTATGGCAGTCACTTCAGCCCGTATACTGCCTTGATTTTCAAAAATAACTAATTTTAAGAATGCTGTGCAATACCAACCTTGTCAAGTACAGCGGTTTTCTCTTACAACTTCCTAACAATTCTACCAATAAATACATACATCCTAAAAAATGGCTTTTAACTTGCTATTAAACGCATTCCAGCCATTTACCATTCGTTCCCATACCGAACGGTCATTTGCCTCTTCAGGCTCTTCAACAGCATCTTGCAACTCACTTTGGCTAAACATGAGCAAACCAGCTGCTGTTGCATACATAGAACGACGTAAGGCTGCTTGATGTTGATCATCAGCATAAACCTGTAACGGTGGATTACCCAAATGTGCAGATACACCCAACATACGACGAGCTAAACTCACCATACCTTCTATTTGACAAGCATCCCCTGTCAATACTACACCATGGTATAAACCATGAATTGCACCGCTTTGTTCGAGTTCATCGCGAATCTGGCTAAAGATCTCTTCATAACGAGCAATAATAATTTCTGACAACTCAATCCGGCTAATAGTTTGAGGGCCATCAATCCCTTCTACTTGAATCATGTGATCTGGCTTAACAGCACTTAAATCGACACAACCATGTAGAATTTTAATTCGTTCAGCTTCTTCTGTCGTAGTTTGCAATACAGCGGCAATATCACGTGTGACATGCTCACCACCACGCTGCAATGTACGCGCTAGCGCTAAACGTCCATCAAGATAAACTGCAAGATTGGTAATGCCTGCGCCAATATCAACGAGACAAACACCGTACTCTTTTTCATCTTTCAGCAAGCTTGCCTCAGCGGTTGCCAGACAAGACACCACCATTTTTTCAACCCCGATATTTGCGCCTTTCATCGCACGATCAAGGTTTTGCATAGTCGCTATAGGCATCATCATTAACTGATAATGTCCAGTCATACTATGGGCAGTCATATTAATTGGATTCTGAACCCATTCAGCAGAATCACCTAATTCAAAGCCTAGCGGTACTGCACTTGCTAAATAGTAATCAGAAGTCACATGACTTGCTTTTGCCAATTCTAACGCGCGCACAACTTCATTTGTTGTAATCACATGTGCTGGATTAGATACTGGTGTGCGACCAGAGGCATAAAAACTTTGCAACTCGGTACTCGGAATAGATACCCATGCGCTATGAATGCGACATTCGGCCATATTTTCCGCTTCCGCAACAGCATTTTTAATCGCAGCAATGACTTTATCGAGGCTTACAATTTTTCCTTTATTCATGCCTCGATTGCGAGCAGTTGCCATACCGATAACTTGAATGTTATCCGGCGCATGAATTTTTCCAATCAAAACTGAAACTTTATGCGTCCCAATGTCAATCGCAACAACTGAGGGAACAGCTTCACTCATCACTCATACCATTTCTTTGTTGTTTAATACCAGGCAAATTGCCTATTTTAAAGCCACGTATTATGGCTTTGCTTTTGTTCCACCTGCAATGCTTGTGTCATCAATCGTTACAACAAACTGACCATTCACAATTTTAGGTGGTGTTGCGTTCTTCCATTGAATAGATAATCCATTACGATATCGCAAATCAATGGCTGAGATTTTCGGCCACACCTGTTTTAAGTCAGATTGTGCCAAATGACTTAAACGTTGCAACTTATTCATTGTTTGATCTTGGTCAACAATAATGCGTAAACCAGAGTCAAACTGCATAAACCAAGTCATTCGCTCAGTCAGATATAACTCTTTTAAGCGCAAATTGACAGGATGGAATAATTGATTAATTTCATTATAGCGTCGCATCATCATTTTTGACTGACTTACCGGCCCATGAAGCAACGGAAGTTCAGGATGAATTGTTGGCTCCGCCTCACTAAACACATCGCCTCCATCGCTTAACAAGCGACCTGTTCCCCAACGGGCAATAGCATGTCGAGGCATGACACGAACACGAATGCCATTGGGCCAAGCACGAGATACAACAACTCGGTCTACCCATGAAATTTCTAATGTTTTGTCACGAATCTGCTCTAAATCAGATGTGAAATAATTTGCTTTTATAATTGGAGCAACATGTTGCATCACTTGTTGTGTTTCAACCGATGAGGCTGAACCGACAACTTCTAGTTTTGCAACTTTTGCATCTGTAATAACTTTATATAACCCATAAACTCCGACTGCCAGCACTACAAAAGCAATAACCAACAGCACCCATCCACCAGCATTCGCAAGTTTCTGCTTACGTGTAGGCGGTTTATCATGAATAGAGGTGATGGCCGCACGTTTACGGCGCATGGAAGCCGGAAGTTGTGCCATATTTAAGCCGTACCTTCCAATGTTTGCTCAAGAATTGCAACACACAATTCATCAAAGCTATAACCAACGGCCTTAGCAGCTTTTGGAACTAAAGAGTGGCTGGTCATACCTGGTACAGTATTTACTTCTAAAAGCCAGAAATTACCTTGCTCATCCTGCATTGCATCAATACGACCCCAGCCTTCTGCACCAACAGCCTGAAAAGCACGTAAACACAATGCTTGTAGGTTTTTCTCTTCAGTCTCACTGAGACCACAAGGGATACCATACTCTACATCATTACGTTGATATTTCGCTTCATAGTCATAGAAAGCAACATCTGCTGGTGGCTGCAAACGAATAACCGGCAAAGGCTGTCCATTTAGGAAAGAAATTGTGAATTCACGACCAGTGATCCATTTTTCGGCCATAACCACAGCATCGTGCTGAGTCGCTTTTTCAATTGCAGCAGCAAAGTCTTCTGCTTTCTCAACCTTACTCATGCCCACACTTGAGCCTTCATGTACAGGTTTGATAATGACAGGTAAGCCCAACTCAGCAATCACCGCACCTAAATCTGTTTCTTTAGTAATAATGCGATATGGCGCTGTAGGTAAATCACTACCTTGCCAGATTTGCTTGGTTTTAACTTTATCCATGCCAATAGCAGAACCTTGTACACCGGTTCCTGTATAAGGCAGATTCAACCATTCAAGCACACCTTGAATCTGGCCATCTTCACCGCCGCGACCATGCAATACAATAAATGCACGATCATAATTTACAAGCTCAGTCACACTGCGGTCTTGCGGATCAAATGCTTCAGCCTGAACACCTGAACGTAACAAAGCGTCCAAAACTGCCTGACCACTATCTAAAGACACAGCACGCTCAGCCGATTTCCCACCAAATAACACGGCAACTTTGCCGAATTTTGTAGCATTTGACACGTTTAAATCCTTAACCCGATAATTCAATACTTTTTGTTTATTTCACATACAAATGGTGTTGTGCAAGTTCTACTGAAATTGCTCCCACGTTACCCGCACCTTGCGTTAATAACAAGTCATTTGGTTGTAACACATTTTGCATGATGTTTTGCAAATTACCTTCAACTGGATCAACCAAAATTGGCTCTACTTGTCCACGTAAACGAATACTACGCGCCAAAGTACGGCTATCTGCACCCACAATAGGTTTTTCACCAGCAGGGTAAACTTCCAACAATAATAATTGATCGACTTGAGAGAGCACTTCAATGAAGTCATCAAAACAATCACGAGTACGAGAGTAACGATGTGGCTGGAACAACATAACCAAACGACGATCCGGATGGCTTTGACGAGCAGCTTTAATGGTTGCTTCTACTTCTTTAGGATGGTGTCCATAGTCATCAACTAACTTAACGTTGCCATCAGCAAGTTCAAACTCACCTTGTACTTGGAAGCGGCGACCTACACCACTAAATCCTTCTAATGCACGGCTAATTGCCTCATCAGAAACACCTTCATCCGTTGCAACACCAATTGCTGCCAAGGCATTTAAAATATTATGCAAACCCGGTTGATTAATCGTTAGACGTAATGGTTCACGGCCTTTACGCAACACAGTAAAGTGCGAGCGCATACCATCTTGTTCAATATCAATTGCACGAATGTCGTTATCTTCATTAAAACCATAAGTAATAACCGGACGGCCTACACGCGGCAAAATCTCACGAATATTAGCATCATCACCACACACTACGGCTAAACCATAAAATGGTAAGTTATGAAGGAACTGTACAAATGTATCTTTTAATTTATCAAAGCTACCTTCATAGGTATCCATATGGTCAGCATCAATGTTCGTTACAATCGCTGCCATTGGTTGCAAATAAAGGAAAGATGCGTCTGATTCATCAGCTTCAGCTACGATGAAACGGCTTTCACCTAACGCTGCATTTACGCCTGTACTGTTAAGTAAACCACCAATAACGTAAGTTGGGTCGAGGTTTTCTTCCGCCAACATTGTCGTCAAAAGACTTGTAGTTGTGGTTTTACCATGTGTACCTGCTACAGCAATACCATGACGATAACGCATCAGTTCGCCTAGCATCTCTGCACGACGTACAATTGGAATACGCTGTTCAATCGCAGCTTTAATTTCCGGATTTTCCGGATCAATTGCTGTAGAAACTACAAGCACATTGGCATTTTTAATATTTTCCGGTTGATGGCCAATATAAACCTTGATGCCATTATTCTCTAATTGTTCTGTAGTTTTAGACGCTTTAATGTCTGAACCGGAAATTTTATAGCCTTGGTTACCCAAAACCTCTGCAATGCCACACATCCCAGCGCCACCGATCCCCACAAAATGAATGTGTTTGATACGGCGCATTTCAGGCACTTTAATCAGTTTTTTTGCTTGGTTCGCAGCTGTTGATGGAGACATAGTAAATCCGATTACATTTTTTGGATAAGATCAACCACATGCTGAGTCGCATTTGGTTGGGCATGTTGACGCGCTTTCACTGCCATTTCGGTAAGTAATTGGCGGTTCATCAGCGAAGTGAACAATTCATTTAAAACATCTGGTGTCATGGTCGATTGCTGGCAAATTTTCGCAGCACCGACATCGGCCAGAAATTTGGCGTTTGCAGTTTGGTGGTCATCAACTGCTATAGGAAGTGGTACAAAAACTGCGGCCACACCTGCTGTTGCAACTTCTGTTACCGTGAGTGCTCCAGCTCGGCAAATAATTAAATCCGCCTCACTATAAGCCTTTGCCATATCTTCAATAAAAGGCAAAACTTGAACAGTTAAATGAGCTGGTGCATCAGCATAGAGTGCTTGAGTTGCCTCAACTTGTTGCTGGCCACACTGGTGAAAAATATTGAGTGGAACTTGTAATTGTTTTAATGCTGGAGGTAAGCGTTCGTTGAGTGCTTTAGCACCTAAAGAACCGCCAACAATTAGAATATTTAGAGGTTTATCCGCTTGCTCACGCTCATCATAGCGCCACTTTGGGCTCAAAATATCCGTGATTTCACGACGCACAGGGTTTCCTGTGGTTACGACTTTTCCACCAGCGGGAAAGGTGTTTGGAAATGCTTCGCACACCACTTTAGCAACGCGAGATAACTGCGCATTGGTAAAACCTGCAACTGCATTTTGCTCATGAATAAGTACAGGGATACCTAACAAACGTGCGGCTAAACCACCCGGCCCCGCCACATAACCGCCAAAGCCTGCAACTGCATCAACTTTAAGCTGTTTCATATAGCGCATTGCGCTCAAAGTGGCTTTTAAAATTTTAAAAGGTGCAGCAATTTTACGGACTAATCCATTGCCACGAACCCCTTGGATATCAATTTGATATATTGGAATATTTTGATCTTTTAACAACCGATTTTCAATACCAGTTGGCGTGGCTAACCATGAAACCTGACAACCTTGTTGTTGAAGTTGCTTGGCTACGGCGAGGGCTGGAAAAACATGTCCGCCTGTACCGGCAGCCATCATCATGACATGTTTGGGTTTGCTTTGCTGTGAATCGGTCACGGTCTAATTCTTCAACTCAAAAAACAATGGAAATTGTCATCTATTTTTGTAGCCGTTTATTTTAATCCTAAAGCTTCATTAACGAAAAGCGAATTTCACTCGTTTATAACAGAAAGATGTGCTTTTTTGAAAATATGCCTACAAAGCTGTGGTGTATTTAGTATTGTTATTTTATTAATTCATATATTTTCAGGTGATTTCCCATAAATACCGTGGAAAACCACCTGAAATAACTCATTAAGCTGAACGTCCAGCTTCTAATACATCAAATAGATCGTCTGCAATTGATGTACCAAATTGAGCATCAATTTCACGAATACAGGTTGGGCTAGTGACATTAATTTCAGTGACATAATTACCAATTACATCTAAACCAACAAAAACCAAACCTTTTTCGCGTAAGAAAGGACCAATTTTAGCTGCGATCAACTTATCGTTTTCAGTAAGCGGACGCGCTTGGCCTAAACCGCCTGCCGCCAAGTTACCGCGTACTTCACCATTTTGTGGAATACGAGCCAAACAGTAAGGAATAGGCTCACCGTTTACCATTAAAATACGCTTATCCCCTTCTACAATTTCAGGAATATAACGCTGTGCCATAATTGGACGTGTACCTAGCTCTGTCAGCATTTCCAAGGTAGAACCAATATTTACACCGTCTTGGTATAAACGGAAAATACCCATACCACCCATACCATCAAGTGGCTTAACAATGACATCGCCATGTTCTTTAATAAATTCACGGATTAAACTTTGTTGCGATGTCACAAGTGTAGGTACTTGTAGTTCTGGAAATTGCGTTGCAAAAAGTTTTTCGTTGCAATCACGCAGTGACTGAGGCTTATTAATAATCCATGAACCTTCGCGCTCAGCCTGCTCAAGCACATAAGTTGTATAGACAAAATTCATGTCAAACGGTGGATCTTTACGCATGAGCACAACATCATAAGCTGCGATAGATTCTTTTTTCTTTTCGCCTAGCTCATAGTAATGATTGTAGTCTTCAAAAACTTTTAACGGTGAGATTAGGCCATACGCCTTACCCTGATCAATATATAAATCTTGCTGTAATGCATAACCTAATTCATGGCCACGACGGCTCGCCGCCCACAACATTGCCATGGTTGAATCCTTTTTAAGGTTTACGGTTTCAATCGGATCCATGACGACAAGTACACGCATGCTCAAGCTCTTCTTAAAATTTAAATTAGCATGAGTATAACTGAGATTTTTCACTGGTTTTTCTTAATTTCAGTAAAACCTTATCTGTTATTTCTTTATCTTGAGCAAAGGTAAATTCGGTTAAACTATATTCATAAAATATTATTTTTAAAGGCTAAATATGAAACTTTATCGTTATTTAACAGGCCCAGATGACTCTGCTTTTTGTGCACGAGTCACTAAAGCACTGAATCATGGTTGGGAATTATATGAAGCACCCACCATGACTTTTAATGGCACGCATGTCATTGTTGGGCAAGCAATTTGCAAAAAAATTGATGAAAATTATGATCCAGAAATGGATATTTTAGATGTTCTCAAAAATAATGCGTAATTCTAAGGGGAGCTTTAATCGGTAAAAAGCTCCCCCTTTCAAAAATCAATTAACAAGAAAAACTAATGCGTTAACTCATATTATTCGTTTAATTCCTCAATCATCTTTCTAAAAATCAGTTACTAAAAAATAAATATGTCATTTTTTAAGGCAATATTTCTTTTATTCTAAACAATTAAATGATTATAATTATCATTTATACTTTTATTTTTGTTAATTGATTTTATTTTTATGTTAAGAATTTCTTTATCATCTCCCCACATTAAGGGTTCATTCCCGCTCAGCTTACTCAGCTTAATGATCTTAAATATTCAAGGCGCCTATGCAGAAGATGTAACTGACTCATCAAAAGTTGCAGCTACCATGCCCACCATAAAAATTGAGGCCATGAGTGAGCTCGATCCGATTAAAAGTTATATCGACTATGACAAAGCCAATGTCACACGTAATGGTTTAGACAAAAAAGATATTCCTCAAACCGTTGATACCATTGATGTACAGAAATATAAAATTTATGGATCGAATGACTTAAGCGTGATGCTACAAGGTACGCCAGGGGTATCAACCAGTTACGATATGCGCGGTGATGGCATCACGATTCGTGGTTTTGGTGCTGATACAGGCGATATTTACCGCGATGGTATACGTGAAAGTGGACAAGTACGCCGTAGTACAGCCAATATCGAGCGTATAGAAATTTTAAAAGGCCCCGCTTCTGTTTTATATGGTCGTAGTGCGGGGGGCGGCGTTGTGAATATGGTGAGTAAGTTCGCCAATTTTGACTCTAAAAGTTCAGTTGGCGCATATGCGGGTTCATATGATAACTACGGAACAACCGCTGACATCAACCAAGTCATTAATGACAATTTAGCAGTCCGTTTAACGGGAGAATATGGCGAGACAGGCAGCTTCCGCTCTGGTATTGAAAATAAGATTGAAATGTTTTCACCAAGTTTCACTTATAAAAATGACGATGGAACACTCACTTGGACCACGCAATATACCTATGACAAATTAGGTCGTGTACCTGATCGCGGACCATCACATGACATTCTGCCTGCGGGAACTTCAATTAAAACAGGATTTGCCCAAGACGGCGATTATGTTGATGATATTTTGCAAGTGGTCCGTACCGATGTGAATTATGAATATGCGCCTGATTGGAACTTCCACTGGGCAGCAAGTTACCGACAAGCAGAACAGAACTTTGACCACTTTTATTTTGGAACTTATTGTGGGTTAGATGGAAAAAACTCAAAGAATGAGTCTTGTACTAAAAAAGGTTACATCGACCAAATTTACTACTGGCAACAAACCAGCAATAAGACCACCACAAATACATTTGATATTAAGGGCAAGTTCAAAACAGGCCAGCTTGAACATCAAATTATGGTGGGTGCAGACTGGACCTATGAACAGCGAGAGCCACGTCTAGCCAATAAAACTCAAAATGGGTCAGCCATTTATGGTTACGTTAATCCAATCACTGGTGAACGAGAATACAGTCGTGGCAATGGCCCATTAAAAATTAGTCAGCATAACTATAATGAAGGCACAACTTACGGCGTATTTATGCAGGATTTAATTGGGCTAAATGATCAACTTAAACTCATGCTAGGTATCCGCTACGATTACTTTGACTTTTCAACCACTAACAAGTTAACTAATGAACACCGTAATGTAAAAGACGGTAGTTTTAGCCCAAATGTTGGTTTGGTATGGCAGCCACTTCCGGAACATAGCTTTTACACGTCTTATTCTAAGAGCTTTGCACCATTTGGCGGACAAATGGGTGTTAACCAAGTTACTGGAAGCACCGATGTCACAAAAATGGATAAAGAGCCTCAATATAACGAGCAATACGAAGTTGGGGTAAAAAGTGAATGGTTAGATAATCGTTTAAATACTCAATTTTCTGTCTTTGATATTCGTAAAAATAATATCCGCTATAAACCAAACCCTGACAGTGAGCCAGAAGTATGGGCAACTGCGGGTCAACATCAATCCCGTGGTCTTGAATTTAGCTTTATTGGTCGCGTACTTGATAATGTCTTTGTGCGTGGTGGTTATGGCTACACAGATGCAAAAGTGAAAGAAGACAAACAAAACCCTGAGCGAGAAGGCAATTATTTAGCCAACACATCTAAAAATACGGGTAATTTATTTGTTCGCTATTTACCAACCGAGCAGTGGTATACCGAAGTGGGCGTGACTTATGTCGGGTCTTATTATCCAAATATTAATAATCAAGTAAAAATGGAAGGCTTCAATCGTGTGGATGCGGCGATTGGCTATAGTGCTGACCCATGGAATGTCACACTTGCAGTGAATAATCTAACCAATAAAGAGTACTGGCGCTCAGACAGCATGCCAGGCACACCACGTAATGTGTTATTGCGTTTGAATTATCAGTTTTAAATAAAAATATTAAAAAGGCATATCCCTATTTAGAGGTATGCCATTTGTTTTTAATAATAAAAGAAACAAGTTTTTTATCTTCAATAAATAAAATATTTAATTTTTAGATTATACTTTTCTCATTAAAGATACCAATTAAATCAACAATATGAATAAACAGTTTATTTTAACTTTTTTATTATTTTTTCTATCACTATCAATAGAGGCAAAAATCATTACTCTTTCAATTGATACATATCAAGACTTATCAAAACAACAGCAAAATAGTATTAAAGACAACCTCAACAAAGGATGGATCAGTTATGCTAGAGATGATAAAAAAATTCATTATTTGAGTTATCAACTAATTAAATCTATTTCAGACTCCGTCGTAATAGCTCCAGTTAAAACCACACCAGTCAACCTAGGAAATTTAAATTCTTTAGAGTTATGGCAATTTGACTGCAAAAATAAAAAAATGATGTTGTTGTCCGAAGCGACTTATTCAATTACGAATTCTGAAATATTTTCAATACAAGAAGTAGAATTTCCACAAGAAGTACCGGCTATTCCGAATTCTATTGCAAATAGAATTCTAGAAATGGCATGTGTTCTGAACTACATAAAAAATCATTAGACATAAAAGGAAGGAGAGCTCAAGTGCTCCTTCCTTTTATATTATGGAAAATTAAATCCCATATTTCTCGCGATACGCTTGCATATTTGCTAGCGCTTCTTTCTCGCCTTTCGCTTCTAAATAATCCATTAAATCTTTCATGGTAATCAGTGCATGCACAGGAATTTCTAATTCTTTTTGAACTTCTTGAATTGCTGAAAGCTCACCTTGACCACGTTCTTGACGATCTAATGCCACCAAAACACCCGCAATAGTTGCGCCAGCATTTTTCAAAATCGTTACAACTTCACGAATCGCTGTACCCGCGGTAATCACGTCATCAATAATCCAAACTTTTTTACCTTCAACCGCAGCACCAACTAAAACACCGCCTTCGCCATGATCTTTTGCTTCTTTCCGGTTAAAGCCCCATGGCACACTTTTGTTATGTACTTGAGACAAAGCAACAGCGGTCGCTGCTACAAACGGAATACCTTTGTAAGCTGGTCCAAAAATCACATCAACATTTTGGCATTGTGTTAATTTATCAGCATAGCCTTGCGCTAAAAGAGATAAAGCTTCACCATCGTTGAGTAGGCCTGCATTAAAAAAA
>Ga0209370_1003060_pt1 | contig 11078 bp, 8 predicted proteins | sample AgamicAtPrz_FD_187164 | JGI IMG/M metagenome (GOLD analysis project Ga0209370, IMG submission 187164) | Agave microbial communities from Guanajuato, Mexico - At.P.rz (SPAdes) (version 2) | ecosystem: Host-associated > Plants > Phyllosphere > Phylloplane/Leaf | place: Guanajuato, Mexico... | reverse complement strand
AGTTCACCGATGAGGTAGAAGCAATCAACCGGAATGTAGCGGAGTTGAAAAAACAAGGAGTAAAATCGATCGTTGTTTTAGCTCATAACCCAGGGACATCAGGTCCAAATGGAGAAAATCCAACTGGGCAGCTGGTGGATATTGCCAATCGGGTCGATGATGAAGTGGATATCATTTTTGGCGGTCATAATCACGCACATATGAACGCAATGATCGATAATAAGTTAGTGGTTCAATCCTATTCCTATGGGACCGCATTTTCGGATGTGGATATTGAGATTGATCCAAAAACAAAGGAGATCGTCTCAAAAACGGCAGAGATTGTAACCACCTTCCAGGAAGGAATGAAGCCAGATCCCGAGATTAAACAAATGATTGAGGGCTATGAAGCAAAAGTGGAACCCATTGTTAACCGGGTGGTCGGCTCTACAGCTCAAAGTCTGACAGCAAAACAGAATGAGAACGGAGAGTCCGTTCTTGGGGATTTCATTGCAGACGCACAACGAAATGCGCTAAAAACGGAATTTGCTTTTATGAATCCTGGCGGAATTCGTGCTGACATTGATCCTGGCGAAATAACTTGGGGAGAAGTTTACACCGTTCAGCCTTTTAATAATGACCTTGTCAAAATGACGATGACCGGACAGCAGATTCGTGACTTGTTTAACCAGCAATGGAGTGCAACCAAGACGAACATGCTGCAAATTTCTGGACTAACGTATACTTGGGATGCGAATAAACCAATTGGACAACGGATAGTGAGTATGAAGCTGCCTGATGGCACAGAATTAGATCCAAATAAATCCTATTCAGTGACAGCGAATATATTCCTTTCTGGCGGCGGCGACGGATTTACCGTATTCACCCAAGCTCAAAACAAAGAAATCGGCCCTAATGACCTGGATGCGTTAGTGAACTTTATCTCAGCACAGCCTAAACCATTCACTTATCAAATTCAAAATCGTATTCAAAAGGTTCAGTAAAGAGAAATAGGGTGTCAGGCACCAATTGGTGCCTGACACCCTATTTTTGTTTCCTTATTGTAAGGCTTCGATTGCTAACTCTTTGGCGGGAAGGAAGTCTTCTCCGGTGTCGAAGTATTGAATGTTTACTTTATCTCCTTCTTTTAGGTAGATAGCGAGTGGAGCTTTTTCTGAAGAAATGATAAAGTTTTGGCGGTTGTTTAATAAGAATGAGACAATGGTGAAATCTCCGTTTTTCTCCTTATAGACTCTCATCACTGTACCGCCGATTTGTTTTTCTTGTGCTTTCGAGCTTCCGTCTACAGTGCCTTTGCCCCTTTGTAAGGCGGTTTTATATTGTTTAAGTGCCTCATTTGGAGTGCTGGCGTATACTGAAATTTCTGGGTTCGCTGCAGACACAATAAAGTAATTTTGCAGAAAACCATTTGAGTCTAATACAGGTGTTAACCAACTGGCTTCACCATAAAAATTATAAAGAATCGGCATTTGACCAAGCCATTTCTTTTCAATAAATTTCTTTTCAATGATCTGCAAGGCCCCTTGTGAATCCATATAAGATTGCTCTGGATTTCCGGTATAGAAGGTTGCTTTTCCTGTCCTTGAATTGGTCAGTGAGTACCCGAGCATGGAATCGACGCCTTCTTTAGGGCTTGTGAAATCTGTAAAATAGTACATCTGTCCATTTTCATCAAAGATGGGGCTTACATTTGACTCAGTGCCTTCATCCGATGGGAGTTTCACGTCAGATTTACCGAAGACACTATTCCAAAATCCATGAACAAGGTTCCCGTAATAGCTGTTTTGCAAACTAACCGCTTCAGGCGAAACAGCGCCATCGATAAATTCCGGGACATCTGCTAGTGGATAATCTTTCATTGCTCCATTCTTTGAATCGACGACGACTAGCCCCTTCGCTGTAAATCCATTTCGTGCGGAAATAAATCCTCCATAAGTACGGATGTAAAAGGGTTTTCCATTCTCGTCAATTTCTAATTGAACATTCCCAAAGAAAATTTTCTTCGGATATTTCATGCGAATATGCCGCTCAATATTTTTATTAAAAAATGAGGAAGGGGTAAATATCATTTCTGACTTGATAAATTTAGGATTAGCACTAGAATCCGTTGCACTTAAGGTAAAGTAACCAGGTGTACTTTTTCCTTTCCACCATTTAAAAAACCCGGAAAACTCTACAGGGGCAATATACACATAGTCATCGTTCAGCTTTTGAATTTGCAGGTTCCCAAGTTCATAGTAGCTTGTGTTCGGAACTTGTCCGAACGCTTTTTTCATTTTATTACGTGCAAACTGCGGTGGAACACTGGCAGGTGTCTCTTTCTCATCAAAAGTTTGAATCTCTACCTTTTCATCCATCTTGGCAACTTCATACTTTTGATCAGCATTAAATATAAAAGCGGATAAGAAATAAATTCCAAGGCCTAGACTTGCAAGGAAGAGAATTCCTTTGACTATTCTTTCTGTGCCTTTGGCAAGAACGGCGCCAGCAGCTGTTAGAATGATAGCTAAGGGCCATACCGAGGTGAAATTTCTATCGAAATTAGTAAAATAATAGAATACAAACACTGCTATCATGAGTATCAAAACAAGTGCAAGGAAGAAGCCGTTATTGAGTGTTTTTCCCTCTTTTTTCCTTTCCTTTTCATGTTTAAAAATTGGTATTAGAACAAGCGCAGCAGCTATCCCAATAATCAATGTAAATAGAAAAATGTTCCCCATAAAAATGCCTCTTTTCAATTTGGTCTTTCTTCATATACGGATACTCAATCAAATTAGTTTCATTTTTTAAAAATAATAGACTTGAAATATAATAGAGACTATACTATTATTAATTACATTGATTCACTACATATTGTTTTGAATTTTGCAAATTAAACTATATATTGTGTTAGCCTTAAGAGGAGATGCCCATTGTGGCTTAATAGGGAATCTGGTGTAATTCCAGAACTGCCCCCGCAACTGTAAATGCTGACGAAATGAACAAACCACTGTATAAGATTGTCTAATCTATTAGGTACTTATATGGGAAGGGTTCAAAGTAGGTAGAAGCATGAGTCAGGAGACCTGTCTTTCTTAAGATGTTTCAACTTCTTCGGGGATTGGGAAGATGAACGGTGGCGACAGGAGGCATTGGATATTTTATTTTTTCCTTTTGTAATGTTATCGTTTCATCCGCTCAATTACCGTTGAGCGGATTTTTTTATTATAGGGGGAAATTAAATGATGATTGAGGAACTGCAATCAGAACTAAATTACGTTTTAGAATCTTTAGAACAAGTTTCAGGGAAATATCAGATTAATACAATGGAACTTAGAGAACGATTAAGCCAACTTGATGTAACAGAGCTAGAAGCAAACCAACAAGCTTTGGTTTATGCAGTGAATCAAATCGCAATGGACCAGCCAGATTGGACATTTGTCGCTGCCCGTCTTTATTTGAATGAACTATATGGAAAGGCTGCTAAAAGTCGCGGATATGAACGTTCTCTAGAATATGGAGACTTTTATAGCTTAATAAAAGAATTAACAGATATAGGAATCTATGCTAATGAACTTTTAAACTTATATAGTAAGGATGAAATCAACCAGCTAGCAAAAGAGATAAGACCAGAACAAGATTTATTATTTAATTACATAGGGTTATTTTTACTGGCGGATCGCTATCTTGCTCAAGATTATAATCGAAATGTTTATGAACTACCTCAGGAACGGTTCATGATTATTGCGATGACTATTATGAAGGATGAAAAGCAGTCAGATCGCCTGCACCTTGTGAAGGAGGCATATTGGGCATTAAGTCATTTATATATGACGGTTGCCACACCGACTCTAGCGAATGCGGGGAAAAGCTTTGGGCAGCTTTCTTCCTGCTTTATTGATACGGTTGATGACTCACTTGATAGCATCTATTTAAATAATTGGGATATTGCTCGGTTAAGTAAAGATGGCGGAGGAATTGGAATCTATTATGGTAAAGTTCGAGCCCTTGGTTCGGATATTAAGAGATTTAAAGGAAACTCATCTGGTGTGGTTCCATGGATAAAATTAGTAAATGATACAGCTGTCAGTGTTGATCAGTTAGGTCAACGTCAAGGTGCCATTGCTTTATACCTTGATTTATTCCATAAAGATATCATGAACGGGTTCCTTGATTTGAAAACAAATAATGGGGATGAACGCCGTAAAGCCCATGATATTTTCACAGGTGTCACCATACCAGACCTCTTTATGAAAAAGTTGGAAGAGAAAGATGAGCATGGAAGAAGCATTGGACAGTGGCATACATTTTGTCCCCATCAAGTAAAACAAATGATGGGCTGGAAGGATGAACAGGGGAACCTGCTTGGACTTGAGGACTTTTATGATGAGACAGATGTTAAATATTTTACCGAGAAATATGAAGAGGCAGTAGGTAACCCGCTTCTTCCCCGCAAAACCTATCGTGCCATGGATATTATGACACGGATCATGGTTGCTCAATTAGAGACAGGCACCCCGTACATGTTTTATCGTGATGAAGTAAACAGACAAAATCCAAATAAGCATGTATTGGGCAAAGGGCGTACATCCATTTTCTGCAGTAACCTTTGTACAGAAATTGCTCAAAATATGTCTGCAACGACGATTGTTAAGGAGTACCAAAATGATGAAGGCCATATCGTGATTGTCCGGAAACCAGGTGATTTCGTAGTTTGTAATTTATCTTCTATTAATCTAGCAAAAGCAGTACCGGCGAATGTCTTAGAACGTCTCATTCGTATACAGGTGAGAATGCTTGATAACGTGATAGATTTAAATACCATAACGGTTGGACAGGCTCAGGTTACAAATAAAAAGTACAGAGCCGTTGGGCTAGGTACGTTTGGCTGGCACCACTTATTAGCGCTAAAAGGGATGTACTGGGAATCCGAAGAGGCGGTTAAGTATGCAGATCATTTGTATGAGGAGATTGCGTTCCATACCATCTGTTCGTCAATGGAGCTGGCAAAGGAGAAGGGGGCTTATAGCCAGTTTAGTGGTTCTGAATGGCATACTGGGGAGTATTTTGAACGGAAAGGTTACCAATCAGAAAGGTGGAATCAGCTGATGAGGGATGTATCAAATCATGGGATCCGGAATGGTTGGTTAATGGCGATTGCACCCAACTCCTCAACGGCGAAGATCGGAGGTTCCACAGATGGAATCGATCCCATCTATTCGGTTGAATATGCAGAGGAAAAGAAGAACTTTAAATTTAAAGTGACCGTACCTGATTTAAATCATAGAACATACGAATATTATCGTCGTTCGAGACATGAATTAGATCAAATTTGGAGTATTAAACAGAATTCCGCACGAGGGCGCCATATTGATCAGGGGATTAGCTTTAACCTCTATGTTAGGCACGATATTAAGGCCAAAGACTTGCTAAACCTTCATATGGAAGCTTGGAAGCAAGGTTTAAAGACCACTTATTATGTCAGAAGCACATCGCAAACTGAAATTGACGAATGTGAGGCATGCCACAGCTAACACCTTTTTAAAATCGATCGGAGGAAAAATTTTTATGGATATTCACATACCACTGCCTAGAATTAAATTGCTAAACCCTGATTTTCCTAATAAATCCACTGGGATTATTAACGGACTATCATCTGGATTGCTCAACTGGAATGATATTGCCTACCCGCAAATGTACGATTTATATCAAACTTTGTTATCAAATTTTTGGAAAGCACAAGAAATTAATATGCAAGATGATATTAAGCAGTGGGATCTTCTCAGTGCGACAGAACAAGATGTTTTCTTGCGGATTAATACACAACTTGCTTCATTAGATAGCCTGCAAACACCTACCATGTGTCAAGTGATGGACTACGTAACAGATTCTAGTTTTAAAGCAATATTTGCGGTGATTGCTCAGCAGGAAGCGGTACACAATGAATCCTATTCCTACATATTAAGTTCTCTAGTACCAATAAATGAACAAAAAGAACGGTTCAATCAAGCAAAAAATGATCCCATCGTCCGAAAAAGAAACGAACTGATCTTAGATGCTTATGAGAGTTTCCGAGAGAATCCATCACCTCAAAACTTGTTTCAACTTGGTGTGAACTCTATAAATCTTGAGGGTATATATTTTTATGCTGGTTTTGCTTTTTTCTATCATCTTGCCCGCCAACAAAAAATGCTGAAGACAAGTACAATGATTAGTTATATCCAACGAGATGAAATGCAGCATGCTTATTTTATGGCACAGTTTCTCCGGATTCTCTTAACAGAAAATCCGGAATTGAATACAGAAGCGAATATTGAATATTTATACACATCGGTTGGTCAAGCTGTTCAACTTGAAAAAGAATGGGCTCATGTGATTTTGAAAGATATAGAAGGGATTGAATTGAGCGAGTACGAAGAATACACGGAATACCTTGCTAATAAGCGGCTGCGCCAGCTTGGATTACAGAACTTATTTAAAGAGAGAGTCAACCCGATGCCTTGGATTCATATTTTCAGTGATGAAATGATGAATGAAACAAAATCCGATTTCTTTGAACAGAAGTCGAGGACCTATGCTAAGGTTACGCAATCCAACGGTTTCGATGAATTATGAAAGTTGCAATCGTGTATTCTTCTAAAACTGGAAATACAGAAGAAGTTGTTCATTTGATTCGTAAGTTATTTTTAAAAGAAAGGATTGATGTCACTCTTTATCGGATAGCAGAATTACAAATTAAGGACCTAATCAATTACGAGGCTGTTGTGATTGGAACCTATACTTGGGGAAATGGGAAAATTCCTCAAGAAATGATGGAATTATATTGTGCATTCGAAACATTGAATGTGAAGAGGATCTTGACAGGAGTCGTAGGCACAGGAGATAGTGGTTATCCGAAGTTTTGCGGCGCTGTTGATGAATTTAGAGATATGCTGTACGTTCACACAAAATTAATTGCCACACTGAAGATTGAGGTAAACTTACAAATGTATGACATTGATCGGTGTCTAAAGTTTGTTAGTATTTTTAGGGATCGGTTAAACCAGAGACAAACTATAAGATAGTAAATTAAGTTGGTTGATTACGGTTTTAAGTGAATTTAAAAAACCCTTGTGGCACAAGGGTTTTTTCTATATTTATTATTGATATGACTTTTCTAATTCTTCAATTAAAGTTCCTACATACTTTACAGCTTTCCGGATTGGGTCGGGCTTCGACATATCAATGCCTGCATGTTTCAATAATTCGAGCGGTTTCAATGTTCCACCGGCACGAAGAACCTCGAGCCACCTATCAACCGCGGGTTGACCTTCCTCCTGAATCATTTGAGCAATCGCAGTCGATGCCGTCAAGCCCGCTGAATAGGTGTATGGATATAAGCCCATATAATAGTGCGGTTGACGCATCCACGTTAAACCTGCCCCATCATCGATTTCAACAGTGTCTCCCCAGAATTCGGATAGAACTGCCCCAGTTACTTCTGTTAATGTTTTGGCAGTTAACGCAATCCCATTCTCGGCGAGAGCATAAACTCTGCGTTGATATTCTGCTTCCAGCAAGTGTGTGACAAAGTTATGATAATAGGTACCGAGCAGCTGCAGGACAACCCAGCGACGCATTTCTTTATCCACCGTTGTGGATAGTAAATGCTGACCTAATAGCATTTCATTCATGGTAGACGGGGCTTCGATAAAATACATCGATGGTCGCACATTCATGATCCGCTGATTTTTATTTGCCAAAAAGAAATGTCCTGCATGGCCAAATTCGTGAGCTAAAGTGAAACAGCCGCGCATATTATTCTGCCAGGTGATAAGAATGTAGGGGTGTGACCCATAAGGGCTTGAGCAAAAGGCGCCCGTTGATTTTCCCACATTATCAGCTAGGTCAACCCAGCGCTCTTTAAAGCCTCTTTCAATTATGCTAGTGTACTCAGGTCCCATGACTTTAAGAGAATCCATAATGATTTTGCTTGCTTCTTCAAAGGTTGTTTCCGGATTAAACTCAGGGTCCAACGGTGCTTTTAAGTCACAAAATAACATTTTATCCAGACCTAAAATCCGTTTCTTTAACTGTGCGAATTTACGCATATGCAGTGCTAGCTCTTTATAGATAATATCGATCTGATTGTTGTACATTTCAGGTGTAACCTGATGCGGTTCAAGGAGCATATGGGTCACAGAATCATACTTTCGTAAACGTGCGAGGGTAACTTGTTTAGTGACCTCGGTGGCATAGGTTGCTGCCATGGTATTGTTATATTGTTTTAGCGTTGCGACGAAAGAGTGATAGGCTTTCCTGCGAACGTCTGTATCAGGTGAGAATTCATAACGACTTTCAAACAATGCAAACGATACAGGTAATTCGTTTCCCTCGCCGTTTATAATTGGTGCGAACTGCATATCAGCTAACTTTGTCATTTGATAAATTTGATATGGGGAGCCTTGTAGTTCTCCAAGTGCTGCCAATACTTCTTCTGTTTCTGGTGACAACGTATGCTTTTTTGTTTGAAGGAGGTCAACTAAGTTTTTCTTAAATGCTGCAAGCCTTGGTTCTTCTTTGAGATATTGTTCAACTGTTCCTTCTTCAAACGCAAGAATTTCAGAGTTAATAAAAGATAAAGCAGCAATACTTTTTGTCCGTAATGAAGAAAACTTAGCCATATTGGCTTGATTTATGGGATCAGAACCATCCGCTGATTGCTTTAAACTGGCAAACGTCCACGCTTTAATGATTCGCATCGATAATTGTTCTTGTGCACATAAGCAATCCAATAAAGCTTTAGAACTACTATGTAATGTACCTTTAAATCTATGAAACTGTGCAATTTGTCTTTCAATCTCTATCAATTCAGCTTCCCAAGCTTCTTCTGAAACAAATAAATCATCTAGGTCCCACGTTAAATCCTCTGGAACTTCTGCACGAGTCAGCCGTCTCTCAACCGTTTTTCCCATCAAATATCGCCTCCAAAGTATTTCGTAATACTGAATATAATCTTATAATATTTGAAAATTATGTCAAATGAATGTTGGTGTCAGGCACCATGTAAAAAAAGTTCATATTTCAAATATTTAGTTAATTGGTTGACCTGAGAATTTTTTCAGTGATATCATGTTAATGAAAGCGTTTTCGGTTAAGGGGGAGAAGTTTAATGGAAGATAAGGTTGTAAATGCAATTCAAGATGAATATCCGGATGATTTTGCCTGGTGTTATGGCTGTGGTCGATTGAACGAAGAGGGTCATCATTTTCGGACTGGCTGGCAGGGGGAGCAGACAGTAACAATTTTTACACCAGAAGCAGAACATTTAGCACTTCCTGGTTTTGTTTATGGCGGGATTGTTGCCTCGTTAATAGATTGTCATGGAACTGGGTCTGCTGCATTGGCGCTGCATCGAAAAAATGGACATGAAGCGGGTGATGGTACGGAGCCCCCAAGGTTCGTAACGGCTTCCTTGAATGTGAACTTTCTCAAGCCCACTCCACATGGGCTACCTTTAAAAGCAATTGGTCACGTACATGAAATACACCCTAAAAAGTTTAAGGTTGAGACAGAAGTTTATGCGAACGATATTCTCTGTGCTCGGGGCGAGGTCGTCGCTGTTGTCATGCCTAAATCCTTCCTTAAATAAGTATAAAAATATTTAGTTTTTAGCCGATTCCTACTACTGGGAATCGGTTTTTTGATTTATCATAGAAAACCCGAAATAAAAGTAGATTTTCTAACATCTATTAAACCGCTTTTAAAAAATTTATGTTAGAAATCATTCCACATTTACAGAAAAACTTAAAAAGGTGTGCAATACTGACGTTAGAGAAATTAATTGTGACCCCATTAATAAATTAAATGGTGGTTAAATTTAAAACCAGGGGGTGAGCCGAATGGTTCGCGCTATTGCTCAGTTTCTCACAATATTAGTTATATATTTAACTGGAACAAGGCTCGTTACTTGGCTTGAACTACCTGTCCCAGGAAGTATTGTCGGTATGGCACTTTTATTCTTTGCATTGGTATCAGGTGTATGTAAGCTCCAATGGGTCGAAGCAGCAGCCCAGCTGCATATTAAACATATAACACTTTTATTTATTCCATTTATAGTAGGTGTTTGGCATTTTGCAGGGATTTTTAGAGTAGAAGGAATCAAATTAGCCATCATCCTTGCAGCAAGCAGCCTGGTTGTTCTTCTTGTGACAGCTTTTATGGCTGAGTATTTAGAAACTAAAAGGAAAAGGAGTAATCAAAATGGGAACAATAATCTCTAATATATTACTATGTACCAGTATAACTGTAATAAGTTATGCAGCAGGGAATAAGGTGTTTAAAACGTATAACAAGGCATGGTTAAATCCGTTATATACGGTAACGGTGTTCATCATGTGTTTATTGGCGCTGTCTCATGTCCGAGTGACCCAATATTCATCTGGAACAGGATTATTCTCACTTTTACTAGGAACTGCTACCGTGTCTCTCGCTGTTCCCTTATATAAACATGTGAGAATGATTAAGAAAAATTTCCTAATTATATTCTGGGCGGTAATGCCAGGCACATTAACAGGTGTAATATCAATTATCTTGTTGACGAAGTCTTTGCACATGAATAAGGAAATAATGTTGTCACTTATTCCAAAATCGGTTACTGCTCCAATTGCCTTATCAGTTTCCCAGTCATTAGGGGGGATACCGTCACTGACGATTTTATTTGTCTGTATATCTGCGGTTTTTTCTTTAATAATTGGACCGTTTCTTTTAAATATAACTCGGATTAGAAGTAGGATTGCTAAGGGGTTAGCGTTAGGCACATCTGCTCAAGCAATTGGTGCCAACCGTGCATTTGAATGGGGAGAATTAGAAGGGGCCATGGGGAGTATTGCGATGATTACCTCCGCGGTGATTATGTCTGTTATGATACCCCTATTTTTACAATTTTCCTTTTGAAAAATTAACTTTTAATCCAAATTTATAGTTCAAAACCGTCCTTACTAAAAACCATTTTAATGTAAATGTAATATTTCTATCCGAAACCAAAATTACCCATCCTTCGTCAAATTATATATAGAGATATATAAGGAGGCGAACAGGTGGAGGGGATTAGAAAAATG
>Ga0209370_1003055_pt1 | contig 11098 bp, 10 predicted proteins | sample AgamicAtPrz_FD_187164 | JGI IMG/M metagenome (GOLD analysis project Ga0209370, IMG submission 187164) | Agave microbial communities from Guanajuato, Mexico - At.P.rz (SPAdes) (version 2) | ecosystem: Host-associated > Plants > Phyllosphere > Phylloplane/Leaf | place: Guanajuato, Mexico... | reverse complement strand
TGCTGGGCGCGCGCCTGAGCCACGTTGGTTGTGCGAGCCCCTTGAGGTAACGAAGGCCCAGGTGAAAACCATCGTCATTGAGGTGGCGCCAGCACACCAGGGCCAGCACGTCGCTGTCGGCAATCAGTAGCACCAACTGACCGACCGGCAGGCTGTGGGCGACGTGTGCCGGGCAGAGCAGGCGTGCGCCGCCTGGGCCGATATCGAGAATCTGCCCAGGTGCGCACTGTGGCCGCTGCTGCAGAAGTTGGGCGTGGATGGCTGGAATGCCGATGGCCAGCCGGCATTCGCTTTGCTGTGGCGTGCGCGAGTGGCGGCGCTGATCGGTGCCCAGCCAGTGATGATGTACCCGTTCGAGCAGCTCGCGTTCGTCTGCGCTGCGCAGTGGCGCCGGCTCGCCAAGTGCCACCAGCAGGGCGCCCAGCTCCAGGCGCCGCAGGCTTTCATCGCCAGCCTGAGGGCGCTGCTGATAGGTCAGGCACGGCTGTGGGCGCTGCAGATCGATCAGTGGGCCTTCGGACTTGTCCTCTGCATCCCAGGGCAGCAGGCGAGCAAGCGCTGCCAGCGGGGCCAGGGCAGCGAACAGCCGCTGGCATTCGTCTGGCTGCAGGTGCGGCGGGTTGCTCAGGGCCAGCAGCACTATCTGCTGGTAAAGCCCGCGCAAGGTGTCGGCCGGTGTGGGCGTAAACGCCGCCGCTACCGGCTCGTCGAGGCAGCCGTGTTGCTCGCCCAGCCAGTAGAGCAGATGGCTGTCCTGCCAGAGACTGGCATCCGCCTCACGGTACTGCTGGAAATTGCGCAGCAAGGTTTGGGCGATAAAGTGCTGGGCCATGTACAGGCACCAGGCCAGGTGTGGCAGGGACGGCTTGTGGCCTTGCAGTATCTGCAGCAGCAGGCGCTTATAGCCGATGGCCAATTCGCTGCACAGCTGCAACCGGTGTTCTGCGCTGGTGGAGCGGCTGCTCTGGGCGATGTAGTGGCGATACTCGTCACTGAAGTTTTGCAGCGCCCGCTGTCTTTCGAGTAAGGTCATCGCGCTGCGATTCAGGCCCGCGAGCAGGGTGACCACCTCTTGCAGGCCGGTGTCCGGCGGCAACTGGCGAGCGGCGCTCAGGCTGGCGCCGAGGGTGGCCTGGTCGATAGAGTCGGTCTGAAGCGCGTCGGGTACAGCGAGCTGCAGGGCATCCAGTGTCATAGCAACCTTATCGATAGAGGACCGTTTCCATGGTAGAGCGATTCCCGCGAGTCATCGGGCTGATGATGGTGCTCATCGCCGCTGCGGTGCTGGCAGGTTGCAAGGCGGACGTGGGTGTCGACCAGCATGGGCAGAAGGTAGCGGTTGAGCGCCTCGATGGCCAGTGGCTGGTTATCAATTATTGGGCCGAGTGGTGTGGGCCCTGCCGTTCCGAGATCCCCGAACTGAACGGCTTGGCGCCGGAACTGGAGAAACACTCCATCGGCTTGTTCGGCGTGAATTTCGACGGCTTGCAGGGCGAGGAGCTCAGCAAGGCGGCCGAGGCCCTGGGTATCGGATTCACCGTGCTGGCAAAGGATCCTGCCGAACGCTTCGGCTTGCCGCCCAGTGACGCCTTGCCGGTCACCTATATCGTCGATGATCAGGGCAAGGTCCGTGAGCGTCTGCTCGGTGAGCAGACCGCAGAAGGCCTCAAGGCACGGCTGGCGGCCTTGCGCCAAGAGGGTTGAGGTCATGACCATCGTCTGCCGGCACGGCTATGTCGAAGGGCGTGTGCAGGGCGTCGGTTTTCGCCAGGGCACGGCTAGCGAAGCCCGGCGCTTGCAGCTGTCAGGCTGGGTGCGCAATCTTGCCGATGGCCGTGTGGGGGTCTTGTTCGAAGGCGAGGAGGGTGCGGTGAATTCGCTGGCCCAGTGGCTCGAACACGGGCCCTCAGGCGCTCGCGTGGTATCGCTAACGCTGAGCGAGTATCCGGTACAGGGCGCGCAATACTTCGAGATTCGCCGTTAACGAACTAGTCTTCGCCCGGGTCGGCAGCCAATCGGCCGGCCTTCTGGGTGAGCGAATTGAGAAATTCGGCCTGCAGTTCAGGATCGTTGCGGGTCAGCTCTATCAGGCTCTGCTCCAGCTCGCTGGCCTCTTCCTCCAACCCCAGGTTGGACAGGCGCTTGACGCGATGTACCCACTGCTCGACGTCGGCGCCTTCAAGGTCGTCGTAGATCAGGTCATGGGCTTCGCGCAGCTTGCCGCGCAAGGTGCGGCTGACCAGTAGAGTCGCCTCGGCGCTGGTGGCGTCCTGCTCGTCAGTCACGCTCAGTACCAGGGTGCCGACACGGGCGATGTCCTGATCGGCGAACGGGCCGTCGAGCAGGTTGAGGCGCAGAACGCCATTGCGGTCGGTGAGCAGCTCGTGGGTCTGTGTGCCGGCTTTGATTGTCACTGAGCGCTCGGCCCAGGGCAGGCTGGAATAGTCCGTGCGGGTTTCCTGACGCTTTTCGTCGATGCCGGCCAGGTTCTGCTGGGAGCGGCCGTTGGATTCGACGTTCATGAACGGGTTGATACCCGCCACGCCGTAGCTGATCCAGTCCTTGGTGGCGGTGTCCGGAATGCGCCCGAGCGCGACCACGTTGAGCACGTTGGCGCCGACGCCTCCGACGATGGCCACCGCGCCCAACGGGATTTCATAGATCTCGCGCCACGGCTGGTACGGCGTGTAACGGTCGTAGTGGCGGGTGACCTCGAACGGCGTCACCTCGAAGACTTTCTGCTCGTTCACGCGCACCCGCCGCTGCGGCAGCTCCAGCACCTCAGGCTGCCCCACGTCGATCTGCAGGCTGTGGCTCAGCAGTTTACGTTCGACACGCTCCTCATGCTCGCTGCGCTGCGGCAGATGGTTGGCGCAGCCAGCGAGAAAGAAGGCGCCACAGGTGGTGGCGCCGAGAAGGCGTAGAGTGCTTCGCTTGAACATGACGGCTCTTTGCAGGTCAGCGGCGGATACGGTTCTGGATGAACGACAGGATCTCGTCGACGGCGACTGGCTGAGCCTCGGTATCCAGGCGGCTCTTGTACTCCAGGTTACCCTCGGCCAGGCCGCGGTCGCTGACCACGATACGATGCGGAATGCCGATCAACTCCATGTCTGCGAATTTGATGCCCGGACTGGTCTTTTTGTCACGGTCATCGAGCAAAACTTCGAAGCCGGCTGCGGTCAGCTCTCCATACAGCTTATCGGTCGCCTCGCGTACCGCGTCGGTTTCGTAACGCAGTGGCACCAGCGCGATCTGGAAGGGCGCCAGAGCATCGTTCCAGATGATGCCGCGCTCGTCGTTGTTCTGCTCGATGGCAGCGGCGACCACGCGCGATACGCCGATACCGTAGCAGCCCATGCTCAGCACGACCGGCTTGCCGTTCTCGCCCAGCACCTGGCAGTTCATGGCCTCGCTGTACTTGGTGCCCAGCTGGAAGATGTGCCCGACTTCGATGCCGCGCTTGATCTCCAGGGTGCCTTGGCCGTCCGGGCTCGGGTCGCCAGCCACCACGTTGCGCAGGTCGGCGACGGTGGGTACCGGCAGGTCGCGCTCCCAGTTCACGCCGAAGTAGTGCTTGTCGTCGATGTTGGCGCCAATGGCGAAGTCGCTCATCAGCTCCACCGAGCGATCGATGATGATCGGCAGCGGCAGGTTCAGCGGGCCCAGGGAGCCGGCACCGGCGCCGATGGCATCGCGCAGTTCGGCATCCGAAGCCATCACCAGAGGGCTGGCGACGCCAGGCTGGTTGGCCGCCTTGATCTCGTTGAGCTCGTGGTCGCCGCGAACGATCAGGGCGATCAGCTTGCCTTCTTCCTCGGCATGCACGATCAGCGTCTTGATGGTGCGCTCGATGGGCAGGTTGTAGCCCTCGACCAGTTGCTGGATGGTTTTCGCGTTCGGCGTATCCACCAGGCGCAGTTCTTCGCTTGGCGCCGGGCGGCTGGTCTCGCGAGGAACGGCTTCGGCCTTCTCGATATTGGCGGCGTAATCGGAGGCGTTGCTGAACACGATATCGTCTTCACCGGATTCGGCCAGTACGTGGAATTCATGGGAGCCGGCGCCGCCGATGGAGCCGTTGTCCGCCACTACCGGGCGGAAGTTCAGGCCCAGGCGGGTGAAGATATTGCAGTAGGCCTGGTGCATGCGGTCGTAGGTCTGCTGCAGGGACGCCTGGTCGGCATGGAAGGAGTAGGCGTCCTTCATGATGAATTCGCGGCCACGCATCAGGCCGAAACGCGGACGGATCTCGTCGCGGAACTTGGTCTGGATCTGGTACAGGTTGAGCGGCAGCTGCTTGTAGCTGTTCAGCTCGTTGCGGGCCAGGTCGGTGATCACTTCCTCGTGGGTCGGCCCTACGCAGAATTCACGATCGTGGCGATCCTTGATGCGCAGCAGCTCAGGGCCGTACTGCACCCAGCGGCCCGACTCCTGCCACAGCTCGGCAGGCTGCACAGCCGGCATCAGGACTTCCAGTGCGCCGGCAGCGTCCATCTCTTCACGCACGATCCGTTCGACCTTGCGCAGGGTGCGCAGGCCCATCGGCAGCCAGGTGTACAGGCCGGAAGCGAGCTTGCGGATCATGCCGGCACGCAGCAGCAGCTGGTGGCTGATCACGACAGCATCGGAGGGCGTTTCTTTAAGGGTCGAAAGCAGGAACTGACTGGTACGCATGATGGGCCGTTCTGTCGGTTGCGAAGGGGATTTTTATGGCTCGGCATTGTACGGCGCGAGGGTGGTGGCGTACAGGATGGGAGGTGCTGCCATTGATTTGGTGTGGCTAGGCGCTGCTCGGTTGCCCAAGAATGGATCTGTGCCACGTTGGTTTTTTGGGCGGCAATAAAAAACCCGGCCGGAGCCGGGTTTCTGAACTGCAATCAGGTTATTGCGAGATTACAGAACGCTGAGCGGATATTCGACGATGAAGCGCAGGTCGTTGACGTCGCCTTGTGCGTTGTCACGATAGAACGCTTGGCGAACGCGCAAGGACAGATCCTTGGCTGCGCCATCCTGGATCACGTACTTGGCTTCCATGTCCACTTCGCGCTCGGTGTAGTTCGCATCAGCGGTACCACGGACGTAGCGAGTCATGAAGCTCAGACCTGGAACACCGAAGGTAGCCATGTTGATGTCGTAGCGAGCTTGCCAGGATTTCTCGTCTTTCTGGTTGAAGTCGGAGTATTGAACGGAGTTGGCCAGGAAAATGGTGCCACCGCCGTCTACGCCATAAACGTAACCGGCATCTCCGCTGGAGCGCTGGTGAGCAACGGTGAATTTGTGAGCACCGATGCTGTAGGCAGCCGCGAGACTCCAGATTTTGTTGTCGACTTCGCCGGCGCGCTCTTGGCCGTCACCTTTGGTTTTATAACCATTCAGGTCGAAGTTCAGTGCCTGGTCTTCGGTCAGTGGTAGGTTGTAGTTCAGGTTGACGTAGGTTTTCTTGAAGTAATCTTCAACGTCGGAACGGTGAATGGCAGCGCTCAGATCATCGGTGAATTTATAGCTGGCGCCGAAGATGTTGGCGCTGGTCAGGCCCTGCGCACCCTTGCCATTGATGTCATCACGGCTGGTGCCAGTTTGGCTGCTCAGAGCAGTGAAACGGCCAGCGCTCAGCTCCAGGCCTTCGATTTCGTTACTGACCAGATAAGTACCGGTAGCTACTTCTGGCAGGATGCGGCTGTCGTCGGTCGAGAAAACCGGGCTGGCAACGAACTGGCTGCCGTACTTCAGGACGGTGTCAGAGATGCGGAACTTAACGGCGCCACCCACTTCGCTCTGAGTGTCGTCACCACGACCATCGTCGGTACGGGCGAACTGGCCAGTGCCGTAGCGGCCGCGACCGCTGTCGATTTTGATGCTGCTCAGGCTGTGAGCGTCGAAGCCGAAGCCAACGGTACCCTGAGTGAAGCCCGAGTTATACAGCAGGCGGATACCGAGGCCGGTTTCTTCGCGGTAGCCAGCGGGATTTGCAGAAGTGCTAGCGCCATTCGGGCCATTACGGAAATCACGGTTCATGTAGAGAACGCGGTTGAAAATATCGAAGGTGCTGTCTTCAAGGAAGCCCTTGGATTCCGACTGGCTGGAAGCCACTGCCATCTGAGAGGTACCCGCGGCCACAGCCAGGGCGATTACGCTCCACTTCATCACTCGCATCGTGATTTGCTCCTTTGGTTTAGAAGAGTACTTCCGCTGCTCAATAAGGTTGTTATGGCGAGCAGCTCTATTTCTTTTTGTGTCGGATGGAACTTATAGCACGGCAATTTGTATTGGCGATAGTTTCGATCTATCCATTTCGTTGCAACCTGTGCGTCTGTCGCTAAGCGCAAGCCGCAGGTCGCAATCAGGCAAGCCCTACCTGCTACGTACCATCCAACGGTTTACAGCTCTATTACAGGGCCTTCAAGCGTTACCGCGGGGCCCCATCAGGGAGCGTTGCGGGCTTATAAGCAAAAGCCGTGCTCAAAATCCCGAAGAGCTTATAAATAATGATGTTGAGCTGCTTTTTACATGTGAAAAGTACAGATTGTCGACTTAATCATTAGATTTTTGGTGAGCTGGTTAGTATGCTTTTAAATAGCTTGCTAATTATGTGCGTATTTTGTTGATAATGAGTTTTACTTGGCGATTTCATCTAAGGCTGAATGTTTACTTTGGGAAACAATATGGTGCGCACTTTACTGCGGAGCTGCACGATTTTGGTGCGCTCGTTCGGGGTTAATTTTCAATAGCTTGCCGGGTATGCTGCCACTTTTATTGATTGCCCCGTCGTGGGGCGCCTTGTCGAGATGAGGTGAGCAAATGTTCGTACTGGATTCGCGTCTGCAGCAGGACACCTTCGTGCTGGGGGATCTGCCGCTGAGTCGCGTGCTGCTCAGTAACGATGCCCGTTACCCCTGGTTCATCCTGGTGCCGCGCCGTGAGGATGTCAGCGAGGTGTTTCAGCTCAGTGCTGAAGATCAGCAAGCGCTTTGGGCGGAAGCCGCGCTGCTGGGCGAGGTGCTAAAGGATGCGTTCAAGGCCGACAAGATCAATATCGCCACTCTGGGTAACGTGGTCAGCCAACTGCATATGCATGTGATCGTGCGTTACCGCACCGATGATGCCTGGCCAGCTCCGGTGTGGGGGCGGCATCCGGCCAAGCACTATGATGAGGCGGAGGTAGCTGCTCTGCGTGACAAGCTGCGCTCCGTCATGCCGCGTCAGTATCGTGCCGGAGAGGTTTGAATGACGGTGCTTGAAGAACGCATCGTCGAGTTGGAAAGCCGTCAGGCCTTTCAGGATGACATCATCCAGGCGCTCAATGACGCGCTGGTGGAGCAGCAAAAGCTGATCGAACGCTTGCAGGTGCAAATCCAGGCACTGGCCAAGCGTCAGGAGGAAGTCAGCCCGTTCAGTGCATCGCAGGATGAGGCGCCGCCGCCCCATTACTGAAGGCAGATGCCAGAAACGAAAAGCCCCGCATCGCGGGGCTTTTCGTTTGCTGTCGGATCAGCGCCGGGTTGGCAGAGCCGCGATTACGTCTTCTGCCTGCAGGCCCTTGTCGCGCTGCATCACGGAAAACTCCACGCGCTGGCCTTCCACCAGAACGCGATGGCCTTCGCCGCGGATCGCGCGAAAGTGCACGAAGATATCTTCGCCGGCGTCGCGGGAGATGAAGCCGAACCCCTTCGAGGTGTTGAACCACTTCACGGTGCCGGTCTCGCGGTCGCCCAGATCTTGCTGCGGCGCAGCCTTCTTCCTGTCGAAGCGCAGGTTGGTGCCCAGGTGCAGGGCAACGGCCAGGGCGATGATCAGCAGGCTGAACAGCAGGGCAGGTTGTTCGGCGATCAGCGGCAGCGGGGCAAGCAGGATCAGCGCTTGCAGCAGGGTGCCGAGGATCAGCAGGGCGCACGCCAGGTTTTGCAGATGTTGACGGGCATTGCTGTGCCACAGCGGAAACTGCGTAGCCAGAACCAGGTTGAGAAAGCCAAACAGTGCCAGGCACAGCGCATCCGGATGTTGCAGGAAGGGCTGGATGCCGTCGTTAAGACCGTGGGCGATGGATAACAGCAGGGCGGACAGCCCCACCAGCAGGTGGACGATTTTCAACATATTCAACGCACTCACTTGATAAAGGATCACCAGGAAGAGCTGGCTCCACGCGATTTGCCGAGACGTAAGGGCGATGAAGGTTCGGGAGGGCCAGCCTATGCGCCGGCCCAGGAGGTGGGATGGCGGCACGCGGCGTATTTAACAGCAAAGAGAGGGGCTACTCAAATGGGCTGCGCTGGACAGGCGACTGTGGCAGGGGGGAAACGAAACAGGGCTGCCATGGCAACCCCGTTGGTGTGATGATCATGCAGCCAGCAGGCTGCGCAGCATCCACGCGGTTTTCTCGTGAACCTGCATGCGTTGGGTCAAGAGGTCAGCGGTCGGCTCGTCGCTGACCTTGTCGAGCAGCGGAAAGATACCGCGCGCCGTGCGCACCACCGCTTCCTGGCCTTGCACCAGTAGCTTGATCATCTCGTCAGCGCTCGGCACGCCTTCTTCTTCCTTGATAGAGGAAAGGCGGGCGTAGGCGGCGTAGGTGCCCGGTGCCGGGAAGCCAAGGGCGCGAATACGCTCGGCGATGGCGTCGACCGCCAGAGCCAGCTCGGTGTACTGCGCCTCGAACATCAGGTGCAGAGTGTTGAACATCGGGCCAGTGACGTTCCAGTGGAAGTTATGGGTTTTCAGGTACAGGGTGTAGGTGTCCGCGAGCAGGCGCGACAGGCCTTCAGCGATGGCTTCGCGATCCTGTTCGGCGATACCGATATTGATTTCCATGGGGCTCTCCTGATTGGGCCAATGGTTTAAAGGGTCGATGGCGAAAATCCTATCATGACCGTTCGTCATGTGCGCCGGCTTCGTCTCAATGACGGTCATGCTTTGAATCAATCGCTGCTAACCGGTTCAGCTCATCTGTCAGAGTGAAGGCGCGTATCACGTGCTGCGCCCTGTCAATAAAGCCTATATAATTCCGCCCTTTTCACGCGTGCGGCTCAGGCGCCTTGCCCTTTTGGCAGGCGATGTCGACGAATCCAGAACCGATCAGAGAAGCGAACCCGATCATGATGCGCAGCCACTATTGCGGCCAGTTGAACGAAAGCCTGGATGGCCAGGAAATCACCCTGTGTGGATGGGTTCACCGTCGTCGTGACCACGGTGGTGTGATCTTCCTCGATATCCGCGATCGCGAAGGCCTGGCCCAGGTGGTGTTCGACCCGGATCGTGCTGACACCTTCGCCAAGGCCGACCGCGTGCGTAGCGAGTACGTTGTCAAGATCACCGGCAAGGTGCGCCTGCGTCCTGAAGGGGCGCGCAACGCCAACATGGCTTCCGGCGCCATCGAAGTGCTGGGTTACGAGCTGGAAGTGCTGAACGAAGCGGAAACCCCGCCGTTCCCGCTCAATGAATACACCGATGTGGGTGAGGAGACGCGCCTGCGCTACCGCTTCATCGACCTGCGTCGTCCGGAAATGGCCGAGAAGCTCAAGCTGCGTTCGCGCATCACGTCGAGCATCCGTCGTTACCTGGATGACAACGGCTTCCTGGACGTCGAAACGCCGATCCTGACTCGCGCCACGCCGGAAGGCGCCCGTGACTACCTGGTGCCGAGCCGTACCCACGCGGGTAGCTTCTTCGCCCTGCCGCAGTCGCCGCAGCTGTTCAAGCAGCTACTGATGGTCGCCGGCTTCGACCGCTACTACCAGATCGCCAAGTGCTTCCGTGATGAAGATCTGCGTGCCGACCGCCAGCCGGAATTCACCCAGATCGATATCGAGACCAGCTTCCTCGACGAAGCCGAGATCATGCACCTCACCGAGACCATGATCCGCAACCTGTTCAAGGAAGTGCTGGGCGTCGAGTTCGGCGAGCTGCCGCACATGACTCTGGCCGAGGCCATGCGTCGTTTCGGTTCCGACAAGCCGGATCTGCGTATCCCGATGGAGCTGGTCGACGTTGCCGACCAACTCAAGGACGTCGACTTCAAGGTCTTCTCCGGCCCGGCCAACGATCCGAAAGGTCGCGTTGCCGCGCTGCGCGTACCGGGCGGGGCGAGCATGCCGCGCAAGCAGATCGACGACTACACCAAGTTCGTCGGCAATTACGGCGCCAAGGGCCTGGCCTACATCAAGGTCAATGAGCGGGCCAAGGGCGTCGAAGGCCTGCAGTCGCCGATCGTCAAGAACATCGCCGAGCCGAACCTCAACACCATTCTCGATCGCGTTGGCGCCGTTGACGGCGACATCGTGTTCTTCGGCGCCGACCGCGCCAAGGTGGTCTGCGATGCGCTGGGCGCACTGCGCATTAAGCTGGGTCACGATCTCAATCTGCTGACCGCCGAGTGGGCGCCGCTGTGGGTCGTCGATTTCCCGATGTTCGAAGAGAACGATGACGGCAGCCTGACCGCCATGCACCACCCGTTCACCTCGCCCAAGTGCACACCGGCCGAGCTGGAGGCCAACCCGGCCGCCGCACTCTCGCGCGCCTACGATCTGGTGCTCAACGGCACCGAGCTGGGTGGCGGTTCGATCCGTATCCACGACAAGGCCATGCAGCAGACCGTGTTCCGCGTGCTGGGCATCAGCGAAGACGAGCAGCAGGAGAAGTTCGGCTTCCTGCTCGACGCCCTCAAGTACGGCGCGCCACCCCATGGTGGTCTGGCCTTCGGCCTTGACCGTCTGGTGATGCTGATGACCGGCGCCTCGTCGATCCGTGAAGTGATCGCCTTCCCGAAAACCCAGAGCGCGGCCTGCGTCATGACCCAGGCGCCGGGTGTGGTGGATGGCAAGTCGCTGCGTGAATTGCATATTCGCCTGCGCGAGCAACCCAAGGCCGAATAAGCCGACACAAGAAGCCTGGTTATCCAGGCTTCTCTGTTAATGGGGTGGAGAGACTCGAACTCTCACACCTTCGCAACCAAGCAAAAAGTTGGAGTTGAATATGGCCGGTCATTCCAAATGGGCCAACATCAAGCACCGCAAGGGGCGTCAGGACGCCAAGCGCGGCAAGATCTTCACCAAGCTGATTCGTGAGCTGACGGTCGCGGCCAAGCACGGCGGGCCGATCCCGGCGG
>Ga0209370_1003051_pt1 | contig 11104 bp, 7 predicted proteins | sample AgamicAtPrz_FD_187164 | JGI IMG/M metagenome (GOLD analysis project Ga0209370, IMG submission 187164) | Agave microbial communities from Guanajuato, Mexico - At.P.rz (SPAdes) (version 2) | ecosystem: Host-associated > Plants > Phyllosphere > Phylloplane/Leaf | place: Guanajuato, Mexico... | reverse complement strand
TTTGTGCCAGGACGAAGGCGTTCTGCGCGCCGATGGCCATGATCAGGCCGAAGGCCACCAGCATGCCGTTGAGATAGCTTTGCCACATAGCGGGAACACTCCACTGGCGCCGATGCAGGATCGGCGCGGGTTACCAAGAAAGATGTGGCTATTGTGGCTGCTGTGGCGCTATAAGAAAAACAAATATAGCTGATCAGTCATTAGAGAAATCGATGTTCGACTACAAACTGCTCGCTGCCCTCGCCGCGGTGATCGAACAAGGTGGTTTCGAGCGCGCGGCCCAGGTGCTGGGGTTGTCGCAATCGGCCATCTCGCAGCGCATAAAGCTGCTCGAGGCACGGGTTGGCCAGCCGGTGCTGGTGCGCGCCACGCCACCGAGCCCGACGGAAGTCGGGCGCCAGTTGCTAAACCATGTGCAGCAGGTGCGCCTGCTCGAGCGCGACCTGCAACGCCAGGTGCCGGCACTGGACGAGGAAGGCATGCCCGAGCGCCTGCGCATCGCCCTCAACGCCGACAGTCTGGCAACCTGGTGGGCCGGTGCGGTGGGGCCGTTCTGTGCCGAGCAGCAGGTGCTGCTCGATTTGGTGGTCGAGGACCAGGACGTCGGCCTGAAACGCATGCGCGCCGGTGAAGTCGCGGCCTGCCTGTGTGGCAGCGAACGGCCGGTGGCCGGAGCGCGCAGTCTGCCGTTGGGCTCGATGCGCTATCGGGCGCTGGCCAGCCCCATGTTCATGGCGCGTTACTTTGCCAAGGGGTTCGCGGTCGAGCGCCTGGCCCGTGCCCCGGCAATCGTGTTCGGGCCGGACGATTTCCTGCAGCATCGCTATCTGGCGTCGTTGGGTGTACAGGAGGGTTTCCTGCATCACCTGTGCCCCTCGTCCGAAGGTTTCATGCGCATGACCGAGGCCGGCCTCGGCTGGGGGCTGGTGCCGGAGCGGCAGGTGGCCAAGCAGCTGGCACGTGGCGAGCTGGTGGAAATCTGTGCCGATACCCCCATCGATGTGCCGCTGTACTGGCATCATTGGCGCAACGGCGGGCAGTTGCTTGCCCAGTTGACCGACCACCTGCGCCATTCGGCGCGGGACTGGCTGGTGCCCTTGTAGGCACTTCAAGCGTCAGCTGCATCCGAAATAGAGCAAGGCGGAGTCTTACATGCGAATTCTGGTCACCGGCGCGAGCGGCTTCATCGGCGGGCGCTTTGCGCGTTTCGCCCTGGAGCAGGGCCTGGAGGTGCGGGTCAACGGCCGGCGGGCAGAGGGTGTGGAGCATCTGGTCAAGCGTGGGGCGCAGTTCATCCCCGGCGACCTGGGCGATGCCGAACTGGCCCGGCGCCTGTGCCAGGGGGTGGACGCGGTGGTGCACTGCGCCGGCGCCGTGGGCACTTGGGGCCGCTATCAGGACTTCCACCAAGGCAACGTGGTGCTCACCGAGAACGTGGTCGAAGGCTGCATCAAGGAGCATGTGCGGCGCCTGGTACACCTGTCGTCGCCGTCGATCTACTTCACCGGCCGCTCGCGTATGGATATCCGCGAGGACCAGGTACCGCGTCGATTCCATGACCATTACGCGCTGACCAAACACCTGGCCGAGCAGAAGGTATTCGGCGCCCAGGAGTTCGGTCTGGAGGTGCTGGCGCTGCGCCCGCGCTTCGTCACCGGTGCCGGCGATGCGAGCATTTTCCCGAGGCTGATGCGCATGCAGGCCAAGGGGCGTGTGGCGATCATCGGCAATGGCCTGAACAAGGTCGACTTCACCAATGTGCACAACCTCAACCAGGCACTGCTCAGCGCGCTGTTCGCCGAGGACCAGGCCTTGGGCCAGGCCTACAACATCAGCAACGGCCAGCCACTGCCGCTGTGGGATGTGGTCAACTACGTGATGCGCCGCATGCAGCTACCCCAGGTCACCCGCTATCGTTCACCTGCTTTGGCCTACAGTCTGGGGGCGCTCAACGAGGCGGCCTGTCTGCTTTGGCCCGGGCGTCCGCAACCGACTCTGAGCCGCACGGCGGTGCAGGTGTTGAGCACGGATTTCACCCTCGATATCAGCCGCGCGCGCCAGTATCTGGACTACCGGCCCGGCACCGATGTGTGGGCGGCGCTGGATGAATTCTGCAGCTGGTGGCAGGCGCAACATGGGCAACGCTGAACCTGTGCGCGGGATGATGGTCATCAGTGCGCCGCCCTGGCGGTTTATACTCATGCCTCTTTGCTACCACCGCGGTTGAATGCACCCATGCGTAACGACGCCCACGACGATTTCGACGACGTGCCCACCCTGCGTGCCGGCACCCCTGATGACGATGAATTGCTGCCTGCCCATGTGGCCCGTAGCCGCCAGAAGGCGGTGCGGCCGCGTAGCAATGGCCCGCTGTGGACATTGCTGGGCGCCTCGTTCATCGCCCTGGCCGGACTTGGCTGGTGGAGCTTCCAGCAGATCACCCTGATGGAGCAACAGCTGGTCGCGACCCAGGAAAGCTTTGCCCGTATCAGTGAAGAGGCCGCCGGGCGCTTGCAGGTGATCAGTGGCAAGGTCGACGCCAGTGAGTCCAGCAACAGCACCGGCAGCGAGGCATTGAAGTCGCAGATTCGCCAGTTGCAGGCTTCCCTGGCCGAGCAGGGCAAGCAGCAGCTGGGCGTCGCCGGGCAGGCGGGAGACCTGGGCAAGCGCCTAGAACAGGTGCTGGCCGATACCCGTGAACAGCAGAAGGCGGTCACCGAACTGCAAAGCCAGTTGCAGGCGCAACTCAAGGCCGTCAATGCCGAGCTGGCCGCACTCAAGTCCGGGCAGGTGGATGGCGGTAAGCTCGATGGCCAGCTCAAGAGCCTGGGCAACGACGTGGCGGCTTTGAAGAAACAGGGCAACCTGAGTGCCGCCATCGAGAGCCTGGAGCAGGATATGCTGGTGCTCAAGAGCCAGGTGGACAATCGCCCGACAGCCTCTGCAGGCGGCGCTTCGGTGCAGGAGTTCGATGCCTTCCGCGGGCAGACGACCCGCAACCTCAATACCCTGCAGAGCCAGATCCAGAACTTGCAACAGCAGATCAATACCCGACCTTGAGCCGAGCATGAATGTGGCACCTGATACTTCGATCGGGTGCCATTGCCCCTGATCTTGCCTGTTTCCCCGCGCCTGCAGCGTTCCCTTCAGCAGACCCCGAACCCGTCCGTACCTGGCATTTTTGTCAGGTGTTGGACTGGCGGGAGTTTGTTACATCTACAGCACGACGACGGCAGCCGTTTCCTTCCTTGATCCTGTTTCCATCACTCGTTGGCAAGTGCCTTGTGTCGTGACGAACTCGTTGTCCCGTATCCGCAAGGGTGCAGGGCCGCGTACCTGTAGAATCGATTAGGAGAATGGCCATGAACAAGCCTGTACCCAAACAACTCAGCGGCCAATTGCTGCGGCCCGCGGGTAAACGCTCCAGAGTGTTGTTTCCACAAGGTGGAGTGTTGGAATTCAAGGACCTGATTGTCGAGGGGCTGGTTGAGGACGGCGTGGACAATCCTGCTGAACTCTTGCCGGTGGCGGGCCATGACAAACCGTTGAACGTGAAGGTGCCGAACTGGGATGAGGTCGAGGAAGGTCTGGTCATCGCGCTGTATGTGAACGGTGAAGAAGAACTTGAAGGGGTGGATGGGGCCTGGCATTCGATCACGGCGACGGAAGCGGCAAATCCCCTTCACGAGTTTCCACTGGCGTTACCGAGTACATACTGGGATTTCGTTGCAAACGGCGAGGATCGCACCTTCCGGGTGGGTTACTCGGTCCGGCCAGAGTTTTCAGGTGAATACGAAAAAGGGCCCAACCGGGTCATCCGTATCGACAAACAGGCGCCAGGCGGCAATCCGGGCACGCTCGCCAGGCTTTCGTTTGCTGCGCAGATCGAGGCCAGGAAGCGCATCCTGCTAACGGACTTTGTCGCGGACATGCTCACGGTTCATGTCAGGGGCTATCTGGCGCAGCGGCAGGGAGACCAGATCAGGGTGACAATGACCGACGGCACCACTCCAGTGACCGTTGGCCCCTTCTTGGTCACCAGCAGCACTGACGCCACGCCTGTGGCGCTGCCGCTGGTCGAGCTACAAAAGCTCAACGACAATACCCCGATCACATTCACCTACACGTCGCAGGATCGGGCAGGGAATCTCTCGATCGATTCCGTGCCACATGACACCCTCCAGTTACTGTTACAGGATATTCCCGTCGTTTTGCCAACACCTGAAGTGCCAGGTTTTGACGAACCGGGCGATCCGCTGATCCTCGACAAGGATGCCCGTGCGGGCATCAAGCTGGTGGTTCCCGAGGTCACCGGGGCTCGTATCGGAGACAAGGTCGTCGTGCTTTGGGGAACGCAACGTTCGGATGAACATGAAATCACTGTGGTGGAGCCATCGCCAGAGCCCTTGCTGAAACTGGATTTGCTGTATCCGTTGACCAGCGCTGGGCCGCAGACAGGCGCCGTGGCGGTCAGCTATGAATTGTGGCGCGACGGCTTCAAGATCGGCGACGCAACGTCCCTGGCGAGCGTGAATGTCGACCTGCGACTGCCGGGTGGGCCCGATCCCGAACCGGAACTGCCAGGGCATGGCAACCTGAAATTGGCCACTATCGTCGGCAATGACTCCGGGCAGACGGATGACCTGACGCCCGAGGATGTCGCCGCAGGTGCGCAAGTGACCATCCCCTGGATCGCCGTGGACAATAGTGAGCTGCTGGAGGAGGACGATAAACTCCAACTGGTCTGGGGCGACCAGCCCCCCCACGCGCTTGATCCCGTGAGCGCTGACGAGGCAGCTGCCAAGGCCGACATTACCCGCCCGGTTCCCCCGGCCGTGCTGGCCAACGAGCCCAGTGGCACGGTACAGATGGCCTATACCGTGACCCGGGTGTTCGGTGCGAACGACGAGGAAAACACCGCACTTTCGCCATCCAAGCCTGTTGCCCTCTTGCGCGGGCAAGATCTACCGGGAGAGGGCACTGCGCTCAAGGAACTCGAGTTCACCGACCTCAATCAGTTTGGTGCAATCGATATCGAGAAGGCGCAACGACCTTTACCGGTGAAAATCGAGCTTTATGACAACGTGGAGGTGGGCGACACCATCGTGATCCATCTCAGGGCAGACGACAGTCAGCGGCCGACCCCCGGAAACCCGATTCCAGATGCTGAAGAAGATCTCGATTTCATCAGAATCGAACAACACCACATAGACAACGGAGCACTCACCCACGAGATCGCACGTCGATGGGCGTTTATCGTCTGCTCCGGCTCGGCCACCGTCGAGTACACGGCGGAGAATGTCTATGGCCCGAAGAAGGCCGATCACAAGCGTGTGCCGGTCTCGGTAAGAGAGCCCAGCCAGCCGACATGCCCGCTGCCTTGAAGTGAAAGTGCCCTGGCGATTCGCCAGGGCACTGTTTCTTTACATTCCTTGGTTGCCTGTGGGCACCTTGACTGGCAGAGGATGACGCATGAGCACCTTCAATAAAGGGGTAAAGGGCACGCTTGAATTCAAGGTGCTTAAAGTCGATGCGCTGTTGGATGACGGCTACGACGAGGTCCCCGAACTATTACCGGGTGACAGGCTGGACGATGATTTGCACGTGATCGTCTCCTGGTGGCCGGAGATTGCGGTTGATGACCACATTGCGTTGGTTTGGGACGAAGAGATCCTCGACGCCGAGAGCGGTGCCTTCCATTATGTCGAGGAGTCTGAGGCGGACGACCACGAGCATGAGTTCGAACTCATCTTGCCCGCTTCCTATTGGCGTTCAGTAGGGGAGGGGGAGGAATCGCGTTTCAGCCTGGGCTATGCCGTTCGCCCTTCCCTGAGCACGGTCTGGGAACATGGCCCCAGCCGGTTCGTTCGCATTGACAGGCTAGCCCCCGGAGGTGGAGAGGGCGCATTGGGGAAGATGGTGTTCCCCAAGGAACTGGAGGACAGGGGCGTCATCCTCGAGTCCGATTTCGAGCAGGGCGTGCTCTGGGGCACGATCGTCGGATATTCGTACAAGGCGCTGGGTGACACGATCTCGGTCAGTATGACCGATGGCATTGAACGAGTCAGTGCGGGGCCGTTCACCGTGGACAGCGAGAGCGAGGCTACTGCCATCGCATTGCCCCAGGCCAAGTTGCAGACATTGGTTGGCGGGATCCCGATCACTTTCACTTATCAGATACAGGACCGGGCAGGTAACGAGTCCGCCCTGTCCCTGGCTTACGACAGGCTGGTACTCGAGGTCGTAAATCCCTTGCCTGCGCCGCGCGTGCTGGATGCCGACGACGCGGGCAACCTTGACTTCAACCTGCTGGGAGATGCCGACGTGCGCATCTTTCTGGACCCCGACGACCGTTGGGTAGCCGGGCAGGCGGTGACGCTGGTCTGGGTGGGCATGACCGCCAATGGCAGCCGTCTGGCACCTGTGATCAAGCACGGCCAATTGAAGGCTGATGGCGTTGAATTTTCTTTGGAGAACGCCCATGCGGCAGCGGTATTGCAGGGAGATGCACGCCTTGTCTATCGCATTGATGAAAGTGGACTCGGCTCCGATCCACGGGTGATCTCCATCATCGGCTCCCTCGAACTTGAAGCTCCTGAGGTAGATGAGGCAACGGGCGGTGCGCTCGATCCCGAGAATGTTCCGCCGCAGGGCGCGACCATACGGATCAAGGCCTACCCCCATATGGCCGAGGGGGATCAGATCCTGCTGGAGTGGAATGGCGTGTCCGCTGCTGGAGATCCTCATGATCTTTCCTGGACCCTCGATGTTCAACAGGTGGGAGACCTTGAGCAACGGGTCGGGAAGGACGATATCGAGGTCCTTGTCGGGGGACGGGTCACCTTGTTCTATACGCTGACTGCGGTGGGCGGCGCCCTCTCCGGTTCCGCGAATTGCGATCTGCGGGTAGGGCGTGTTGCATTCCCGCGCCCCGAAGTGGAAAAGGCGTTCGGTGATGACGAGGACCAGTTGGACTTCAACCGCGACTTTGTCGGGGCCAGCCATGTGAAGGTTACTGTGCGCCAGTATGCCGGCATGGCCGGAGACCAGGTCGCGATCGTGCTGGAAGTGCCGGACCTTGACTACCAGTCACCCTGGAAGGAGGTTGTCGGGCCAGCGGATCTGATCTTTGAGGTTCCCGCTGGCGTGGTGATGCACGGTATCGGCCATACGGTACCGGTCAGCTACAAGATCCTGCGCGGTGATCAGGACGAAACCTCGGATGTGCTGGAGCTGAGCATACAGGAACAGCAGTTGGATATGCAGGCTCCCAACTATATGTCTTTTGCCGGCCAGGCACCGACGTTCATCGTGCGCTATCCCGAGGTCAACAGCGGCGATCAGGTTGATATCCACTGGCAGGTTGAAGGAGAAGCCTTCAGGAATGCAACGGCAGCGGTGTATCAGGACGAGAGGTACTGGCTTGTGCCAATCGAACCAGGCTGGGTTGCCGCGGATAAAGGAAAGACGGTTTACGCCAATTATTCAGTGGTTCCGAAGGTGGGTGAAAAGCGGCAGTTTTCACCTCTTTATACATTCAAACCGAAGTAAGGGGTGGCCTTCTTTCAATCCCGCATTCCATGCCCCATTGCGAGGCAAAAAGGGGTTTTCTTCCGGCGTCATCGCAGAAAAATCCTACAGAAGATTATTGGCTTTCTGTCGAGACTGTTCGCCGTTTCAACAGTGCCGAGATGCCATGACGGCGGCCGTTCGGTTGACGATGATGTCTAGTGGGAGATCGCTATGAGAAGTTCCAGCATGCCCTTGAGTGTTGCAGTAGGCCTGATAACCGCCATGTCAGGCGCTAGCCTGGTCGAGGCCAAGGTACTCGATAACCAGAGCGAAACGGTCACGGGGCCGGTCGCGGATACTTATGAGCTGAGAAACGGATCGACCCTGGAGATCACCGCCACCGGCAGCACACAGGGTATTACGGTCTCTACGGGATCGACTGTCACTGTCAACGGTGGACAGGTAGCTGCCACCGGCACGCAAGCCGGCATCAACCTGCGCGATGGCACCCAGGCGCTGCTCAATGGCGCAACCGTGACGGGGGGGCCGGCGGCATCCTCGTTCGGCGTTTCGGCGCTTCTGGCCTCTAGCATCCGGGCCCAGGGCAGCACGATTGCAGGTGGCAGTGGAGCTTCCCTTGTGCAAGGCAGCAGCCTTGTACTGGAGGGCAGCACGCTCACCGGGCTGGAACGCGTCGGTGCTTTCGTCATCGGCTCCACTCTGCAAGCCACCGGTGGCAGCCTCGTCAGTGGCAAGACCTATGGCCTGGATGTGCGCCAGGAGTCGGCAGCCAACGGCGGTGGCGCCTCCCAGGTGATCCTGGACGGCTCGACGGTCAGGGGCGACACCGAGAGTGCCATCATCGTCAGGGCCGGTACCGGTAGCTCCACCGGCACTGCACATATTCTGGTGGCCAATGGCAGCCAGCTTATCGGTGGCAATGGCAATATCCTTGAGGTCATCGGCGGCATGACCGCCGACTTCACCGCGGACAACAGCCAGCTGAGCGGCGACGTGGTGGTGGAAGCCGGCAGTACCGCGAACCTGCTGCTGCAGAACAATGCCTCGCTGCGGGGGAACCTGGTCAATGTACAGAGCCTGGAGCTGAACAGCGGTGGTCGCTGGATCCTGACCAAGGATGGCGAGGTTGGCGACCTGACGCTCGACAACGGTACGGTCGATTTCACCGACCGGGACACAACGACTGGCTTCAAGACCCTGACGGTGGACAGCCTCAAGGGCTCGGGCATCTTCGTGATGGACATCGACCTGGCCAGTGGTACCGGCGATCTGCTGAAGGTCACCGGGGCCGCCGAGGGCAGTCACCAGTTGAGCATCGCCAGTACCGGTGCCGATCCGGTCGAAGGGCAGGCTCCGCACCGTATCGTCGAAACCGGTGGCGGTGATGCGACCTTCGGCCTGCTGCATGATATCGATTTCGGTACCTACACCTACACCCTGGAAAAAGGCGAGGGCGAGGACAACTGGTACCTGGTGCAGAAGTTCGACGACAGCGGCAACCCCATCGTGACGCCTGGCGCCCGGGCAGTGCTGGGGATGTTCAGCGCCGCACCGACCGTCTGGTATGGCGAGCTGTCCTCGTTGCGCAGCCGCATGGGTGAATTGCGCCTGGGGCATGGCCAGGGTATCTGGATGCGCAGCTACGGTAACCGCTACAACCTTTCGGCGGGCAACGCCGTGGCCTACCAGCAGGACCAGAACGGCGTGAGCTTCGGGGCCGACGGCGCGGTGCCGGGCCACGACGGGCGCTGGCTGCTCGGGGTCATGGGCGGTTACAGCGAGTCCGACCTGGACTTCAGCCTCGGTTCATCCGGCAAGGTCAAGAGCTACTACGTCGGTGCCTACAGCACCTGGATGGCCGACAATGGGTACTACATTGACGCCCTGCTCAAGTACAACCGTTTCCGTAATCGCAACGACGTGGTGATGAGCGATGGTCGCAAGACCAAGGGCGACTATCACAATGACGGCCTCGGGGCCTCGGTGGAGGTCGGGCGGCACTTCAAGCTGGATGATGGCTGGTATGTCGAGCCGTTCACCCAGCTGTCCACATTGTGGGTCGATGACGACAGCTACACGCTGGACAACGGCATGCGCGCCCAGAGCGATGGCGCCAACTCGGTGCTCGGCAAGGTCGGTGCGCAGGTCGGGCGCAGCCTGGCGCTGGACAACGGCAGTGTCCTGCAGCCGTACCTGAAGGTCGCGGCGGCCCACGAGTTCATCAACAGCAACAAGGTGAAGATCAACGACAACCACTTCACCAACGACCTCTCCGGCACCCGTGGCGAGGTGGCGGTGGGCCTGGTGGCGCAGGTCTCGGAAGTACTGCAGCTGCATGGCGAGTTCCAGTACAGCAATGGCGAGCATATCGAGCAGCCGTACGGGGTCAACCTGGGGTTGCGCTACAACTTCTGATCGCTCGCAGGCATCCACTTGCCGGAGCCTGTTCCTATCGGCCCAGCGTTCGCTTACATCCGTGGGTAGTCGATGTACCCAACCGGCCCGTTGGCATAGAAAGTCTCCGGATGCGGCGCATTGAGCGGCGCATCGGCGGCCAGGCGCGCCGGCAGGTCGGGGTTGGCGATGAACGGAATGCCGAAGGCCACCGCATCGGCTTTACCGCTGGCCAGGGCAGCGTTGGCGCCGGCCTTGTCAAAGCGCTCGTTGACGATGTAGGGGCCGCCGAACGCTGCCTTGATCAGCGGACCGATGCTGTCTTCAGCTTCCTTTTCCCGCGAGCAGATGAAGGCGACGCCGCGTTTGCCCAGCTCCCGGGCCACATAGGTGAATGTCTCGGCACGGTCAGCATCGCCCATGTCATGGGCATCGGCCCGTGGCGCCAGGTGCACGCCCACGCGGCCCGGGCCCCACACCTCGATGGCGGCATCGGTAACTTCCAGCAGCAGCCGTGCGCGGTTCTCCAGCGAGCCGCCATAGCGGTCGGTGCGCAGGTTGATGCTGCTCTGCAGGAACTGGTCGAGCAGGTAGCCGTTGGCGCCGTGGATCTCCACGCCGTCGAAACCTGCGGCCTTGGCGTTCTCGGCACCGCTGCGGTAGGCCTCGACGATGTCGGCGATCTCTTCGGTTTCCAGCGCGCGCGGGGTCGGATAGTCACTGAGCGGGCGCACCAGGCTGACATGACCCTTGGGCTGGATCGTGCTGGGGGCCACCGGCAGTTCGCCGTTGAGGTACGACGGGTGGGAGATCCGCCCGACGTGCCACAGTTGCAGGAAGATGCGCCCGCCCGCGCCGTGGATGGCCTTGGTCACGTTGTGCCAGCCGCGCACCTGCTGGTCGTTCCAGATGCCGGGGGTGTCGGGGTAGCCGACGCCCATCGGCGTGACCGAGGTCGCTTCGCTGAGGATCAGCCCGGCGCTGGCGCGTTGCACGTAGTACTCGGCCATCAGTGCGTTGGGCACGCGGCCTTCGTCGGCGCGGCAACGGGTCAGCGGGGCCATGATGATGCGGTTGGGCAGTTCCAGGTCGCCCAGGGTGATCGGGTCGAACAACGTAGTCATGTGCGAAGCCTCGCTTGGATCAGGTCAGAGCTCTTGGCTCATTTGCTCGAGGA